>ERZ724505.74-NODE-74-length-60229-cov-6.451125_pt1 | contig 60229 bp, 79 predicted proteins | sample MGYA00376038_ERZ724505 | MGnify/ENA primary metagenome ERZ724505 (study PRJEB28724, sample SAMN07190884) | wastewater metagenome | isolation source: effluent of sewage treatment plant in Hong Hong | place: Hong Kong | collected 2016-03-17 ... | reverse complement strand
CGCAACTCGCCGCCGCCGTCACGCGCGGCTGGATCACACAGGACCAAGCCGACCAAATCACAGGCTGATGGCCGTCACCTACGACGACGCGACAGTCGCCTACAACACCGCACTCGTCACCTACGACGGCGACGGCGGAGCCGGAACCATGACCGGAGCCGTCGCCGAGACGTCCAGCATGACCGGCGACCTCACCAAGACGTCCACCATGACCGGAACCATCACCTACTGAGGAGGCAGGCATGGCCGTATTCGACCTAGGCGACGTCGCCAACCTCACCATCACCGTCCGCAACTCCTCCGGAGAGTTCACATGGAGTTCTCGGGCACTCATTGCTGTTCCTGGAGCAGTAAGTTCGTTGTCTTCTTTGAACGTCACTGTTGGTGGTAGCACACGTCACTACAGGACTTCCCGTGTCGTGGCAGTTGGGTCTTCATCCGGTATTACCGGGTATCACATGTCTGGTCATGTCAACGCATACCGGTGGGATTAGCCCATGACAACCTTCACCCCCTCCACATACTCCTTTGAGCTATATCAGATACCTCCCATGAGGGTATCGTTCCGTGTTCGTCTTACCTCTGCCCCAGGAACATCCACCATCGAGAAGACTCGCGGCCAAGTTTGGCCTCATGGACGCTGGTAATTCCGGTAATCTCATACTGAACACCAATCACTAAGAGGATAAGAGGAGCAGGTTATGGCTGTAGGCGACGCAACAAAGTGGTTCACCAAGATGGCCGGAGATCCCGACACTCGCTTCGTGTCCGGTTCTGACGGTGTTGCCGCCATCACCCAGATCTACACCGACTTCGCAGAGGCAGATACTGCCCAGCAGATCACCGGTACCGGGCAACCGAATGGGGTTGTTACCGGCGTGGTGGGCCAGAAGTACGTCGACACGGCTGCTACTGCCGGTGCTGTGGAATGGGTCAAGGTATCCGGTTCCGGTAACACCGGCTGGGTAGTCACTGTGGGAGACACAGGCTGGCGCGAGTTCGTCCTGACCCCCTCTGCCACCTTCGGTACCCAGTCGGGAGTGACCTTCGAACTGGCTCTGCTGTTCCGTCGTACCGCTGTCAATTCCTATGTCCGTGCTGCGGCTCGCCGAACGGTTGCCTACACCGGGTCGGCGGATGCTTCTGCCGCCTACCTCGGCACCATTCCCAGCGGTCTTCGCTCGTTCATCGGGTATGGCGGAATCACTCTTCCGGCTAGCGCTTCAACCCCGGTAGGTATCAAGTTGGATGCCTGGCTATCCGACGGAGCCACCGCTGACGCAGCCGCTGCCTACGTTTCCTACGCCACGCACGCCCAGCAGTCCGGATTCCTCACCAATACGTGGTACCCGCAGTCGCTGACCTCGGGAGCAACGCTCGTTGCCGGTGTCGATCCGCAGTTGGTTGCCTGGCCTACGTCCAGCGCCTGGGGAACTGCCTACACCGCTCCGGGATATGGCTGGGCGTACTGATTTCGCAACCCGAGACCTCCTACTGAAGAGGTAGTCTGAGGGTTATCTCTTGATGACCTGTGGAGGCTGATCTTCAGTGAGTAAAGAAGTTGCGCTGGGGTACCTAGCAACCAGCAGTGGCAACAAGATCGACGCCGATGAGCTTCGATCTTCTGTCAGTGTCATCTACGACGACATGCCTAACGGTGCGGCGTCAGTCAACCTCGGTGAGCATGCCGTAGGAGACGGCATCACTGACGACACTGACGCCATCAAGACCGTTGTCGCGAACCTGAAGAGTGGGATGACCCTCTTCATCCCCGCAGGCAAGACGTTCAAGCACACAGACAACATCATTGTCTCTGGGCTGGCTAACATCACCATGACCGGCGGAGGAACTATCGCCCACATTGGCGATGCTGACTCTTCTGGTGGGTGGGCCTTCGAAGGTTGCTACAACGTCACCGTGGAGAACGTCACCCTCACCTCCACAGCAACCACCCGCAGGTCTGGTGATTACAGCCATAGGTTGTTCTTCTACCAATGTGGCGCCGTTCGTGTTCGTAATGTGACCATCAACGGATCCGCTGCTGCAGGAATCTTGCTGGACACCACTGACGGGTTCACCATCGAGCGCTGCACGATCAGCCATACTCTGGCGGATAGCCTGCACATGACGCACGAGAGCAAGAATGGCGTCATTGACAACATCGTGTCGGACTACTCCGGCGATGACGGCATCGCTGTCGTGTCCTACGACTCACGCCCTACCCGCGTACAGAACGTCCAGATCTCCAATGTGACCATCACTAACCAACTGTGGGGGCGCGGAATCTCCGTCGTCGGCGGTCTCAACATCCACTACCGGAACTGCTACGTCAGCAAGTCAGCCGCTGCCGGTATCTATGTTGCTGCCGAGGCCGGATTCGAAACACAAGGCGTCAACAATTGCAGTTTCACCAACATTACCCTTGACCAGTGTGTTCAGCAGGCCAGCGACACGCCGGAACTTCGTCCTCGACCTGAGGAAAATGCGATCAAGCACGGGGCGATCACCGTGTGGCGTGGCAGGCTCGATCCATACACGCTGACCGACGTTTCGTTCGTCGGGATAACGATCACCAACACCCAGGTCGACGCATACAGCGACGTCCAGTTGGTCACCTACGATCCCGCGAATAAGCAGCCAGCGCGGCTGTCCTTCTCCAACTTCACCATCACCCAGATCGACCCGCATAATGCGCTGGACGCCAACAACATCGACCTTTCGACCTACAACACCAAGAACTGGGTCGTCAACGGAGTTCCGCTGGAAGACCACATCTGGTGGGTGGACACGACAGCAACTCCGATTCTGTCCTCTGGTGGCCGGATGACCGGAGCGCTGAACCTCTCCAATACTGCTCCAGAAGGTGCTCCGGAGGCCGCACCAAAGTCTTATGTAGACCTGGCTGTTCGAGGCAATGGTGTTCTTTTCGGAGCCCTCTACACCGTCATTGAGCCCACCAGTGAGCCATCTTCTGACATCAACGGCCAGGTCAGTATCGAAGATCAGGGCAGTAGCGTTTGGAAGTTGTGCCTGCAGCGGGTGTTGTCTGATGGGACCAACGTTCTGCAGAACTTCACCAACATTGAGGCTCTGGGGTACGAGAACTACGAAATCGTGCTGGTTCACGAAGACGGAAAGTTCGTGCGGCTCTCCCCGAACACCTCGGCGTACCTGAACGACCCATACAACGTGAGCGCTTGGTTCTGCTCGGTGGTCTCGGGAGACGCTTCCACCTTCCCCACGTCGGGTAAGTGCAGTGTGTTCTTCCAGGAAATACCGACGCAGCCCTCGTCGATATCTGTCACTACTGCTGCCCTCTCCAGCCACTTGACGGTAACGAGTGGGTCGAACGTGCTCTCGGCTCATCCGACGTACCTGAGGGTCACTGACGGGGTGGATACATCAAATGTCTACGCCAACTACATCAGTAGCGGGATCGCATATCTGGACAACGTTCAAGCCACAGGGGCATCTGTCGTTGCCTTTGACACGATCGGCAGGCAAGCCGTCAAATCCGGCGCCATCTCTATCGTCAGGAACAGTAGCAATGACAGTTCTACGATCATTGCTGCTTACCCGACAGCAGCCGACGAAGCTACTGGGTCCAACGCCTACTTCGAGTTGCGTGGATCTGGCGCCATGAAGATCGGACCGGCAGTTAACTCTGACGACGCTGTTCAGAAGTCCCAAGTGAAGGCCATTGCTGCGGCATCTTCAGACTTTGCAGACTTCAAGACAAGGATGGCGGCGTGGTGAAATGTGGGCACGTATTCCTGTCACCGCTACAGAACTCGGAATGTCGCAAGTGCGGCGTTTCATGGTCGGAGTACTACGAGTTCTTGATGCGCGACTCGCGTTTCTGGTCCGACTCCCATAACAAGCAGGCTGGAGGTTGAGCCATGAGCAAAGAAGACGCGCTCGCATACCTCTCAACCGAAGGCAAGGACACGATCACCGGGGCTGAACTTCGCTCTGCAGTCAGTACCGTCTATGACGATATGTCCGTCGCTGAGAAGGGCGATCGCGGCGACGTTGGTCCTCAAGGACCACGCGGCCCCGCCGGGGCGGATTCCACTGTTCCGGGACCACCCGGACCCCAAGGACCACCGGGGTTAAACGGAGCAGATTCGACCGTTTCCGTTCGGGTCGGAAGCGCACTGCCAAACTGTACGGAGATATGGGGGTAGCCTCAGGAACAACTGGACAGTTGTGGCCTCGCGGCAATTGGTAAGTAGCCCTGACATGGGAAGACCCCCCTGGAAACCGAGGTCTCGACAGGGGGGCTGCTCTTCCCAACCATGAGATGTAGCAAGAGAGACTATACACCAAGAAGGTCAGTAGCGAAGGAAAAAAGATGGGACACGCCGTAGATCCGTTCGAAGATGGCCCTTCCTTGGCTGAGTTTGGAACAGTGTTTGAGGAGATTCCTGCTCCTGTAGAGGAAATCAGGTTCAACGCGCGGGCTGTAGAGCTCGCCCAGGATGCTTCAACAGGCAAGAAGCCACCTATGACCCTTCCTTCCGCGCGCGGGTACTACCGTCAGGCGCAGGGCGAAGTCACTTCTTCGTAAGGTTGACCCATGGCGATCAAACGGATCCGGGCCGTTCAGGCGCATCCAGTACCGAAAAACGGCTATTACACGCCTGATCAAGTCATCGATACAGGACCGCCCACCCAGATCACCTGGGACTACCCAGACGGCGATCCGCCCCTAGGCGCTACCGTCCTCAACGGCATGAAAGGGACCGAGGTGTACACATGTGACACCTGTGGCAGAACTGTTGCGGAGTCAGAGTTTGATGGGCACCTCTGTTGAGGTAGTACAGCCAGACAGGACACCCATTGAAGTGCCAACATTGTCTGTAGCAACCCCACGACTAATAGGGAGAAGAACATGACCGCAGAGACTGGTGCGGGAGTCGCGTCGAAGATCAGCCTCAGGCCGGTTTTTGATGACGTGGCGGGCAGTGTTCAGTACCTCACGAAGGTCAGCACGTACTTCGTCTCCGACATGCTCCCGAAGAGCGCCACTGTTGGACAGAGGTGGCTGTGCCAGGCCGATGGAAACATCTACGAGGTGGCTGTCGCAGCCTCCGGGTCGGCCTACGCCCAACTGACTCTCGTCGGACCGAAGGCTGTCAGCGTCGTTGAGCCGTGGGATGGCGCTACTGTGCCTGACGACGGTGACGAGGTCGTCGACGCCAACTTCCCGGATGCCTCTTACTACGCAGTTCCGGGTGGCCTAGTCGATGGCAGCGAGGCTCCGACTCTGGCATTCCTTTCGGACAGCGCCTACGTGAGCGTGCGCGACCTTGATATCGGGCCGGATGAGTTCCAGGTCAGCCAAAATGAGCGCCCCGCAGACACCTACGCGGCTATCGCGGCGGCAGGAAAGACCTTCACCCCGTCTGTCGTCGGTGGCAGCCCGCAGTCCTCGCTTACGGTTCTGTACGCGCGCCAGGGAGAGGTTGGCGTCACGAACGCTCCTCAGGACCCGATCAACGACGCTCGTCGCACGGCTCTGCTGAAGTTCTACCGGATTCTCGATGCTTCCGGGAAACTCACAGAGGCGGGTGCCGCGCTCGACAATCGCATTCTGGCCGATGCTGCGGCCACCGGAGAGACGGCTATCAGCGTCGACACCTTCACGGCGCACATCGACAACCCGCAGCCGGGTGGAACGGACATCACCTACTCCTCGGCGACAGCCACCTACGATCCCACCACTGGCGTGTGGACCGAGCAGGCTGAGTCGTGGTACGAGGACCCGCAATCCCAGTTGGTCGACTTCGAGGGCGGTACCAACCAGAGCACGGGCTTCTTCCGTGGTCGCAAGACGATCTCCCTCACCCCGACCTTCGGGACTCCTACCCGCACTGCGGACGGCTTCACGGTTCAGATCACGAACTACGATGCGGCCTTCACCTGGAGTGGCACTGCCACCGCCAGTGGCAGCGTGGCGATCAGCAATACCGGCTTGGTGACAGTTACCGGAGTTGCGGCAGGAACATCGTCGCGGGCAACCATCAAGACCGTTCGTACCGGGTACGCCGACGACACGGCCAAGATCTCCGCGACGTCGCTCAACGCGGCGCTCACGCCGACCTTCGGTACTCCGACCAGGACCGCCGACGGGTACACCGTTCAGATCTCGAACTACAACTCGGCGTACACCTGGGCGGGTACCGCTACCGCCAGCGGCGTGGTTGCGATCTCCGGCACCGGTCTGGTGACGGTTACCGGTGTGGCAGCCGACACCAGTTCAACGGCCACCATCACCACGACCAGGACCGGCTACGTCGGCGGAACTGCGGACGTTACGGCTAAGTCACTCGCCTAATGGCGAGAAACGCAAACGACGGACCCCCCGACCTTCGCGCACGAGCAGCGGAGGTCGCGGGGTTACGTTCGTCTGGGACCAGATGGATTCAGCAGGTCTTCACGTCTAACCCGACTGAGGCGCAGCAGAACACCATCACCCCAGAGCAGTTGTTTTCCTACAACGCCAGAAGGCAGTTGCGTGATGCTGCCCTAGTTCTGGGTGTCCACGCAGGAAACACTGCACGTCAGGTCAACCCACTTCGCGGCATGCCGACGAACCCTACGGGTCGTCAGATGCAGACCATTCTCGACCTGTATGTCGAGACCAAAGACGAAATGGACACCCGGTACGACCCGAAGAACGACGAATACTTCTACGACAAGAGCGACTCGTCTCCGGCTCCGCTGACCATTGTTCCCACGTCCACCAGCAACCCAGAACGTCCTAGGACAGTAGCCGCAGGCTATGAGATGGACGAAAACGGCATGGGGATGATTACTGTCGTCTTCCGAGACGGCACCTACTGGAACTATTACGACGTTCCGGTTCGGGTGTGGGAAGACTTCAAGACGGCTCTGTCTAAGGGCCGCTTCATCAAGGAGATCCTCGACGGGTATCAGTATGGGGCCGCCGACATCGGGGCTATCGACGCCCGTGTTCGGTCCATCATCAACACCGTCTACGCCGCTGCCCGTACTTCACAGAAGTACAAGTACCGCAAGGGTGCTAAGGGCGGGGCCATCAACAAGGGTCAGAAGACAGCCAAGCGGTACACGACACCTAGGACTCCGGGTAAGCGGCCCGCATGGGGCACCAACCAACCCGCCGCTCGGAGTCATCACAAGAAGAAGTAGCTCGTGTACCCTCAGGTACATGCCGAGGACACATGAGTGGCGGACATGGTTTGTCCATTCGATGGAGTACCCGACCAAATCCCATCCGCTGGTAGAGCCAGGAAATTCTCGCGAAACTGAATGGCCCTTCCGTGTGGGTTCTTCGCTTGTCATGCGCATGCCGTTCAGCCGTCGTGCGTTTGTCATCGGAAAATGGTCTGATCAGACGCTCGATGAAGAAGTAGCGTTGCTTGAGGCTCTCAAAGGACGAAACCTGGAGCGTCACGAATGGGATGGCTGAAGGACCGCCGAGAAGAGCGAGAGGCTTCCCACGCACGCAAACGGGCGGAGAAGTCCTCCACGATGGACCTCAACCAGTGGGTAGACGTATGCCTGGTGAATATCAGTCGCGGGGTGCGTAACGGCTCCACGGAGTCCCTGCAAGAAGCGTCTTTCAACGCTGAAATCCTCAACGTCATCATCGACGAGATACGGACACGCAGCATTCGTTTGTAGTCCTCGTATGGTGAACGTGCCTTATATTGGTGTGCGTGACAACCATCAGTGACGGCGAAGCCCTGATTGGTGATATTGACGCCTATGAGGCGATGCAGGAAGAGTACGGCCTCGATGAACTCAGTGCTGAGTTCGTGGAAACCATCATCGACAAGATCCTCGACTTCCTGACGGCCCTGGTAGGCCACCCGCTGCACCCGTACCAGATCCCCTTTGCCAGGCGGATCATCCATAGCGTCATCGTCAACGACGGTGACCTCATCACCGCCCAGGCAAGTCGCCAGAGTGGTAAATCCGAGACAGTAGCCGACGTAGTCGTCACCCTCATGGTGCTTCTTCCCAGGCTGGCGATGATCTACCCGGACCTTCTCGGACGCTACAAAGACGGATTCTGGGTAGGCATGTTCGCACCCATCGAGTCCCAGGCAGAAACCCTCTTCGGGCGTGCCGTCACCCGGCTCACCAGCGAACGGGCTGTGGAGATTCTCGGAGACCCGGAGATTGACGACATCACCAAGCGCAACCCTGGTGTCACCAAGGGCCTGGCATTGAAGAAATCCGGCTCCATGATGCTGATGATGACGGCAAACCCACGAGCCAAGATCGAAAGTAAGACGTTCCACCTGGCAGTGCTGGATGAGTGCTTCCCTTACGACACGCCGGTACTGACAAATCAGGGGTGGCTCCCTATTGGGGAGATTGTGGAGCGCGGGGAAGACCCGTCTCTTCTTGCTGCAACTCAAGAGACAGATGGTAAGATCGGGTATGCCCGTGTCACCACCGGATACAAGACCCCCCGTATCAACAACCTTGTCAGAGTGGTTCACCAGTACGGAACCGTGTACTGCACCACCAACCACCCTTTCGTTGTCGGAGGCACAAGAGTTCCAGCGGCAGACCTTGTGCCGGGAACGCCTCTGCTTCTGGTGCCGGGGTCCGGTGAACCCGGTGGGGAGACATGCGCGCAGGGCGACGACCTTGGCGTGCTCTCGGGCTTGCTGGATGGCGTTCTCCATGTTTCTTCCGGAGGTCAAGGAACAGCGGGCCGAGAGAGGGCGTCACGCAGGTTCGCTCGCGAAGGGCAGACCCAACCCGTCAGCGTCGAAGAACATGCGACGCAGCAACCCGATGAAGAACCCGGAGACCCGAGCGAAGGTGTCGCGCACCTTGAGGCAGATGGGGCATCAACCGACAAGGCGCGGCGGGAATGGGCGCGGTCTGACGGAGCCACAGAAGTTGCTACTCACCATCCTGGGCCATACCTGGATACCAGAGTATGTCGTCCCCACTGGCGCTCCTCCGGTGACGGGAGGACCGCCGACCCACTACAAGGTGGACCTGGCGAACCCGAGCATCAAGGTAGCCCTGGAGATAGACGGGCAATCCCACAAGGCGCTGTCCAGGAAGGCGGCGGACCAGCGGAAGGACGAGTTCCTATCGTCTCAAGGGTGGTCAGTGTTGAGATTCTCCAACCATCAGATTCTGACTGGGGTCGCCTCGGTGGCTGCGTCGATTTCGTCTACACGCTAGAAGTTGACAGCCCTAGCCACACGTATGTCGCGGCAGGGGTGTTAGTAGGCAACTGCCAGGAGATGGACGACTACGTCATCTCCAAGTCCATCTCCCCCATGCTCGCCTACACCAGCGGGACCATGGTCATGACTGGTACTCCGGCCAGGAGCAAGAACCAGTTCTACAAGGCCATCCAGTTGAACAAGCGCCTAGCCACCGGCCGCAGAGGCAAGCAGAACCACTACGAGTGGAACTGGAAAGACGTCGCCAAGGTCAACAAGAACTACGAGAAGTTCATCAAGAAAGAGATGCTTCGCATCGGTGAGGACTCTGATGAGTTCCTCATGTCCTACCAGTGCAAGTGGATGCTGGAACGAGGCATGTTCATCACCCAGACGGTGTTTGATGAACTCGGAGACACAAGCGCCCAGACGGTGAAGAGTTGGCATAACAGCCCCGTAGTTGTGGGTATCGACCCTGCCCGTAAGGCTGACTCCACCGTTGTCACGGTTCTCTGGGTGGACTGGGATCGTCCCGATGAATTCGGGTATTTCGACCATCGGGTGCTCAACTGGTTGGAGATCCAGGGTGATGACTGGGAGCACCAGTACTACGAGATCGTCAACTTCCTAGCCGCCTACGACGTCTTGGCGGTTGGAGTGGATGCGAACGGTGTGGGCGACGCAGTAGCCCAGCGGATGAAGCTTCTCCTTCCGCGTGCAGAAGTCATTCCCGTTACGTCCAGTCAGGCTGAGCAGTCCCGCCGGTACAAGCATCTCCAGGCACTGCTTCAGCGGGGGATGATGTCTTGGCCCGCACACAGTAAGACACGCCGACTGAAGACATATCAGCGTTTCATGCAGCAAATGCTCGATGCGGAGAAGAAATACCAGGGACAGTTCTTCACTGTAGAGGCACCAGATGAGACCGGCGCCCACGATGACTACGTCGACTCTTTGGCTATTGCAGCATCTATGACGGCTGACCTGACAATGCCTACAGTAGAGGTGTCCAACTCGCCGTTCTTCGACTGAGTTGCGACAGACACGATGCCATAGCTCGTGCATACTTATGAGGAGACGGTCTATGACAAGGAGCCATCCATGACCCTCGCGCCCGCGCCGCAGAATCCCGAGCGCAGCCCTAACGTTTTCGAGCGCAAGCAGTCTCCGGCCATCCCCGGCCAAGAGGGACCGATGCGTTTCGAGGAGGGCCTCGGTACCGACCCTGACGTGCCCAGTGATTTCATCGTGGGCGCTACTTCTGGTTCCGTTACGGCCCCTGGCCGCCCGAACCGGAACGTCCCCGTGTGGGAAAAGCCTGCCAGCGAGACCATGAAGCAGCGCGCCCATGCCGGTTCCGCTGCCTGGGTTGACGCCCCCACCTTCCTGGGTGAGTTCGTCAACGGCTCGTTCGTGGACTACAGCGAGGTTCGCTTCGAAGAGGTCATCCGCAACGGTGCCCGCCAGGAGCGTCCCGCGCCCAACGCCGTTCGCGACTGAGCCATGGCCCGCCATACCGGGGTTCATGAAATCGTCTCCGCAGACGGCGCTCCTGAGTGCGTTCGCTGCGGTGACCACTGGGAAGACGATGAGGCTTACGACCGGCACCAGGGCGCGTGCCCTGGGCCTGATCGTCCCGAAGGTCCAGCGATCTGGACTCATGATGGCCGTGGAGGCGTAGAGGTTTACGCCCGTCGCAACCACGACGGATCATTCGACCTGTAGGGGGCCACTGTGCCATTCCCGAACCAGATGAAGCCGCAGATGGTGCGGCACGGCCACGACGGTCCGTCTTCCCCTGACCGTCGCAAGCAGAACCTCAAGCCGCTCAACGAGCGTCTCTGGAAGATGCTTACCATCCAGGCGCGAGCCAAGTTCGTCAAGTACCCCAGCCCTACCGCATCCTCCTGGGTACACAAGAAGTACGTTCAGATGGGCGGAAAGTTTGCCGACACGGCTGCCGAGGCTCACAAGAACAAGGTTCAGAAAGCCCAGGAGGAAGTAGTCACCCGTCGGCATAGCCAGGCAAAGAAGAAAAAGAAGTCGAAGAAATGAAGAGTGCCAGCGCAGTGTGGGCTGCTCGGCAGAGCCAGCAGCAGCAGGAAGCAGACGAGAAGCGCAAGCAGGAACTGCATGAGCAGAAACTCCGGCACAACGAAGAGATCCACCAGGCTCGCCTCAAGTCGATCAAATCTCCGAAGCCTTCCGCCAAGCCCACGCCGAAACCGAAAGTCTGAGCCTTGTTAGTGCCAGAAGATCGTGTCTTCTGCGTGCTAGCCTTGCGGTACATCAGTCTGAGAAAGGCGTCTTGGTCGTATGTCCATTGACTTTGCTTCGCCGTCTTTCCGTGGCGCCAACTCTGACCTCACCGTCTCCATCTCGCCACTTGGCCTAGTAGAGCTTGCTGACGAAGAGTTTGAGGTACACGGCCCAAGGCTTAACCGGTACTCCATCAACTGGTCGTTGTACCTGGGGCATCACTGGAGTTACCGCCGGGAGACTGGTGAGCAGCAGTCGACGTTCAACTACTACCGCGCCTTCACTGACTACATCTCGCGGTTCACTTTCGGCCATGGTGTGCAGTTCTCTAGCCCGAAACAGACCGATGCCATTGTTCCTGGGCTTCTCAAGCGCGTGTGGGAAGTCGACAACGACAAGATGAAAACCCTGTTCGAGATGGGCACCAACGGTGCTGTCTCCGGGGATTGCTTCGTCAAGATCGCTTACGAAGAGCCGTACAAGGACACCATCGGACGTAATCATCCTGGCCGCGTGAGAATTCTTCCGCTGAACTCTGCTTACGTGTTCCCGGAGTACCACCCCCACGACCGCGCCAGGCTGATCCGTTGCAAGATCAAGTACCGGTTCTGGGGCACATCCCCACAGGGAACACGTTCGGTCTACACCTACGTCGAGATCCTGACCGAGGATTCGATCGAGGAGTACGTCAATGATGAGTTGATCGATTCTCGTCCGAACCCCATCGGCCAGATTCCTATCGTTCACATTCCTAACATTCCGGTGCCGAACAGCCCCTGGGGATTGAGCGACTGCCAAGACGTCATCAACCTCAACCTGCACTACAACGAGGTTTCCACGGATATCGCGGACATCGTCAACTACCACGCTGCCCCGGTTACTGTCATTGTCGGAGCGAAGACCAACCAGTTGGAGAAGGGCGCCAAGAAGGTATGGGGCGGCCTGCCTAAAGACAGTCAGGTATTCAACCTTGAAGGTGGCGGGTCGGGTCTGGAAGGCGCGCTGAAGTACCTGGAGACCGTCAAGCGCTCCATGCACGAACTTGTCGGCATCCCCGAGACGGCGCTGGGCCAGGTCCAGCCGATCTCTAACACCTCCGGCGTGGCGCTGTCCATCCAGTTCCAGCCGTTGATGAACCGTTGGACACAGAAGGTCGCTCAGTACGGCGAAGGTCTGCAACGGATCAACGAACTCATCATGTTGACCCTGGCGGTCAAGGAACCTGATGCACTGATCTGGGACAGCAGCACTGAGGTACCCCTGGAAGATGATCAGGTAGACCAGTTGGATCCTGCCGATCCGGTCACCTATCAGACTGTTGTCCACTTCCCGCCACCACTGCCGCTTGATCGTCTTGTGGTTCTCAACGAGATTCAGCAGCAGATGCAGTTGGGCCTAGAGTCTCGTGAGGGTGCTCTGCGGACCCTGGGTGAAGAGTTCCCAGAAGAGAAACTTGCTGAGATTCGTGACGAGATGATGGATGACGCCATTGCCGATGGCGCCTTGACCTTGCTCAAGACACAGATCAGCAAGGAGGTCATGGACCTCACAGGCATGATCCCCGGTGTTGAGGGCGGTCCTGCTATGCCTGTTGATCCAGGACTCGGCACACCGGATGGCGATTTGATGGGCGATGGGACGTCTGGTCCTGCCGGATCCCCGCCGGATGAGCCTGCTTTGGCTAACGAGGGGACTGAGCAATTCCTCCGGAATGAGTTGGTCACCCAGGCTTACGGGACGAAGGCTCCACAGCGTAGAAAGCCAGACAATAGTAGGAACCAAACATAGATAGTCCGCGTGGTGTCCACGTAGTGGTTGAACGTATGCCAACATAGTGCTAACTAGTTAGCACCGGACACCGTAAAGGACACCCATGTCAGATAAGCCCTCCCCCGAGGAAGTTTTTGCTGAGGAAGCCCCCATCGAGGTCCAGGCGCAGGCTGCGCCGCCCGAGGTGGAAGAGCAGCAAGACACCCGCGTGTACACCGAGGCCGACTTGAACGAGGCCCGTCGCCAGGAGAAGGACAAGCTCTACCCGGAGATTTCCCGAGTGAAGGAAGAGTTGGCTGAGTTGAAGCGCGCCCGCGACGAGGAGCAGGAGCGCATCCACCAGGAAGAGATGCGCCTGGCCGAGGAAGCCAAGCGATCCGCCGAGGAGGAGATGTCCGTCCGCGAGTTGCTCGCCGCCAAGGAAGCGGAGTGGCAGGCACAACTGGAGGAGGAGCGCCGGGAACGGGAACAGGCCATCGCGCTGCTGGAGAAGGAGCGTCAGTACGCGCAGATGCAGGAATACCGTTCTAGGAGAATTGAGGAAGAACGTGATGACATTCTTCCGGAACTACTAGACTTGGTCGTTGGAGATACCCCCGACCAGATTGAAGCGAGTATCGCAGGACTTCGTGAGCGATCTTCGCGTATTATTGCCAATGCACAGCAGGCTGCGGAATCAGCCCGCCGTGACATGGCTGGGGCTCGGGTAACCGATCCCTCTGCCGCCGGACCTTTGGAAAACTACTCGGACTCCCGAACGTTCACCCCTGACAACATCAGGGATATGTCAATCGATGAGTACGCCCAGTACCGCGAGTCTCTTCTCGGGAAGGGCACCCGCAGTGAGGGCATGTTCGGCTAGTCCACCCCCACGAGTAGTTCCTTCCACCATCTAAAGGAGAGTTCCCATGGCCGGTAGTGCCATCACCGGAACCGGGTCCCTTGCGGCGGCACCTACCGCCTACCCCGGCTCTAACGCGAACCTTACTCAGGCGATCCAAACCATCTGGAGCAAAGAAATCCTGTTCCAGGCGATGCCGATCTTGAGATTTGAGCAGTTCGCCGTCAAGAAGACCGAACTAGGCGTTGCTCCAGGTCTCACGATCAACTTCATGCGTTACAACAACCTTCCGACGGCTACACCGCTGGTTGAGGGTGTTCGCATGCAGACCGCAGCGCTGACCGCCTCGCAGTACAGCATCACCGTTTCGGAGCACGGCTTCGCCGTCGCTGTTTCGGAGCTTCTGCTCAACGCCTCCTTCGACGATGTGATGGCCTCGGCGTCGCGTCTTCTCGGTCGTAACATGGCGATCTACCTGGACACGCAGGCTCGGGATACCCTCCTGACCGGCACCTCCGTGGTGTATGGCTACGACCGTACCGGCGTAAACGGTGTGAACGACTGGTACAACCCCGGCACCGTTGGCGCGGCCAACACCGTTGTGTCAGGGGCGCACTACTACCTGTCGACGCACTCCATCAAGGACGCTGTCGAGACCCTCGCCAGCAAGAACATCCCTCGGTTGGGCGAGACCTACGTGCTTTTCGTGCATCCTCACCAGAGCCGTCGCCTCCGCGACCTGCCGGAGTTCATCGAGGTCACGAAGTACGCCGCACCGGGCAACTTCATGCTCGGCGAGATCGGTCGTCTCTACGACACCGTGGTCATCGAGACCACCCAGGTGCCGCAGACCGACGGTGTCTACACCGCCGTGATGATTGGTGACAACGCCTTCGGCCACGCGATCAGCCTTCCGGTTGAGCTGCGTGACGGCGGGATCCTGGACTTCGGTCGTGAGCACGCCCTTGGGTGGTACTCGATCTGGGGTCTTGGAAAGATCACCGACGCCTCGATCGTGAAGATTTCCACTAACTGAGCCACCCGGCTTTACAGAAGACCCTCCACCTACGGGTGGGGGGTCTTCTGACTGCGGTACCAACTATCTCTCGGGTAAGGTGCCTACATGAGCCACAGTGTGCTGGGCGAGCAATTCCGGGTGCCCTTGCCACCAGGAGAGTCCCCTATTCCTGAAGGCCACGACAGGTACTACCACCAAACGGATCCGAGTAACGTGCCGTCTATACGTCAGCAAGGATTGCTGTGGGATAAAGGACGCGGTATCGAAGGACCTAAGGGTGTGTGGGTATCGAACAAACCCTTCTATGCCAATGCTCACGATCTGGCGACCGTAGAGATGTCGCTTCCCCACGACGACAGGCGTGGCCGTATTGCCTCCATCGGGGATGTACCACCTGATCGGATTGTCGCTATCCACGAGCCATGGCATTCGCACGCCAGGTTCATGGAGGAGAACGAGGACGTAAAGCAGCGTGTCCTCTCCGGAGAGCACGATGACTTGATGGATGATGCGTCTTACGGACCTGCCATTAAGTACATCAAGAAGAAGTACGGTTACGGCCTGCGGCGCCGCCTAGTAACCCCGTATTCTTTAGGGCATGGCCGCCCTAGGACGACAGTTCGCTAGCACTGTCGCTGGGCATCGGGTCGATTTCACCCATGGCACGATGGTCCGCCGCCTCCGCAACATCTACGAGGCAACCCCAGACGAAATCAAAGAGGCTGGTCGGAACTGGTATCCGGCAGTACACGATGCTGTTCTGAAGAATCTTCCCAGGGGCAGAACAATCGAGCAGGGCGCCGCAGTTGTCGCGTCCGTGTCTCCCAACATGGATTGGGACAACCGGAACATCAACGCTTTCGACGAGATCAACGGACTCAGTGGGCGGGACTGGGACGCCATCCATAGGTCCCACGCAGCAGGTCACCGTACTCCGGAAGTGTCCGAGCGGCTCAAAGGGTTGAGCATCTCGGCTCAGTCCGACGCCAACTTGGTCAAAGCCCATCGTTTGTGGGTGGCCGGGGAGCATCCTCAGGATGTACTGAACCCCCGGACGGCGCCCAAGACGTACAACTTCGCCCAGAACATCGCCCATCCCGAGCGGGAAACCGGCGTCACCGTCGATGGTAGGCATTCCGACATGATCATCGACAAGATGCGTCCCTGGGATATAGACCGGGGAATAGGCTCGTCTCAGTTGGCGAGCGGGCGGCAAACCCGGTACGAACGCTACTCCAACGCCACCGCTGCTGCGGCTCGCCGTGTATCCCAGGATCACGGCATCCAACTAATGCCGCACGAGTTGCAGGCCACCACCTGGGAGGCAGGCAAGCACATCGAGCGCAACTTCGACCCTGAGCAGGATAAAGGGGACGTCCGTAAGGGTCAGTCCTACCAGCGACGGGTCAATGAGGGTCCGTGGGCTTCGGGGAGAAGTGGGGAGTTTGCTGCTGGGACTTCCTCCGGGCGTCAATAGCCCGAAGCATTTCCCGAAGCGGGTACTCCAGTCCGACCAGTTCTTCTTGCTCCTCGTCGCTGATAGCCACGAAGGCAAACTCGAAGTAGTGAAGTAACTGCTCGAACTCTTCTTCTGTCAGTACAACGTTAGGTGTCTCCATGTAACCTAAGTATACAGCATGCCCTTACGACACGCCGGTCACTTATTCGCTGTCACCACGGTTCCATGTAACCTGAACCTACAACACAGGACATCTACAAGGAGTCAGCGTGACGCGAGCAAAGCCCTCAGATTTCACCGGACGTCAACGCCAGGTCGAGGCTGAGAAGGCGGCGTCGGAACTCGCCGAGCGGCAAGGCCAGATCTCTCTTGCCCAGCAGATCGAGATCGACCGTGCCGACACTGATGTTTTCGACCCTTCGACAAACGAGTCTCTCGGAGCCCAGGCCCAGGTCGAGGTAGATATGGCCCCCGAAGAGGTCACCATCCGGGTGGTCGAAGACATCGAGGACATGACTTTCGGTGCAGGAACTCACTACACCTTTGAGGCCGGGAAGAAGTACAAGGTCCCCAAGGACATCGCGGACTACCTGCACTCAATCGGCTACGTCATCTAAGGAGAACGGTATGGCACTGGCAATCAGCACTGACGACGACACCACCATCGTTGGGCGCCCCCTGCGCGTAGATGGTCTAGACAAAGAACTCCTGAAGGACGACAGCCTGCTCCGCAACGGCATCGGCAGGCTCTACAAGGTCGTCGACGGCCAGATTGTCGCGTCCTTCGACACCACAGGAATCGTCGACTACGAGGACGGCGCTGTAGAGTTCTTCGGAACTCCTGTGGAGGTCACGCCCCACCCCGCAACAACTGTGCAGACTTTCTCCCTGCTGTAGCCACCCGGCTGGAATGCCCCCTTCCACCTGGGTATAGCCGCTCCCGCTGGTCCAACCTTCCCCCGAGGTTGAGCCAGCGGGAGTTGTGCATTATGGGGGAGAATGTCCTCTAGGTAGGAGGATCACATGACGCCGATGGAAAACCTGCTACGGCGAGTGCGTAGTGAACTGGGCGACACAGAGACCACATTCCAGGAGTCGTTGGTAGCCACCGGGTTGGACAACCGGTACACGGTTAACCATGCCCCTTTGAATGCCGCCTCAGTGGTTGTCCTGGTTGACGATGTGGACATCACAGACGCGCCCGTTGGTCAAAGTGTTGCCATAGAAGAGACCACCGGAACTCTGATCTTTGACTTCGTTCCTGAGAAGGGCGCGGTCATCACCGTCTCCGGTCTGACGTACCGGTTCTTCACCAACGCGGAACTGACCGAGATCTGCACTGACGCTACCGAGATGCACGCTAACCATCGAACAGATGTTCGTGGGCGTCCTATCGGGGTAAACAACATCCCCACCATTGAGGAGTACCCACTTACTCTTCTCGCAACGATCAACGCTCTGTACATTCTGGCGACGGATTCGTCGTTCGATATCGATATCCAGGCTCCTGACGGCTTGATGATTCCGCGATCGCAGCGCTACCGGCAACTCATGGAGTTGATCGAGCAGCTCAAAGCGCGGTACGCGGAACTGTCCTCCTTGCTCGGTGTTGGTCTGTACGCAATCGAGATCTTCACCCTGCAGCGTGTGTCCAAGCGGACCAACCGCTACATCCCGGTGTACCGGCCGCAGGAAATCGATGATCGCAGCAAGCCTGAGCGGCTGTACTTCCCGACGCCTACATATGGTGCGGACATCGCTGATGATGGGATCCCAGATCTGGATCTCACGATCAACCAGGGAGATACGTTCTCTCAACTCATCACGTTGTCAGCGGACACTGCACCGCCGGATGGGTCCGTCTTCAAGGCGCAGATTCGCGGATACGCCGGATCTCCGGTGATCGCCGCAGAGTTCACCATCGTGTGCCTGCCGGATGTTCTCGGTGTGGTTATCAGCCTCACCAGCGAACAAACGAGAAATCTGCCCCGCAACGCTGTGTGGGATCTGCAATACTCCTACCCGCTGCCGCCTCATGATTTCTACAACGACGACTTCTCCTCAGACTTCGACGTTGACTACCCGGAAATCAAGGTTGACTGCACGGCCATAGCGGCCCACACTCCGTCTTCGGACTGGCCTTGGCCTGAAGGACCCATGGTTCGCAACGATTCCACCTTCTACGTCAAGACGCTCTTCCGTGGTCGTGTCTTCAGCCCGCGTGAGATCACCAGCGAATACGCGCCCAGCAACCCGACAATTGGAGGGCTGACAACGATGGTGTACCCGCCTACGAATCAGGGTGGCGTACCGCCCCAGAGTGTCTGGTCAACGCCCTCATGAGGCTTCAAGAGTTCCTTCACGGAGCCACTTCACACAAGGTCGAACCGGCCGACACTACGGGGCAGGTCATCGGTGTTACCCCTGCCAAGCGCTCCGGACGCCAACCTGTGCGCTTCGCAGCGCCTGGCAACGGAACGCCATACCGGGAAGGTCCGCACGATTCGACCGCGTACCCATCCAGAGAACGCACTCACATCTCCTGATTGGGGGTAGACCATGCGCGGCAAAGACACGACCGGGCGCTTCTCGGTCCCCTTCGAGTTACGTGAGATCAGCAAGGGCATCGAGAACGACAACGAGATGCCTCTCTACCAGTACATCGACTGGTGGCACTTCTCGTCCCAGGACAGCAACATCGACCCGGTGTACGACGTCGGTGACTACGACGGTGGACGTGTCTGGGATGACCCGGTACGTCTGATGGTGGTTCGCCAGAGCGTCCAGCAGGGTCCGGTGCCCCCCAACGAGCGTGGTTTCTACGCCTCTGACGACATGACATTCATTGTCAATGAGTCTGAGTTCCGCCGGAAGTTGCCCAACGTTGCCTACAAGCCTGACCTGTTCCTCAATGACCGGATCGTCTGGCGTGATGAGATCTTCCACCCGCTGCTGATCAACCCGCGTTGCCATATCTGGAATACCGCCGTGACGGTCATGATCCAGGCATCTCAGGTCAACCCAGAAGAGTTGATCAACGACCCGCAGTTCAACTGGGTGTTCGAGAAGAACAAGAAGCTCAACGAGTTCGAAGGTACGGACATCACAGGTACGGTGAACAAGCCGGAGTTGCCCAAGGACAAGAAGTGGTCTCCACCGCTGGAGTCTGAGGTTGTCGACGACATCTACGGCACGAGTTGATTTGCTAACTAGTTAGCATCTCGTCCCTGTATACCTGTGTTACACTATAGGTATGACAAACAACAACACGCCAGGTTTTACCTTCGGTGAGGGTGGCAACATCACCGCTAATCCGGGCTACGGCAACCAAGTCAATACCGGCTTCAGCCCAGGCCAAGCAGGAGGCATGCCTCCATACGTGACCAAGGCGGTGTACCAACACCAACTCTGGAAGCAACTGGACAACGGGACACAGAAGCGCAACTTCACGCGGAACCCGATGACCGTATGGCTCATGCTGCTTATCCCGCTGACCGGGATCGTCTTCCCAGCCATTCTCATCTTCATCCCCGCGATGATCTGGGAGTTCGGGGCGATCTTCCTGGAGAACCCGTTCGACCCGGCCAACTGGGTCATGATGGGCGGCGTCCTCGTCGCCGCTGTGGTTCTCGCAGGCATCTTCAAGGCACTCGCCTGGGACCTGGCTGTGTACGCAGCAGTGCTGCACATGCGGCAGGGAGGGATGCTCACACCGTTCTTCAAGGAGTTCGCATACCTGCGCGACTTCGATGAGCACCCGGAGAATCACCCCAAGTTCCACGCGCAGTACCCGCTGCCGCAGGAAGTGCAAGAGATGTAACACAACGACGAAGCCCCCGCCTATGCGCGGGGGCTTTGTCATGCCCCAGGAGGGTTTTACTGGGACGCCGTGGTGTCTGAACCTTTACCCTAAGAGTGTCTCCACACACTGCGGTGTGGTGACGGAGGTTTGGATTGAGGTGTGTAGGAATGGCTGACTTCTTTGCTGCCATAGCAGAGCACTACACCGACCTCAACCACCAATTGGCCGACGACGTGACCGTCATGGTCCAGAACCATGCCCGCATGTCCGGATGGAACCGCCAGGCCTGGGAAATGATGAACGTCGAGTACGACCCAGTACCTGATGAGTCCGGTTCCAAAGGTTTCCGCATCGTCGCCTGGGCAGCAGACGGGGATTTCAGCCCCTACCGCAATGCTGAGTACGGGTTCAATGGCGTCGAGCCGAACCCGGCGATGCGCCGCATGAATACCCGCCTTCCTGAGATGCTGAACTACTCGCTGGAGAAGCGGTGGTTTGACTCATGAGCACTGTCATCGAGTATCCGAAACTCTCTGATGGGTTCATTCTCGACGAAGACAACGCACTGCGGCGCCACCTAATGGGTCTGAAAGTTTCCGACGACGCTTCTCACCCACGCAAGGTTGGCGTCTGGTTCGCGCATCCGGACAAGGAGATCCGCGAGCAGCGCTACCCCTACATTCTTCTGAGCCTCATCGACATCTCCGAGGCAAGTAACCGTGTTCAAGCGGGCTTCACTCAGATGTCCGGGGTGGACCTCGACTGGGTTGCTGAACTCATGCCAGGTGTCATCTTGGCGCCTGACGAGAACGGCATCACCCGCGCCTACAACGGCGATGGTCTCTGGTCCGACGTCTGGCGGGACTCTCCGAGTGTTCCTCTCCGCTTCTTCGGACCTGCCCCCATTCCAGTGCAGATCGATTACCAAGTTCGAGCCTTTTCCCGTCACCCTCGACATAGTCGATCCATTCTCGCTGGACTGCTAGGCCGAAAGGTTCCTTATCGTTATGGCAACCTCGATATGCGCGATATCGACGGCTCTATCCGACGCATCGAACTGCTTGACATCGCTCATGGTGAATCCGTTGAGGATGGCAAGCGGCTATTCGTCTCTGTGTTTACGATCCGCGTCGACTCCTTCATGCCCAACGGTGACGAGAACAACCTGTTCATCTATGAGGATGAAGTCGTCGTCAAGGTCGTTACCAACCTCTCTAAGTTGGTTGACGACGGCCAGGGCATTGGAATTATGACTCCCGAGATCGACCCGTCCCTCGGTTCTTGGGTACTTAACGCCGAATCTGGCGGCCGGTGGGACGACAAGTGGAATCCGATTTACCCCAAGAGCTGGGAAGCTCGAACAACCTCTTAGAGGAGAATCTAATGGCAATCTCAAGCAGCATTGAGTTCCGGCGCCCTGGGGTGACGGTTCAGGAGATCCCACTGCCGCGTGACACCGGCACGGTCAACTCCACGCAGGCCCGCGCAGTTATCGTCGGCTACCTCGATCGCGGACCCACCGAGCCGGTCATCGTCAACTCTTGGGTGCAGTTCCGCTCAATGTTCGGCGACTGGTCCAACTCGGTCCTCAACAACCGGACAGTGGATGCGGTCTACTCGTTCTTCAGCAACGCTCTGGCAGCGTCGTCCTCGCTCATCGTCCTTCGGGTAACCGACGCGAGTGCGGTGGCAGCCAGCGTTTCGGCGAACGATGACGAAGACGTTCCGGTGTTCACGATCAGCGCTGCCTCCGCAGGAGCGTGGGGCAACAACTTGAAGGTGGCAATCTTCACCACCCCGGCTGAGGTCGCCGCCTTCCAGGGCAACGATTTCAACCAGGACTTCGCCACCGTGGATGTGACCACAGCGGGCTCCTTCAACATTGAGTTCGCCCTGTTCAACGACCTGGGCAACATGGTTGGCTCCCCGGAGCGGTACTACGGCCTGTCGGTCGATCTGACCTCCCGGCAGTACTACGCATCGCTGATCAACTCCACCTCTCGCATCGTCCGGGTGACTCCGGTGGATACGACGGGGCTGCTCCCGGCGAGCACCATCAACGGTGTTCCGCTGGCCCTCACTGGCGGCATCGACCGCACCGAGGGTGCAACGTCCTGGGATCTGCAGGTTGCTACGGCGCTGACTCTGCTGGACACGGTTGACGTCCCGCTGATCATCTACCACGCTTCCACCGACGATGACGGTGTCCCGATCGATGCCGACGTCGCTGACGCTGTCACCTACTCGCAGAACCGCGCGGACTCGTTCACCATCGTGGACACCCCCCGCGTCCCCGGTTCGGGAACTGCGGCTGACGTGCTCGACTGGGTGAAGAACAAGGTCACCCCGAAGAGCGCCTACGCGGCGGCCTACTTCCCGTGGATCCAGGTCAACGACCCGCAGCGTGGCCCTGCAGGGATCACCAAGGTTGTTCCTCCGGGCGGCTCGGTTCTCGGTGCCTTCGTGGCTACCGACTCCACCTACGGCCCCTGGCGCACCCCTGCGGGCAGCCAGGTTCGGCTTCGCAACGCTGTTGCTGCTGACCGTCTGCTCAGCGAGAGCGACCTTCGCGAACTGAACAGCGCCACCACCCCGGTGAACGTGATTCGCTCAATCTCCGGTACTGGTGTCTGCCTCATGGGTGGCCGCACGTTGGACTCGACGAACGCTGATCGCTACATCGCGATCCGCCGCTCGCTGTCCTTCATCACGGTAAACCTGAAGCGCATCTCCGAGAACGCGCTGTTCGAGCCGAACGGTCCGGACCTCTGGGAGAAGCTCACCATCCAGATGAACGACTGGCTGGGCCGGTACTACCAGCAGGGTGCTCTTCGTGGTGACCGCGAGCCCGACGCTTTCCAGGTGGTCATCAACGAGAGCAACAACACTCCGAGCACGATCAGTGCCGGTGAAGTTCACATCGAGGTTGGTGTGGCCGTCGAGTTCCCGGCGGAGTTCGTGATCATCCGCCTGACCCAGCAGCAGGGCACCGTCCGCAACTAAGGAGAAATGAATAATGGCTGGTAACTACCTCAACTTGCGGTCGAGTGCTGCTACAGACCCGATTCGTAACTTTAGGTTCTTGGTCAACTTCACCGAAGTTGGCACGAACAACACCTCCGGTGGGCAACTCCTAGGAGCAACCGTTGGTTTCATGACCGTCCAAGGACTGTCTGTGACCACGGAGCCCATTCCATACCGCGAAGGTGGCTTTAACACAACAGTGCATCAACTACCGGGTCAGCAGTCGTTTTCTCCGGTAACGCTGCAGCGTGGTGTTGTTCTCGGTTCGAAGCAGGGTTGGGACTGGTTCCGCCGCCTGTACGATCCTGGCACTTCGCAGGACGAGACGGCAACGACCAACTTCCGCTGCACTGTCACCGTCAAGGTCTTGAACTACCCGACTGCGAGGAACCGTAACCTCCAGCAGACCGCCACCAGCGGTCCTGCTGTGGCGGCGGAGTTCACCCTCATGAATGCCTGGCCGACGACGATTGCCTACTCCGACTTGAACGCGGCAGACAACGCCGTCCTGGTCGAGCAGATGATCTTGGTCCACGAGGGATTCCAGTCGACCATCAAGGGTGACGCGGCGGCAATCGATGCTCTGGGCGGCATCACTGCCACAGGACTGTAGGCGCGCGGTGTCAGGAAATCGTGCCATAGAAAGGTAACGTTTTCCTGACACCACAGCCTATAGATGCGGAGAAGTTCATGACCGATCAAGCCGATATCCAGGAAGTTGTCGACATCGTCAACAGGGCTCAGGTGAGCGAATCTTTCGATGCTCCTCAGCCCGTTCAGGACCCGTACAGCGACAACATGGTCGACCTTCCAGTCGGCATCCTTGACCCCACAGCGGGGAGCATCACCACTGCTGAGGTCCGGGAACTGAACGGCTTCGATGAAGAGGTTGTTGCTCGGGCGAAGGATCTCGGATCTGCTCTTCTGGTGATCCTGGAACGAGCAACGCTGAAGATCGGTGAAGAGAAGGCCACGAAGAGGCTCTTGGACTCGCTGACAATCGGTGACCGCATGGAACTCCTCATCGGTATCCGCAAGGCCACCTGGGGAGACACCATCTCCGCCACTCTGACCTGCGGCGAGTGCAACGTCACCGAAGAGGTGGAAATCTCCGTAACCCGAGACATTCCCAGGAACACTATCGATGACCCGATCGCTGATCGATCCATCCAGATAGAACTTCCTACAACGGGCGCCAAGGCGGAACTTACCTGGCCGACAGGTCTGGTACACAACAAGGTTCTGACATCCCCGAACATGTCGACTGCTGACATGACCACTGCGTTGATCGTCGACTGCGTTGTCTCGATCGACGGGCTCCCCTTGCTGTCTGGCGAGCAGGAAGCCAAGTCGATGTCGGTTCGTGATCGTGCCGCCATCACCAAGGCTGTAACAGATGATCTACCCGGTCCAGTACTGGACAAGACAACAGTTGAATGTCCGACATGCGGGGAGAAGAACTCCCTGCCTCTCCAGGTGGGAGCCTTGTTTCCCTTCTAGGGGGTACGACCAGTTGTTCGATGAGATGGAGGTGCTCGTGTTCACATACAAGTGGCCTCCGTCTGAGATCAAAAGTTTCAGTGTCCGCGAACGCAGTAACTGGGTTCTTCGTGCGCTAGAGCGTGCGGATCGGCAGAGGAGGTTGATGGGCAATGACTGACCCCATAACCCCTGACCGATTGCGGACATCCATTGGCGCTGTTGAGAGCGCCCTCGATGGTCTGATTACGAAAGCCGAGACTCTCAGTCGGCTTCTCGGTTCCATGGAAGGTATCGGGAACCGGCTGGGAGGCGTCGGCACGTCTCAGACTGGCCGGGGTACGCCGATCAACAATGCTGGGTCTCCGTCCTTCACCAACATTGGTGTCTCGCAGCCCAGCGCCGCCAACAATGGTGGCAACTACACCTTCACAGCACCCTCGGGACAGCAGCAACAGAAGTCCACCCCGGCGTTCAACTACGACATCGGGAAGATGGTTGCCGCGCCTCCGAAGTTTGACGGAGTCGCCGACGGCAAGGGTGGGTCCAAGCCAGCGGCCTCTGGCGGTGCAGCACCTCCAGGTGCGCCATTCAGCAGTGGTGGTGCTGGCGGGGGAGCGGCTCCGACGCCTAATGGTGGCGGGGCAACGTTCAGTGGCGGGCGGGTTGCCCAAGCCACCCAGATGGCGTCGGCAGCAGCCTCCGTTGCTGGCGGGTTCGCCGGGGTTATTCCCGATGCTGCTACCGGCGTAAACATCTACCAGCGTGGCTACGACTACTCCATGTCGATGATGGGAACGACCCGAGGTCGGCAAGCCGCCAGCAAGACGGCAATGAACGTGCTAGGCAAGTTCAGCGGTGCCGATGGGGCTGCTGCATACCAATACATGGATACGTTGGCCGCCAACGGTCTTGCTACCGGCATGGACGCCCAACGGTTCTCTGGGCTAGGACAGTGGGCTGCAGCACGGGGTAAGGACCCATCAGCCGTTGCTGGCGCGTCAATGAGCATGTACCAGCCCCAGACATCAAACTTCATGATGTCTCGCATGGGGATTGTTACCACCAACGCGGACAACTCCCTGAAAGACCCCACACAGCTCGCCCAAGAGATATACCAAAGCCAGTTCGCTGGCGATCGCGAACGGCGCTTCAACACGGGCAATGCGGAGCGCGACGCCCAGGCGATTGAAAATTCTGCCCGTGTTCGCTTGGCTGACATGGGGCTCCCGCAGGAGCAACAGAACGTAATTGTGCAGCAGATGAAAGAGATCAACGTTGCCAAGAACGCCGGTAAGGAATGGAGTCCAAGCAACGACAGTCAGTACGCCAAGGATCAGGGGCTGGACCAAACGCCTGCTGCTGCGCAGGCGGCTGCTGACAAGAAATACTTTGAGCAGGCTGGCGCTGGGGCCGAAGCTGCGGCCAAGGGCTTTGTTGGCGCCCAGAAGATCATGGAGAAAGTCACTTCTGGGCTGACATCCATGTACGAAAGCAACCCGATCCTTCAGGGCGCCCAGGTGCTCAATGGTGGAGGCCTTGGGCTTGGAAGCAACCAGCAGTTCCAGGGCATCTCCCAGTTCGTATCCTCCGTTGGAAATCTGCTTGGCGGCCTGCTTGGTGGGGGTACTGGAAGCGGGGAGATCGGCACAGGAAGTGGTGCCTTACCTTCTGGAACTGCCGCTCCTTCTAGTTCTAGTTCTTCGGCAGGTACTGGAAGCGGAGAGATTGCTACTTCTGGAGGGAAGTCTGGAATCACCAGCCAGGTCCTTTCTCTCCTGCGTGGTGGTGGACAGGGCGGATCCAGTTCTTCAGGCGGCCCTCCCACTTCTTGGGCGGCAACTTCCGGAGGCGCCAGGTCTGTTCTTCCCTCTGGCGCAGCCTCTAGTTCAGGCTCTGCTACAGGATCTACTACTCCTGCTGCGGGAACGTCATCTGGCGCTGCTCCAGGGGATGTGAAGTACAACCCGGCGGCGGGCGTAGAGCAGTGGCGCGGCCTCGTTGAGCAGGCTTTGAAGGATCAGGGGCTCGACGTCAAGTACACCGACGGCATCCTCAAGCAGATGGAACGAGAGTCTGGCGGAGATCCAGGAAACGTCAACGACTACGACATCAATGCCCAGAATGGCGATCCGTCCAAGGGTCTTATGCAGGTCATCGGATCTACCTACCAAGCCAACGCTCGGCCTGGCTTTGAAGACCTGAAGTATCAGATGGACCCGTACAACAACATCTGGGCGGCAATCCACTACACGATTGCGCAGTACGGGATTGGCAAACTTCAAACCTGGCTGGATGCTCCAGTAGATTCTCCGGAGCATGGCGCTTACAAAGAGGGCGCCTGGAACATCAAGCAGAATCAGATCGCCCGTGTCCACGAAGGCGAGATGATCATCCCCAAGGTGCTCGCCGAGACGATGCGTGAGGCTCTGCAGTCCAACAAGGTTGCTCCTGCTGAGGCTTCTTCCGGAGGAACAGTAAACATCAACGTCACGCTCAATGGAGCAAGTGAAGAGGAGGCCAGGCGTCTGGTCCGCATCGTCCAAGAGCAGATTCAGCAGAGTTACAACGTCAAGACGCTCACGGGGTCCTGATGGGTACACCACAGGAGTTACAGCAACAGTTCGGTCTCACCGCCGAGATGACGTATGCCGACGGATCGTGGCATGGCGCGTATGACATAGGTTGCCCGACTGGCACGCCCCTTAATTCTCCTGTCTCGGGCAAAGTTTCCCGCGCGGATGACGGTGTTCCTACAGGACAGTCCGGGGGCAGTGGATCTCCGTCGAACATGATCCTTCTGAACGCCAACTCTAAGAAGCACGGACAGGTCACCTTCCAGTTCCAGCATTTGGCGCAAGGCTTGGCGGTGAAGGTAGGAGACACCGTAACTGCAGGTCAATTGTTGGGGCAGACAGACAACACTGGGCATAGCACAGGTTCGCACCTTCACTTCATGGCGTGGAAGGGTTGGAGTTCCAACCCGAATGATGTCTACAGTGACCACTCCCTGCTGATTTTCCCCCCGACAGATGCGTTGGACGATGCGGGCGGTGTAGTTGGTACAGGGAAGCCTAAGCCGACAGACGTCAAGATCATCGGCGACTCTCTTCAGGTAGGGGCTAACGAGTACCTAACAGGTCCATCTACTCCCGGCGGCATTACTGTCACCAAAGCCCTGGCGCAAAGTGGTCTGACCATGCAGGAAGCATGGCAGTTTCTAACAGAGCTCTACCCCGACCCTGAGAAATCGCCACCGCTAAGCAGCCAGGCATTCTTGATCGCTGTCGGAACTAACGACATGGGAACGCCGGAGGCGGACTTCAAGAAGTTAGTTACGGAAATCCAGACGCTCCTCAAGGACCGGCTGATCATATGGGGGAACCTTCACACTCCTGCGTCAGAGCATCTCAATGCATCCCTAGGGTCTCCCGTTGTCGACCTGGCTTCGAGTGCAAAGAAGAACCTTGCCGGTGACGGGATCCATCTAACTCCTGAGGGATACAAGGCACGGGCTGACCTCGAAGTTGCGGCTATTGACGCGGAGGCGACAAAGTTTTCAGCAGCGGCAAACGCTGCCAGCACTACAGGGACAACGGCAAAGACGGCTCCAGACTTCACTCCTGCAGGAGCGAAGGATCCAGGTGCTGCTTACGCCAAACTTGTCGATCTCAAGAAGATCCGAGAGACAACCAAGTGGAACCCCCCGCTACCGCTATCGGTAGACAACGAAGAGACCAAGAAGAGGGAGAACATCAAGGGGTGGATCGCTGCTGATCCGATGCCCTTGACCGGCTACAACCTGACAGCCGCTGGACAAATACCTACGTCAGACATACCTGACACATCAAACGCCACGACGCCGTCCGCAACTTCAGGGGCAACATCCACTAGCAGCGACGGAACCGCCCCTCAAGGTGATGGTCTGTTTAGCACCAACCCTGTTAGTGCTATCGCGAGTGCTGGAACAGCGCTGGCCGCCGCTAGTTCATCTGATCCTAAGAAGTTCAGTGACGCTAAAGATCTAGCGTCCAGTGCTTCTCCCACCCTGACAGCGACATCTGGCGTAGCCAATAGTGTGGCGTCCGCAGTAACCAATCCCGGAGTAGGAGCGGGTCCAGACAATCTTGGATTCGATCGCCGGGAGTATGGGTTCCGATTCTTGATGAACCCGACTACCTACGGCGAGGGGTACACCAACACCCCAGGCACTGATGTTGTCTCGTTTGCCCGAGAGTACGCCGCATCCAAGGTTCCAATGCTGGGTAAGCAGACCGGCGCATCGATGACCTTGGAGCTGTTTCTCACTCGTGTCGATGACATGAGGATTCTTCGCCGGGACAATTGGAAGGACTACTACCCGGACACTGCATCCATGACGGAGGATGACCGTAAGGCGATCCTCACTCGGGGAACGATGAACGACATTGAATACCTGTTCCGCCTGTCCAACGGCAAGCAGTTCGAAACGTGGTGGAGCGCCGGGATGAAGACGTCTGACTGGGGCGTATTCCTACCTGCGCCGGTAATCGTCTCTATCGGAGACTCCAAAGGTTCCCAGCGCATCCGTGGAATTATGGGTGGCCTAAGCATCACCCATGACCTCTTTGCTCCAGGAATGGTACCTATCATCACCAGGATCAGCCTAAACATCGAACGTATGGTCGATTACCAGTCTCAAGGTGTGGATTGGGAAGGTGACGCTACCGACTCGGCGTTGGTAACAAAACCTGCATCCAGCAGTTCCGTGTCGGGCGATGTCAACATCAACTCCTCGAAGAGCGACCAGAACAAGACGGCACTTGACTATGGTCTCAACGTTATTGGCCTTGGTGACTCGGCCTTGGCAAAAGGTGTTGAAGCAGTTGGTGGCTGGCTATCAAGTGTGTTTGGAGGCTGAGGATGTCTGTAACTGCCGATGGCGGACCTGTAGATGAATCTAAGGCCTGGGGCGACAAGGGGGATATGGACGCCGTAACCACCTTGATCAAGGCTGAGGATGCAACGAAAGATGTCGTCTTCAACCCGGCAACCCCAAACACCAAGCGTCCCTGGGTTAAGGACATGGCTTCGGATGAGTACAACAAGTCCTTTTCTGACAAGAAGGGACAAGTCAATGCAACGGGATTCCTGGTGCTCGATCCCGTGTACAAGAAGGCCTTCTCCACAGCGCAGGAACAGTCCGCAGCAACAGCGTCTGACGGGGTTGGCTGGACTGATCGCAAAACCGCGTGGGGGTTCAGGTTCCACTACAACCCGACAACATTCGAAGAAAGCTACGCACGAACGACCAACATTGACTACATATCTCTGATCCGAGAGATCAGCGCATCCTCAGTTCCGCTGACAACGGCTAACACCGGCTCCGGGCTGGCAGTGGAGATCCTGTTGGATCGCTGGCACGACATGCGGATACTCACCCAGAAGAACTGGGAGGAGTACTACCCGGCTGGCGGCATGACCAAGGAAGACCGGGACAAGGTGCTTGAACAGGGAACCATGTGGGATCTGGAGTTCCTGTTCCGGCTCGCTAATGGTGATCCTAAAGAGACCTGGAGGGGAAGCAGTTCCAACTGGGGCATGCTTCTTCCCGTCGGCATGTTGGGCTTCTTCGGGGATTCCAAGGGGTCGCGCAAGATGCGTGTCGTCATGCAGAACATCTCTTGGCAGCACCAGCAGTTCGCACCGGGGATGATTCCGGTGTACACGACGCTTTCCTTGAACTTCACACGACTTCCCGACAACTACGGAACTGAGGGTGCGCCGGATGGAACCATTCTTAATGGCGCCAGTCTGCTGAAGGTAGGTGGTGGATCCGGATCAGTCGCCGCTGATGGAACCACAACCACACCTACTACGCCTACGGTGGGGAGTAACCCAGGGGCCGGTGGAGCCATCTTTGCTGAAGGGGCTGGCACTGGTCAGACCAACAATGGCAAGGAATACAACTACCCGCCGGGTGGTCAGCATGCCTGGGGCGTCGTCGCGGAAGCCGGTTTTGCTAGTGGAAACTGGGGCGTCAACGATATCTCCGTTCCTCAGGGAACACAGATATTTGCTCACTCAGGCGGCGTTGTCTCTACCGGCACGGGCTCCTACAACCCTGGCTACGTCAAGGTGACCAATGGGGAATCTCAGGTTCTCTACGGACACCTTCAGTCGTTCAACGTCACCGATGGACAGACCGTCAAGCAAGGTGACCCGATCGGTGTTGTTGCTGACCTCGGAGACGATGACCACGTCCACCTCGAATGGTCGAACTGCCCAACGTTGGTGTACCACGGCAACCACGACCGCTACCCCTGGCTTCCGTAGGAGGATCCATGACAGTCAACTTGAGTTCTCGGTACGCATCAGGGCACTACACGCGGCAATTTCCTAATCCGCGCTGGTACCGCAAGGACCGTGACAACCAGGGCGGCTACCTCGGGGACACCCGAGAAAGCATCCCCGTGCTTCTACGGACGACTAAATCGATCTCTTCTGTGTCCACCGTGTACATCTGGGGCGAAGGTGACCGGTGGGACCGTGTTGCACAGCAGTTCGGGATCCCGCGCTCGGACTGGTGGCAAATCATGGATGCCAACCCGCAGATCGAGTTCCTTCTCAGCCTGCGTCCTGGAGATCCGATCAACATTCCGGACTCCGTCCGTAGGAGGACCCTATGACAGTAGGAGTCAGCGCGGGCGAACTTTCTGTCTCAGCTCTCGCCTATTACCCGAGTGCGGACACGACAGGTCTGATCAACACCCCTCGGCGGATTACCATCACCGAGGAGGTCAACCGGCACACCCTGTTCACCATTGAGCATGGTGGCGCCCCGGAAAACTTCACACGCTCCCTTCTCACTGGGTCCCCGGTGGAGATAGTTACCCAGTCGCGGATGGGGAGCAGGTCCTGGTTCGGCTACATCACCGAGGTTAAGCCTGGTAACCCTTCGCCGGGGGATAGTCCGACCGGCTACGCCACGCTCATCACAGCGGTAGGCATCACGTACCCAGGAAAGCAGACGAGCAACAAGGTCTGGTCCGGGGGGACGCTGGCGTCCTACATGTCGAAGATCGTGTACGACATGGGGCTTGTTGGCTACATCCAGGAAGACGGGGTACATCAGACTGTTCCGCAGGCAGGACGAACCTACTGGGAAACGCTGCTAGACATGGCGGCCCGCGCAGGACTCGACGTGTTCGTCACCGGATCTACAGTGAACGCTTTGTCCCCGGCAAACTCGATTTCTGCCTTCCGATCGGAAGCGCCAACCCTGTTTAGGGTTGTCGCAGAAGGAAACGTCGTCAAAGCAGACAGCCTGTCGAGCCTGGTTATGTCGGAAAGTTCTCTCCCACCTCAGGGAACTCGTGCCTCCACCGTGGATCCGGTTACTGGGCGGGTTCTCGTCGCCCAGCAAGGTGTGAGCCTGTTCAACAACTACGGACCTAACATCACAGCGCGCTCATTAGACACCCTGGAACAGATGGTGAACAAGGAGCGGGTCATCGCCAACCTACCTCTCACCGCGATGGCCGAAGGACCCGGAAACACGCTCTTGGGCGCTGGCAAGCCGGTGTTCCTCGATGATCGTGGCACCCGAAACTGGTGGGTTGCTCAGAAGGTAGAGCATGAACTCAGCCCAGCGACAGGGCGCGCAATCACCCGGTCAACTTTGAAACGGCACAGCAGCCTTGGCGACAAGATCGTTGCTCCCCCTGTACCTCCAGAACGAAACCATAGGCGCCTGTTGAAGGCTTACTGTCTCTGCCAGGAGATGGATCCAGACCTCGTAGATTCTTCGAAGGCATCATTCATCACTAATCAGAAGGCCACTCCAGGAACCCGTCCAGAGTTTCCCCAAGAGGGGGATGTGTACAGGTTGGAGTACCGGACGTCGGCCACAGCATATGCGCCTGTCGGTGCCTGGTACCGACTTCCGCAGTGGAGAGCGAAGGGTAAGTGCAACTGGCTATGAGCAACGCCAATAACTGTACTTACCCCGGCATCTACCGAGGGGTCGTTGTCAGCACGCGCGAGTTCTCCAAGCCACCGCATCGTATCCGCGTGGCTGTCCCGAAACTCACTGACGACGCAGGGATGCTGGCGACACCTTGCTTCCCTGCCCCAGGGTTTCTGCCCACCCCGAAAGAGGGTGACGGTGTCTGGGTGATGTTCGAGGGCGGCGACATCAACTACCCGGTGTATGTCGGATTCTTCGGGGAGTTGGTTTCTTCTACGCTATCGAACGGATCAGATGGTAGGGGCATACATGTGTATACCCAAGCTACACAGCCTGTAGGAGTACCCATCGAGAATGGAGACTTCTGGATCATACCGTGAGTTGTCCATGCCGCAGACCTACTACATAGGAGACACTTAGAGCATGTCTTATGGGAATGGAATCGCTGTACTGCGCTGGCCGATGGAGATTGCTCCAGACCGGACTTTCGCGCTGTGCCAAGACATTTCTGAAGGCTGGGCTCAGAGGGTCAAAGCATTGATCACCACCCGGACACCTGAACGTGTCATGCGGACTACCTACGGATGCACCCTTGCTGATGCTCTGTTTGATCCCATCGGCATTACCGATGACCCAGAAGCTGCTGTACGTCAGGCCATTGGGAAGTGGCTTCCGGCCCTGGAAGTTACCGATGTTCGAATCACAGGAAAGAACACCCCGGAAGTTCTTATCGAGGTGGATTACAAAATTCCCGGAGGCCAGGAGCAGACCGTGAACACCCTCTTCCGTATTGCAGTAGGTACTAATGACTGACATCCAGCAGCCGTTTGATTACACCGGTCGTGACTACGCAGCACTCCGCGAGCAACTGATCGGTTATGTCCAGGGACGCATTCCTGCGTGGTCGCCCGACTCTTCTGACTTTGCGCTCGTCCTTGTCGAGGCGATGGCCTACATGGGCGACATGCTGTCCTACTACAACGACATTGCAGCCCAGGAAAGCAACATCCTGTCGAGCAACAGCCCGTCGAACATCCTGGCCCACGCCATGCTGTTTGGCTATCAGCCAGGGATGGCGCAATCATCTGAGGTGAACATCCGCGTTTCCTACGCTGGATCCTCCGACCTTCCCAGCACTGTGACTATCCCGGCCAACTCCGCTGTCTACGACGCGGCGACGGGCTTGCGCTTTGAACTTCAGGAAGACGAGTTTGTTCTTGCCCTCGGCATGGCCCGAATCATCCGTGCCTGGGAGGGAACCACCAGGACAGAAAATCTTGGTACGTCCACAGGCGTGGGCAACCAGCGAATGACGATACCTCTGAATACTGGAAAGTTCGTCGACGGCCGTCTTCCCAGTCTGAGTTTGGAACTTCGTACCCCCTTCGGTAACACCAACTGGGTGCCTACGTTCAACATCCTCGACCATGGACCCTCCGAGAACGTCTTCGCAGTAATCACAGACTCCGTAGGCAACTCCCTCGTCATGTTCGGTGACGGCAACTCTGGGGCCATCCCGGCGGCAGGCGGCCAGGTGTATCTGACGTACCGCGAGTGTTCCGGGGCAGTGGGCAACAAGGTCCCCGCCGGAGCCCTGGATCAGTGGGCAGGATCGTTCGACAACGGCAACGTGGACGTCGTTCGCGCCGTCACCGTGATCAATCCGGAAGAGTCTCGTGGTGGCGTCGCCGTCGAGTCGCTTGATTCGATCAGGCAGCAGACAGTCAAGTTTGCCCGTTCACAACGGCGCGCCGTCAGTACGAACGACTACGCGCGCGTTGCCCGGTCATCCGGGGAGGTGCTCACAGCGCACACGGACGGACTCGTGTGGTCCTACCCCAGGATCTGGGTGCTTCCCAGGGACGAGACGGTTCTGTACGACGATGATCCCACCCGGCGTACCGAGATCCTCACCACGCTTGATGCGACGATCACGAAACTTTCGATGATCGGTTCTTCCCCTGTCGTTGCCTTCGGCAAAGTCGCAGAGATCAACGTCGATGTCGAGGTCCATGTGTGGCCGCCAACAGAGTTGAGTGCTGCGGCAAAGTCGGTTCGAACGGCCCTCATCACAGAACTTGGATATCTACCTCCAGCAGGAGCTCAGTCCGGAGGTGCTGATTTCGAACGAGAAATCACCGAGGATTACATCCTGCGGATCATCCGAGACAAGATCAGCCAGGACGTCATCAGGTTTGCCCATGTCACGTCTATAACCGGCGAGACCATCGAGGTCGAAGACGTCGGGTTCTACTCCGGCGTTCATGGCTCTGATGTGGACTACACCCCTATCAAGGGTGTTCGTCCTAAAGGTGGGTACGCCCTCCGGCTCAAATCGGAGAACCTGAACATCACCGTCATCAGTCCCGGAAAACGGCACGTCGATAAGGGGTCGGCATGAGTTACTACCCAGCATGGATTTACCCAGGAACTGCTCGTGTCGAAGACAATGTCGACATCGTCATGGCGGAAAACGTCAATGATCTCCGCCGTGAGGTTCAGGCAATCGAGGAGACTCTCGGACAGAACCCGCAGGAAGCGAGCGTTGCCGGGAACTCCTACACGACAGTTAAGCAGCGCCTTGACGTCCTAGAGCGAGCACTTCTGCGCAACTACGACGATCGCTATGTCGCTCTGGCTGGCGGTTCTATGATCCGTCGAACAAACGCCAATAGCGGGCTTGGCATCGCCTCCCCGGAAACGGAGATCACCCCGGCGGTAGAAGTTCTACGGCCAGGAAACTCGCTTTCCACGGGCAATGTCACCACCCGGTCCAGTGTTCGTATCTGGGGAACCGGCATCGTTGAATCGGGAAACTTGACGATCAACGGTCAGTCAGGACGCCTGGCGTTTCACACAGGAACCGGCGTCATCGACGCCGACGGCACCCTGTCAATCCAGTCGACGGGAACCACCACGATAACGGTGGATAACCGGGAGCAGGTAGTTGTTCGTCCGTTCTCTACGGACATCGCTGGAGCGATCACCACCCACCGCCACCAGACCTACCATTTCCCGGACTACGAGGGCTACAACTACTACGTCCCGGCCAGCGTCGTTCCTGGGACAAATCCCATATCTCGTCCGATTACCCAAGCCCTACTCGGCAACCCGTCCTCGTTCCAGTTCACCGCGCCAGCGTCTGGTGTCATCAAAGTGACGATCACCGGTCTCTTGTCGAACTGCGCTATCGGATACGAGATCGCCGGTCCGAGAAGAACCGTGGCAACCTCCTGGGCACGAGCAATCATGGTTGCCCCGAACGATCTGATGTCCTCTGTCACCAACGTGGCTATCATCGGTGGCTTTGCGAAGGAGGCCGATCTTGACAGCAACCTCACCTACACCTTCACACTGCTCGGTGCCGGTCTTTCAGGGATCGGTGCCGCCAAGCACCTCAAGGTGATGATTGAGCCGGTATTTGACTCCCGGTCGTGGTCTGGACCGATCATGGCGCAGCCGATCGCCCCGGTGTAGCCGATGAGTATTTACCGTCAGCTTATCTACAACACCGATACCTACGGTGAACGTATCCGGACCGATATCGGAATTTCCCTGGTCAACACCGGATCGTGGGAAGACCGAACAGGCCAGATGTTCGCCAGGTTCAAACTTCGTATCGGTCCGATGCCCTCAGACCTCATTCCAGGGTCGGAAATTGTTGTGCTGCGCGGGTCTTCATGGTGGCCTGACATCCCTGACAAGGGGGCGTATGACAAGGTTTCGGGCTTCCCCAGGACTGATCCTGTCCTGATCTACCGTGGAATCGTGGAGGCAACAACCTCCTTCAGCGGTGACTTCTCTGACGATTTCGCCCAGGGAGACATCTCCAACGTAGGTGTCATCCCTGATCTTGATCGTCTCCTCACAGAGGTCGACATGGCACCTGTGCCCATCAACTCTGTGTTGTACGTCCGGATCTTTGTGCGGGAACCACCGATCGTCACACCAGATGGCATCGTCGCCCTTCCCTGGACTGTTCGAGGAAGTGCCTGGGAGGTTATGGCGGGTAAGTACGGAGGCATCAAATCCGCCATCGACGCTCTTCCAGTGACGTACTACACCGACGGTGATCCTTACGGTGTCGTTGTAGAGAACACGACCGTCAAGTTTGTCAGCGCTATCGGTTTCCTGGCAGACCAGATCTTCACTGACGGCGCTTTGATGATCGATACTCCGGCCAGGCTTCACCCCAACATGGTGGAACCGCTGTTGAAAGCTTACGGGATGACCCGCGAAGAGCGGGCAGCGTTCAACGACCCGGTACTCGCTGCTCGTCTGAAGAACATGCTGTACGCCTATCGGCGCATGCAGATGTCACGCGGTACCGAAGGGGCGCTCGCAGAACTTGCCCGTGTGCTTACCGGATATGCGGCAGCAGTTCTTCCGTTGCCGGAAAACATCGTTGCTTCGCTGGGGGATTCCACCCCTGCCGGGGGGATCGAGTTCAACCTCAAATACCAAGCGATGGGGGCTGGCTTCGAGGTTGTCGGGGCGCACCATTCCTCTGTTCCAACCCTTGTAGCAGAAGAGTGGTTGGACCTATGGAACTCATGGGCACTCACAAATTACTGGGTGGATACCTGGGAAGAAGAAATTGGTAATGATTTATGGCTGGATAGATGGGATCAAGTCGATCTTCCGGACATAGATGCCGACGCCAAGTACCTTGTTTTGCCTGGTCCGCCCATTATTCAAGATGATGAATGGCAGTCAGAAAGTACTTATCCACAGTATGTGGATTGGGTACATGCTTTAACGTTTGATGAGTTTCAGGCACAAGATGGGTACATAGGTACTAGGTCTGACTTGATACATCGAATTCCATTGACCTCGTGTAGTGAACCCATACCAGGAGGAGGCCTGTATCGGCTCCGGCTTCGGGCGGTAAGCCAGCATGCTCCTCGGGTGACGCTCCATGTGATCTTCCTCGGAGAGGACGGCTCTGTCGTATCTGATGACTACACCGTCCCCAACGACATCGGAGAGACCTGGACCGAACTGGAGCACCTTGTTCGCGCACCGGACGATGCTCGGTACGTCGCCTGGAGACTCACGGTCAACGCCTTTACCCGCGAGACGATGAACGACGCTGTCATCACCGTGGACAGCACCGACTCGGCTGTCGATGGTGATTTCAGCGAAGTCGTGATGATGGACGACCTTCTGGTCACGATGAATGACGATGCGACCCCGCTCGACGGCAGCCCGCCAATTGTGTTCTTCGGGGCCATCGAACTTCGTCAGGTTGGCTCCCCAGGCACAGAGCTGACCACCACCGACCCCGACACCCAGGTCGTCACCCCGTTCGAGATTCCGTCCTGGTGCATCCCTTACCGCAACCCACGATCTGTGGTTCTAGCCATGCACACCCCGTGGATCATCATTGATCCCAACTCGGGGCTAACCATGGACTCTGCTGACGTAGAGATGGACACCAGTTCCGTAAAGATGAACCAGGGACTGAGTTCTCCAGAGCAGGCCATTGAGCTTTCTGACCGGCTAGCGGTGGACAAAGTTCGCGAACTCATGAACGATCATCTACCACACACAGTGTCAGCCAGGATCATTGCTGGCTGGGACGAGGAGTACCAACTGAGGTATCCACAGACGTCTGCGGCAATCAACTCTGAGATCGCTTCAGTGTCATATCTACCGGTGGTTTGAGGCTTCGGACAGACATATATCTCCCGTAACATGTACAAAGAACACCTTTGGAGGCCGCAATGGCACTGAACCCCTCACTGCTGGGGCAAGTACCCCCGGATCCGTCACCGGGAACAACGGGCCACTTCGCCCACCACACCTGGCTCGTAAGTGCTGTGGAGAAGATCCGTGATGCTGCGGTTCCCTCTCCGGCCACCGCTACGGTCATCACCACGGCGCAGTACAACGCATCCGATGCAGTCGTGAAGTTGATCATCGACGCGCTCGTTGGAGCAGGACTGGTGGTCGTGTCATGACCGTGCCCTCCACTCCGAACTTTCCGACGTCGCTCGACACCTTTGACGCTGTCAGTGGCTCGGCCTCATTGGCCGCAGCACAGCACTCAACGCTGCACAACCTAGCCTTCCGCGCCATCGAGCAACTCGAAACGAAGGTCGGAGTCAACGGCAACAGCGCAGCCGCAGGAAGCCTCACCAAAGTTGTTCGGGATGTTTCCCAGGCACGGGTAGAGCGAGTTAAGCTGACGACCTCCGCCGTCGCTATTGCGAACAACACCACCACCACGGTGAAGTTCAATGCAATCGAGTGGGGCACGACATGGTTCACCTACTCCTCTGCTACAGGTCTGCTCACCCCGCAGATCGAAGGCGTGTTCCTGGTGAACTCGACCGTTCAGTTTGAGGCAAGCACGGTTGGTCTTCGCTCGGTGGAGATCGTCAGGAACAACACCGTCGTTGAAGGCATCTCCACCGTCGCGGCGACGGTTGCTTACTCCGGCGCCGCTGTCACAGCGAACAGCCTTGTCTACTGCAACGGAACCTCCGACACGATTCAGACCAAGGTGTACCACAACGCTGGCGCGTCACTGGACGTCATCGGTAGCAGCGGGGACTCCAACACCAAGATGGAAGTTATCTTCCTTGGAGCGCTCTTCAGCCTGCCCATCTGATTCGTAAAGAATTGGCACTAGTTCGCGTGTCATCCGTGCATCCTGTCGGTGGGCCGTGGTAGAACTTTTCCACCCCCACCTGGCGGGGTGTTACGTACCAACCACGGAGAGTTGAAACTTTATGGCTACCTATGTGCTGAGCAAGGACGATTCGGTTCCGGTGAAACTCGCATTGAGTTCGCTGCAGGACTTCCTCGGAGAGGAGGGTCTTGCCACGGTCGTTTCCTTGGAGTCAACACCATGGGCTACGGAAGTTATCAGCACTCTCGGTCTGGGAAGCACCAAGTCGCTTCCCAAACTCACCCATCTGGATACGGTCATCGGGCCTGAGGATGAGGAGTTGGTGTACACCGCCAGCCGCGCCGGGGCAACGTACCTCAACATCGCTGAGGGGCTTGTTCCCCTGGAGTTCGAAGTAGAGGCAGAGGTACCCGAGTCTCCTGACCTGGACAACATTCCCGACCTTCCTGAGCCCAAAGATCCTGAGCCGGTGGTTGAGGCTAAGCCTCCCGCCCCCCGCAAGAAGCGTAAGCCCCTCCCTGAGGTTCCGGCCCCCGTCGTCCAGGAAGACGTAGATCTTTCCGACGAGGCGGTTGTCGTGGCCGAGGCCCTCATAGACAAAGTTGAGGAGGTGACTGAATCGCTACACCAAGACAAGCCTATTGACGAGGCCGATCTTCTTATCAACCTGATCAATCTCAAGGTGGAAGAGGCTCGCAACGACACCGCTCGCCTCTGGGCCATCACAGATCTCATTCGAGGCGTTTGACGTGTTCATGTCGGCGGCCCGCAATGAGGATGCTTTATGCAAAGAGATCGGGGGGCACATCTTCTTTCCCGACCACGGAGACTATGTAACGGCGCGGCTGGCAAAGTCGATCTGCTCGAACTGCACCATCAAACTGGAATGCCTCCGAGAGGCACTGACCGCCCCCAACCTTGACGGGATCTGGGGCGGCACCTCCAGGAGAGATCGTGCTCGCCTTCTGCGCGCGCAGGCCGCTTCATGAGTACATCGGCGCTACACGACTTTGTCGTGGGGGACGCTCCCCAGATAGACCAGGATCTGTGCAAGGAACACCGTGTCGGCTCTGACCGAGTCTGGCGGGTAGCGGTGACGATGCTCGGGCACGCCCATGACGGTGTCATGTTCATGTCCCGGAAGTACCTGTCTGACTACACCGGCATCCCGGAACGGGCCGTTCGCGATGCCATCACGGTGCTCGACAAATCAGGCGTCATCAAGCGGACCGACTTCGTCGTCCATCCGAAGGGAACAGCCTGGGCAAGCGTCCACTGGGAACCGACCTGGGAGGTCTCAGGACGGACGCTGAAGGTTGACCTAGGCAACGTGAAGGCACCCGACGAACAGGCCTGCAGGGACGCCAGAATTGGCAGGGATAGGGCATGGAACGTGGCGTTCCTCGCTATCGCTGTGAAGGACGCTTCGATAGGTCTTCTGGCGGAACTCGCTGGCATCGGTGTTCGACAGGTCAGGGCTGCGGCGAAGGCCGCAGGACTGGCCGTCAAGGCTGGGAAGACGGCCTTGGTGTGGCAGCGGAAAGTTCTCGCTACAAGGCCAAAACGGCCGGATCCCTGCCATAACACAACACCACCTAGTAGTAATAACAACCTTCCCCCTTCGGGGGAAGCGCGTGCGCGCGAGGGAGCGTTCGAAACTCCTTTGAGAATCCAGAAAATCTTCAGGTCTGCCCTGCAGGATCTGTTCAGGAGAGGGAAAGCGATGCCATACCCAGGTCTTGACTTCGGAAATGTCACTCCTGATGAGTCCGAGGTTCCCACGAAGGACCTTCGCAGGGCTTCTCGACAGTCCTCGAAACCCAGCCGCAAGCCACCACGGCGCCAGCGTCCGCTGGAATCGTGGTCGCCGCTGGACTCGGTGAACGAGTACAAGGAGCAGTTCGCTGCCAGGTACTACCACGTTCCAGGTGAACTCGGAGATTCCGCGAAACTTGCGAAGATCCTCGGCAAGATGCGGAACCAGTTCGGCCACGATGCCCGCACCGAAATGCGAGTGCTGGATCGCTGGCTCGACGATGCTGCCGACATCAACGGGAACACCCACGTCGCCCCCTGGCGCAAGTGGATCGCCTCTTTCCGAACCTTCTACGACGCCGCCGAGAACCATGTGAAGTTGGACCATCCCGAGTACCAGACGTATCAGGATCGCCAGCCCAAACCAGAACCGGAGCAGGACGTCTACGTGCCGGAAGAGCAGCCGTCTGCTGTCGTTGAGTATCTGGCGAGTGTCGGTGATGACGACTCCGCATTCCAGGCGATGGAAATCTACATCCCCCCGGAGCAGGAGTGACACCGCCTAAGCGGCTCCCACAGCAGCCAACTCCTAAAGTGGTCGACACCTATGCCAACGTGTGGGGGCTTCCAGATAGGTACCGAGGGGCGTCCTTGGTATCCCTGGATGCCAGGAAATCTGCATGGCTCACGGACGCCGTCCGAGCCTGGATATTGTCCGCTGTCAACGGATCTGCTTTCCGCCCCGGCAATCTGGTGTCTGCTGCCGGGTTGACCGCCGTCGGTGAGGAGTACTCCTCAGATGAGTTCTTCACCGCCGTGCTGACAGACATCTTCCGGCAACCGGAGTGTGTCGAGTACCGACGCGAGGTCGGCTCGAACTGGATGCGTTGGGCGTCCGGTGAAGAGGTCCACCAGTCGATCCGGGAAGACCGGAGCAAGGCCAAGGACTGGGCCAACTTCCCCCTGCTGGTCATCTCCCCGGTGACTCAGGACAAGTGGGCGGCAGCATCGATAGCCTCCCTCATGGAACTGAGAAAGAAGAACTCATTTCCGACTATGCTGACGATGGCGCCATCCGACGCCAGAGCGTTGATGGTCGACGGTGTCAATGCCCACCTTCGCTCGATCGTTAAGTACCTCAACGATGAGGTGGTCTTATGATCAGGAAGATTGGTCGTCGGTTCACCGTCAGGTTCTTCATGGACTCCGAGACGGGCGCGGTGTACGAGGTCCAGGTGGGTATGCGAACCACCCCGGACAGTGTCATGGTCTGGTTCGAGTGCGACTGCGAGCAGTACGCCGACGAGTTCTGGTGCGACCACGCCGACCGGGCCAGTGAGGACATGGGCGAGGACGGTTCATTCTCTGTCGCGCTCAGCCCGGACATCGACGACGACTTCGACTTCCAGGGCCACATCATGACCGATGATGACGCGGCCAGGCTCCGTCAGACGCTCCTCCACTTCGGCATCGTCGAGGTCATCTGATGCTTCGTGGGGACATCTCTGCCGACGCACCCCCTCGCGTCCTCGTACACATCTCGGTGCTCTTCGACGGCGAGATCGAGATCACCAAGAAGATGTTCGGGCTGATCAACCTTCCGCAGACGTCGTTTACCCCTTCGATGAAGGACGTCGCCTTCTTCCGTATGTGGTCCGACCGTGGACTTCGCATGGAGCTTTTCCACTACAGCAACGACGGCTACCCGGCAGATGCGATGTACGAGTTGCTGGAGGACATCAGCCATCCGTTCGCCAAGTTGCTCCAGTTCCGCAACGTGGGCAACCTCGCGGACTACCTCGCATTCCAGAGCGACGTCAAGCACGTCGTTGACCCGCTTAACCCCATGGCCTTCGGGTCACGTTCGCTTGGAGACATCTAGTGGCAGACAGTGCAAAGCGGTTGATCAGTCGGATCATCCTGGACCGCGATGTCTCCTTCGCCCTGGAGCGGGGACTGCAACCGGACTGGTTCCCGGCCGCCGACGACAGTCAGGCGTTCAAGTTCGTCATCGACCACTACGCGAAGTACGGTGAGGTCCCCTCCGGCATCACCTTCAAGGCGAACTACCCGACGTACACCCTGCTGAACGTCTCCGACACTCAGGAGTACCTGCTCGACAAGTTCGTCGACGAGCGGCGCGGGCAACAGTTCTGGGGGACCGTCGCGCAGATCCTGGAGAACGAGCGCGACCACAACCGGGGCATCGAACTCATGAGGTCCGGGGTCGCCGAACTCGACGCGGAGATCGTCACCTCCCGAGACGTGAACCTCGTGGAAAGTCCGATGTCACGCTTCGATGAGTACCTGCTCCGCAAGAACCGCCCCGACGGGATGCTCGGCATCCCCACCGGCTTCCCGACCATCGACCTGGCAACTGCCGGTCTCCAGCCTGGACAGTTGGTCACTGTCATCGCCAGTCCGAAGACCGGTAAGTCCCAGTTGGCGCTGAAGATCGCCGACCATGTCCACCGGCAGGGACACCAACCCTTCTACCAGTCGTTCGAGATGAGCAACTTCGAACAGCAGGAGCGCTTCGACGCTATGCGCGCAGAGGTCTCCCACAACCGGCTTCGTCGCGGGCTGCTCACCTTGGAGGAGGAGCAGCGCTACCAGGAGATGCTCGCCAACCTGGGGGACACCAGTTTCATCCTGGCCGACTCGACTTCCGGGGTGACCGTGTCAGCGATGGGAGCAAAGATTGCCAACGCTGCCCCCGCTTTAGCAATCATCGATGGTGTCTACCTGATGCTCGATGAAACCACCGGGGAGTCCAACACACCTCAGGCTCTGACCAACATCACCCGGTCGTTTAAGCGGTTGGCTCAGCGTCTCGACATTCCGATCATCATCACCACTCAGACGCTCCTATGGAAGATGCGGAAGAACACCCTCAACGAGAACAGCATCGGGTACTCCAGTTCCTTTTTGCAGGACTCCGATGTGGTGCTCGGTCTGGAACGGATCGAAGACGAAGACCAGATGAGGAAACTTAAGATCGTGGCGAGTCGTAACTGCGGTCCCGCTGAGGTCGATCTCGTATGGGACTGGGGGGTCGGCAGGTTCGAAGAGTTGGACGGCGGAGATGCCCTCGATGATGACGCCGATCTGTCGGAGGAGTTCTCTCAATACCAGGGGATCGCATGATCGATAAGGCTCTTACCCGTCTGGGTATCGAGTTTGAGCTTCAGGGCAGCGAGGCAGTCGCCCTGTGCCCTATGCATGAGCAGCGCACCGGTCGAGTGGATAGCACTCCTGGATGGAGCATGAATATCGACACCGGGCTGTTCCAGTGCTTCTCCTGCGGCTACCGGGGACACATCACCAGACTTGTACGAGACTTAATGAACCTCAAAGACTTCGCCGAAGCAGCCCAGTGGCTGCAGGGTGCAGGGGTTACTGGGGAAGAGGTCAAGCAGACTTACGAGCGACGTAAGGCTCAGCGGGTGAAGCGGGCTGTCGCAAAGGTGGACGAAGCGGAGTTCTTGGCTTTCGACGAGGTCTCCGAGGACATGGCAGCGTCGCGTGATCTCAACGTCCAGACGTGCCAGTTCTTCGGGCTACGTGCCCATGGTGATGCATGGATCATCCCTATCCGCGACATCACCGGAAAGTTGCTCGGCTGGCAGGAGAAGAATCCGCAGTGGGTACGCAACCGTCCCATCGGGGTGAAGAAGGGCTCCTGCCTGTTCGGCTACGACCTTGTCGCCGGGGAGCAGGTCGTCGTCGTGGAGTCCCCGTTGGACGCGGCATTGGCCCGGATGCATGGGATCGAGGCAGTAGCCACCTTCGGTGCTTCCGTCACCGAGGCTCAGTTGTCTATGATCGCCACCAGGAGCCCGATCCTCGCGTTCGACAATGACGACGCTGGCCGGGACTCCACCAAGAAGGTCAGTGCGGAACTGACACGGCTCGGCGTGCGACACCGGCTAGTCCAATGGGATGATCCGGCGATCAAGGACTTCGGGGACGCCCCGGAGCGCATCAGTGACTATGTATGGGCATCGAAAGATCCTCTCAAGATCCGGTTCGAGCAGATTATGGCGGCGAAATGAACACCCTTCACCCGTTCCAGGAAGAAGCAGTTGACCGCATTGTCGACCGCAAGCAGTTGCTGGTCGCCTACGAGATGGGGCTGGGTAAGACGCCGCTGACCATCTCCGCGCTGGAACAATTGATGGACGGCGAGCACATCCAGCACACAGTGCTCATTGTCGTCCTCGCCTCCCTGAAGTATCAGTGGGAGAAGGAGATCAACAAGTGGGCGCCAGACTCCAAGGTTGCGGTCATCGACGGACCGCCCGCCAAGCGCCGGAAGATCTACGACGCTCTCGTCAGCAATGAGCCGGTCGACTACGTCATCTGCAACTACGAGACTGTGGTCCGCGACGACTTCTACCAGACGGTTCGCTGGGGAGCCATCGTGCTGGACGAGGCAACCTCGATCAAGTCGTTCCGGTCCAAGCGCGCGAAGAAGGTCAAGAAGTTAGCCAAGAACACCGAGGTGAGGATCGCGCTCACGGGAACGCCGATCGCTAACGGCAAGCCCGAGGAGCTCTTCAGCATGATGGAGTTCGTGGATCCCTCTGTGCTGGGCCGCTTCGATTTGTTTGACCGTGCGTTCATCATCAGGAATCCAAACGGGTGGGTCGAACGCTACCGCAACCTTCCGACATTGCACCGCGCCATGGAACCGGCGATGGTCCGCAAGCGCCAGGCTGACGAGGACGTGGCGCCATTCCTGCCGGATGTCTTGGACATGCCGCCGGAGTTGATCTCCTTCGACCGGAACAGTGCATCGCTCTACCGGCACATCGCCAGGGAACTCATCACTGTGCTGGACGAGGCTGCTGAACTGTTCGGCGCCGGTTGGAACTTCAACGTTGCTTCCCACTATGGGCAGGGCGGTCAAGATGCCAACCCGGAAGAGGTGGCGATGCGCGGAGAGATCATGTCGCGCATCCAGGCGCTCCGTATGCTTTGCTCTCACCCGGAGGCTCTCCGTGTCAGCGCCAACAACTTTGCCAGCCGGTTGACGGAGCAGTCAGAGGTTGTCGACGGGCCAGGTACTGGCAGCATCTACGCCTACAGCCTGCGTGAGCAGGGGATGCTCGATGTCAACATGGGCGCTCCCAAACTCGATGCGGTCGCCCAGCGGCTACGGGACTTCGTGGACATCGCGCCGGAGAACAAGGCAGTCGTATTCTCCTCGTTCCGCACTGTCATGCCAATCATGGCGGATGAGTTGTCTGCGCTGTCCCCGGTTCAGTTCCACGGCGGTATGAACGCCAAGCAGAAGGAGGCAGCGAAGGTCCGCTTCCAGACCGACCCGAACTGTCGGGTGTTCATCTCCAGCGACGCTGGTGGCTTTGGGGTCGATCTTCCGCAAGCCAATCTCCTGATCAACTACGACTTGCCGTGGGCGTCGGCTACCGCCATGCAGCGCAACTCTCGGATCATCCGAGCCAGCAGCGATTGGTCGCAAGTGCGCATCGAGCGATACCTGATGGACGGGACTCTGGAACTGCGGCAGTGGGATGCACTGCGATACAAGCAGGATGTCTCCAACGCCATCATCGACGGCGGTCGCACCGACGATCGGGGCAACGTTCTGAGTACGGTGACCGCACTCAGGGAGATTCTTTCCGCTTGTTTGGTGTGACTCGCGCGTCGCGGTCCTAAAATGTCGGAGGCTCGCGTAATAGTATCAACAAGAGCACGAACGAACGAGAAAAGTGGGGCAGTTGAAATGGCTAGAACAGCAGAAGCAGCACGGGAACTACCAGACGTCGAGGGCTACGAGGCGCTGGCGCAGAGGCACATCCACCTTGCGAATGAGATCAAGGCACTGAAGAAGCAGCAGGAAGAGATCCGGCCGCAGTTGCTTGACCTTCTGGTTGCCGAAGGCGAGGAAGACACCGAAGGGCACATCACAGCACTTCTGGGGGAAGAGTTCGAAGGATTCGTCGGACTCATGCGGCAGCGCCGGGTGTCAACTCCGATCGATATGGAGGCCGCCGAGCGGATTCTCACCAATCTCGGTTTGTGGGATCGCTGTAATCCCCCAATTCCCACCTTGGACGAGCAGGAGATCATGGCCTGCTACTACGAAGGCGTGCTCACAGAGGCGCTCATCGATGAGATGTACCCGACCAAGGTGACCTACGCTTTGGTGCCTAAGCGTGGGTGACGACGACGATCTGATCGGCGAATTGTTCACGACGACATACCCAGGGTCTAAGCGGGTTGTCCGCTCCATTCTTTCCACACGAGAGGCGGGTCGCATGACCGCAATCCAGGCCCACTACGAGAAGGCTGTGTGGGGACAGCCGACGATCAAGACCATTCGCGGTGTCCGGATCGAGTTGTACTCGATTGGCTGCTTCGCGCGTGCTCTTGGCCGTTCGTTGGTGACAATCCGTTCATGGGAGCGGCTTGGTCGCATCCCTCCGGCGCCTTACGCACTTCCGAGTACAACTGCTGGTCCACGCGGCGTGTCGACGAAGCGTCGGTACTACTCTGAAGCCTCAATCATCTCCGCCCTCAACGCCTTCTCCGATGCTGGGCTGCTTGACGTCCGTCGCATCGATTGGGAAACACCAGAAGCCCGCGAGCTTACTGAACGTATCTCGCGCGAATGGAGCCTTGAAATCGCTTCATTCAATGCAAGTTGATTCACCCTTCACCCCTTCACCCAACAGAATGAGAGAAAGTAATGCCAATCAAGCGCATGACCGCCCCAGCACCCGACGCCACGGATTACGCGGCTCCTGTGTTCGAGGAGGAGACTGCTGACGACGCTGTAGCACCATCAGGCGTCGCACAACTGCACGGCGGGTGGGACGTTGCCGAGAAGGTAGCGGCTGCCAGTGGCTCAGGACAGTGGAGCCAGGACATCAAGTTCGATGGCGAGGAGCCTTTGCTGCTCGCCTTCTTGCAGGGTGCTCCCGTGGATGCGTTTTTCCAACACTGGATTCATCGCGAGGGTCGCAAGAGTTTCCGTTGCCCCGGCGACGGCTGCCCCCTGTGCGCTCTCGGTGATTCACGTTCTGCCCGCTTCGTCTTCCACGTTATGGAGTTTGGCGCTACCGGCGAGGAAGCAAAGATCTGGACAAGCGGTAAGCGTGTGATGGAGCAACTCCGGGCCATCGACGCTGACCCCCGCAAGGGAGGTCCACTGGAGGAAGGCTTCTTCGCTGTGTCTCGCAGCGGCAAGCAGCAGTCCACCGTGTACTCCATCCAGCGGGTTTCGGACCTGTCGAAGTGGGGGCTTCCTGAGAAGGAGGCGCTCGCGGCAGTAGCCGAAGCACGTAAGACCGACGCTCCATCGTTGTCTGAACCATCGATGGAGTTGTTGGAAGAGGTCGCCGCCGAGATCCGGCGCGCATGACCGAGGAGGCGGCGGGGCGCGTACTGCGCCCCGTCGTCCCTACGGTGGTGACCGAGGAGGCTCTCTCCGAGGTTGTGGCGCACTACCTGACCCTCGATGAGTTCGTCATCGACGTGGAGACGGTAGGCGACCATAGGATCAATCCACGACTCAATCAGGTGCTGTGGGTAGGTCTCGCCGCCGAGGGACGAACAGACATCATTCCCCTGGGCCATCCGAACGGGGAACTCAAGGAACTCAAACGCGCACTCTTGGGGTCGGCTGCCAAGCGGCTGTCCGAGGGTAAGGATCTTCGCCGGTCCGACGTGAGCAAGGCAGACTCACGGGCCAGGAAGGTCTTCTACGACCCACCGGAGCAGTTGATGCCCGCCGTCGTATTCGAGGCTCTCCGACCGATCCTCTACGGCTCTGCCAGGAAGATCGGCGCCAACATCAAGTTCGATCTCTGTTCGATAGCCAAGTACTACGGCGGGGAGATCCCACCGGCACCGCACGGTGACGTGATCATCGGGGACTTCCTGCTGGATGACACACACCAGCATCAGATGGGCCTGGCGCACATCACCAAGCGTCGGCTCGGGTACGCGATGCCTAAGGGGGTTGGCAAGGAGGTCGAGGCGTACTCCTTCCAGGAAGTAGCCAGGTATCTCGCCGGGGACGTCAAGTTCACCTGGCTGCTCTGGAAGCAGATCAAAGCAGAGTTGGAAGCCAAGCATCTGTCCTCGGTGATGAACCTGGAAATGGATGTTCTTGACGCCGTCATGGCAATGGAGCAGGTAGGAACCCTGGTCGATGTTGCCGCGCTGAAGCGCCTGCGGGAGGAACTCGACGAGGGCATCCTCACGGTCACCGCCGATGCATACCGGGCGGCTGGGAAGCCCTTCAACGTCCAGTCGAACGCGGACAAGCGGAAGATGCTGTTCACCCCGGAGGGCCGAAACCTGACCCCGAAGGTGTTCACGACGAAGACGAACGAACCGGCCACCAGTGAGGACGCGCTCAAGGCCCACCCCAGAGATCCGCTGTGCAAAGCGCTGCTTGGCCTCTCTGAGTTGAAGAAGTTGATGAGCACCTATGTCGTCCCTTACCTGGGTGGCGAGGTAGAACGGACGACAGCCGGTAAGACGAAGACGGTCATCCGTGAGTCCCTGTTGGTCAACGGTCGGGTGCATACCTCGTTCAAGCAGCACGGCGCTCGTACCGGGCGCTTCAGTTGTGTTGCGGGGGAGACTCTTCTACATACGTCGCGGGGGACATTCAGATTTGACGAGTATGTCCCTGTTCAGGGGGACACTGTCCTCACGCATACCGGTAGTTGGATGCCCGTAGTTCGGAAGATTTACAAGGGAATCTCCACAATGTACCGTGTCCGAAATAGTAGCGGCGGGGACCTTGTGGCAACCGCTGACCACCGTCTGCTTACCCCATCTGGATGGGTGCGCGTAGGCGATCTATCAGTTGGAGATGACGTACTCAGTGTCAGTGAGCGCGAAGTATGTGCAAGACGAGAGCAACAGAGCGAAGGTTCTGTCTCGGTACAAGGACGACGACAAGCCCACGGTGGCGGCACTGGCGAAGGAGTTGGGAACCTCATACCAGAATGTCCAGTACATCGTGTCGCAGTTTCTTCCTGTTCGGGAGTACGAGGCGGAGAAAGCCCTTCGGTACTCACGGTCCAAGATGGGCGAGAAGAACCCCATGCTGGGCAAGAGTGGTTCGCAGCACCACAACTACAAGGGAACGATTTCCACTGGGGACGGCTACACCCAGTCCAAGAGCAATGGCCGGTACGAGCGCAGTCACCGGGAGGTCGTGGCACATGCGCTCGGTCTAGAGAAGTTGCCGGAGGAATTCGTCGTTCACCATATAGACGAGAACAAGCTGAACAACTCTTTGGACAACTTGGCGCTGACGACTGCTGCTGGTCATCGGAAGTTGCATCGCGGTCCCGAGTGGAAGACATCACCGCTCTGGAACCAATGGGTGTCTGGGACATCGAGGTCGAAGGAGATCATTCCTACGCCGCAGGCGGATTCCTAAACCACAACAGTACGAATCCCAACCTTCAAAACATACCGTCGAGGGGCGCCTATGGACAGGTCATTCGGTCCATGTTCATCCCTGACCCTGGGCACACGCTGATCGTCTCGGACTACTCCCAGATCGAGCCACGGGTGATGGCGTCGTTCTCCGGGGACAAGACGATGCTGGCCGCGTACAACGAGGGCCGTGATCTCTACCAGGCGATCGCAGACAAGTTGGGGGTCACCAGGGACGCGGGAAAGACGCTCATCCTGGCGATGGCCTACGGCATCGGCCCACAGAAGATCTCGCACGACCTGGAGATGGGTGTTCGGGCAGCGAGGGATCTCCTGGACGACTTCGCTCGCCAGTTCCCCGCACTGGAGCGGTACAAGCAGCAGGTCATTCGTGAGGCCGCCCGACGGCGCCCAGTCCCGTATGTCGTCACCGTGTTGGGACGTCGACGTCTACTTCCAGACCTCGCGTCCAGGGATCCAGAGATGCGGTCCAAGGGCAAGAGACAAGCATTCAACACCATGATTCAGGGCTCGGCGGCTGACATTATGAAGTTGGCGATCATCCGCGCTCACAAGATGATCCCGGAGGAGGCGCGTGTCTTGTTGACTGTTCACGACGAACTCGTCGTAATGTCTCCGAACGAGATAGTCGACGAGACGGTAGAGGCTTTGCGGGAGGCTATGGAAGGTGTCGGTCTTCCGCAGATGAAGGTCCCATTGAAGGTTGATATCGGTACTGGTCAGAACTGGAGTGAGGCTAAATGAGTACGGCAGACTTCTGGGCAAGGAAGATGTCGGGGCGTCCTGCTCCTCGATCTAATGTTCCTCTCCCCCCAACCCCCGTTGCGCGCCCGGTGGCGCCCGCACAACCTCGAATGACCCCAACAGTCAATCCGCCGGAACCGAAAGGATGCCCAGAGTGTGGAAGCCCGAACTATGGGGGTGGGGCTGGCGGAAGTGCCAAGCGCTGCTTCACCTGTGGGTACATCGATGGCCGGGATTACCGCAACAGCACCCAAGGGATGACCGGCGGGACAGGGCCGATTACAGCGGCCCCTGGACAACAGACTGGTACCTACTCGCCCACCACTATCGTCGGCCGCGTCGAATGATCCATCTCGTACAGATGGTCGCCGACACGGACCCGCCCTGCTTCCGGCTCAAGTGCTCGTGCGGTCGACGCATGTCCTTCTCTTCAGAAGAGTTGAAACTCCTCCGCGAGGACGGGGTCCAAGAACTGATCGCAGCACACCAGGACAACCCTGTTTCATGGGAAAGGTACATCTGAATGGACGCCGCCGTACTTCAGGTCATCAAAGATCTGAACAAGAAACACGGACAAGGAACAGTAGTCAAAGCCTCCGACATCACTCAGGAGTTGGTTCCCCGGATGACCTCCGGGTCGCTCGGAGTGGACTTGATCCTCGGTGGAGGGTGGCCCGCCAACCAGGCTGTGGAGGTCGTCGGCGAATCCTCCCACGGCAAGACTGCCCTGGTCCTAAAGACGATCGCCGCTAACCAGGAGCGCGACCCGGAGTGGACGGCAGTCTGGATTGCCGCTGAGGAGTGGGTTCCCTCTTACGCTTCTATGCTCGGGGTGGATCTCGACCGGGTGTTGGTCGTCGAGACGAACATCATGGAGCACGCTTTCGACGCCGTCCTGAAGTTCGCTACGACCAAGAAGGTCGACTGCGTGGTCGTGGACTCGATGCCTGCTCTTGTCCCTCTTCCAGAGGACGAGAAGGATATGGAGGGGATGACCGTCGGTCGGGGCGCCCTGATCACCAACCGCTTCTTCCGAAAGCTAGGTGCGGCACTTAAGCGCTCTTTGATAGAAGAAGAGCGTCCCATACTGTGTATATGTATTAATCAGTATAGGCAATTAATAGGTGTTACCCATGGTCCGGATCGCACGACCCCCGGCGGGCAAGGAAAGAATTATGCGTTTTTCGTGAGGGTTGAGGTTAAGAGAGATTCGTGGATCGAGGTTGGTCCTGCGGGAAACAAGACCAAGGTCGGCCAAGGGATCCGGGTCAGAACTACCAAGAACAAGACCGCCCCACCTGGGCGCACGGCCTATGTGGATTACTACTTCGCCAACGGCGGGGATGTTTCACGCGGGCAGTACGACATCACGAAGGAACTCGTTTCGCTCGCCACGCTGTATGGCTGTATCGAGCGAAAAGGGGCTTGGTACTACTACGGTGACTACAAGTGGCAAGGAGCAGATGCCGTGTTGGACAGTGTCCGGGAAGATCTCGACCTTCGAGACGAACTACACGCTGCGGTGCGTGAGTGCGCGCGGACGGGGCTTGTCCTGTGAGCGGCCCAGATGTCGGTTCCTCCATCAATGACGTTCACCCCCTGCCGGAGTACCTCCAGGCTGCCGCGATCCGCACCGTATGCGATCGCGCCATGGATTCGCTGGATGCACGGACGCTTCTAGCGATGCTTGACCTTGAACCAGCCATCGTCAGGAGGACACCCCATGTCTGAACTACCCGGACAACTTTCCCTGAGTGATACCCGCATCTGCATCATTTGTGGCGGGAAGTTCGACATCATGTCGAGCGCAGGTTTTGCGGTATGTGACCCGTGCGCAGTTAGGCACAGCACATGAGCGTCTTCCTGCAGGACATCATCGGCGTGCTGTGGATCCTGCTACTCATATCGCTGTTGGCTACCGTCAGTCTGTTCGGTCTGTGGGCGCTCTGGGGAGTCGAGCAGATGAACCGGCGGAAGATGGAAGACCGCCAGGTGGAGAAGTTGTACGAGATGATGGGGGACCAGTGACGCTAGTTAAGGACCGCGCTTCGCATCCTCAGTCGGTCATGCGGGGTGAGGCCGCCCCACATCCCATACGCCGCTGCTATGGGGTGGCTGAGCGCCCATTCTCGGCAGTCATTCAGTACTGGACACCCGAGACATATTTGCCTACCGAATTGGTAGGCCCTGCGTCCGATCTTTCTGTGGTTCTGAGGAGGGAACCACAACGATTGGTCCATACCGGCACAGGCAGCTCCGTCGAGAACAGGCACGTCTGCGCTTCTCATGTGCCTCAAAATACCAGTGCGACGCTCCGCCATGGAGGCGAAATATGAGCGGCGGTGTTCTCTACAATCAGGTACCTCGGTGGAAGTGGCTCGAACCGTCGGAGTACGGGTCAGGTGAGCCCGAGTATTGCCGCCACTGTTGCGATGAAACCCCGCATTTCAACAGAGGCGGCAGGTTACTTTGTGGGGATTGTCAGACAGACATACGCGCACCCAGGAAGAGGGATAATTCACCGTGATCGACGCGGATACCGCTTTTGCTCTGGGGCGCTCCCGCGAGCAGCAGGACGTTGTCAGTTGGCTTCGCAGCCTCGCTGTGGCGCATGACCATTTCGCATGGGCGGCGGAGCGTATCGAGAACGACGCCCACCTACTTCCCGAGACGGATTGACATGGACAAGTTCCCCGGCGGCATCTACGAGGCGTCTTACAACGTCGTCAAGAACCATGGCGCTTTTGAGGAGCGCAAGGCAATCATCAAGTGGCTTCGGAATGAGAAGTCCTGGACAACGCGAGTACTGGATCGAGTAGCTGACGCCATCGAACGTGGCGAACATCTGGAGGCTGACGATGAGTGACTACGGACGCATCGCCCATGAGGCGTATGAAGAAGCAGCAGCACAGTCCGGGTGGGAAACCAACCCAGTATCACGGGTGCCATGGGAGGACGTGCCTGAGGAGAACCGGGCGGCTACCACCGCCGCCGCCAGTGCTGTCGTAGACGCCGTGCTCACAAGAGGGACCGTCTCCAACCCGGCGTGGTGCCGTGGGTACGACGCCGGTCTCACGATTGGCATAGGCATCGGACGAGGCCGAGAACGCACGGACATCGTCGTGCTCCTGCGTAAATGGGCTGGAGCCGCTAAAGACGCAGGCGAAGCCCTCGTCCTGGATGAGGATGACATCGAGTACATCGAGTTTGGGCAGCACTCCCAGCGAGGCAACGATGAGTGAGTGGCCCCAGGAAAGCAGTCTGTCGATAACGCTGAACACCGGCGACTGGGAAAAGCAACTTGAGGATGCACGACAGAGGGCGCGCGAGTTAGAGCGTGGGCTCATCGTCGAGTGGCTGCGTGAGGAAGCAGAAATGCAAGTGCTTGAACACAACGTCTACCCAGAGGATACGTCGGCACATTGGTACGCCAGAGCAATCGAACGCGGCGAGCATCTGCGAGGCGACGATGAGTGACTTTGAGGAGCGTGCGCGTCGCTGGATTGCCTCGCTCCTGCGGGACGAACTGGCTCGGCTGGAAGCGACGATCAAAGAAGAGGAAGCCAAGGGAATCCCAGACCCCACCTACTACGGCTATGTGTCGGGGATGGTTCACGGCCTGGTGCTGGTCGCTTTCGAATCCGGCGTGCATCTGCGGGGCGACGATGAGTGAGCCCTTCGACACCATCATCGCTGCCTACAGTGCTGGGTACGAACGGGGACAACAGGACGAACTCGCGCGTATCCAGGAATGGCTACGGAGTGAGCGTTCCATACTTTGGCTGCTGGGAAACAATGGCCGGTTGGGCGAAACCGGGAAAGACCTCGCCGAGGCCCTTCAGCGTGGCGAACATGCACGCGGTTGTGAGGGCTGCGGTGTTGGCCCAGACGATGAGTGTGAAAGCGGGTGTCCTGCACATGGCAAAGTCTGAGGGACTGCGTCAATCCCAGAAGCAGGAGAAGCGCTTGGCCTCCAAGTACGACGGCCAGGTCAGTGCTGCCAGTGGTGCCTTCTGGAGCAGGAAGGGCGACGTTCGCTCTGACCGGTTTCTCATCGAGGCGAAGTACACAGCGGCGAAGAGCATCTCGATTCGACTCGACGTCCTGGAGAAGATCGAGCGCGAAGCGATCAAGGACTCACGAACTCCCGTTCTCGCATTGTCTGTCGGAGGTAGGAACTACATTGTGCTTGCTGAAGACGACTTTGATGATCTGGTAGAGAATGGTGAGCGTAATGCGTAGCCGCAGTACTACTATGCGTATAGCATGTTGTGATGACTTCTTGGCAGGATCAAGCCAGATGTGCAGGTCGGAATACCGACGCCTTCTATCCAGACAGATCCCGGCCAGACTTCAAAGGTCAGATCACCGACGCCAAAGAGTTTTGTCGGGGGTTCGGGGATCCTTGTCCTGTCATTCACGAGTGCTTGATGTACGCCTTGGAACGGGCAGATTCACACGGAATCTGGGGCGGCCTGTCGAACCGGGAACGTCGGGCACTCTTCCGCAAGAAGACTCTTCCTTCGTGGATCAGCCGCGAGGATCTGGATCAGATCGAGGCCTTGCATCGTGAGCGCGAAAACGAGCCCCGATTTGAAGGCCTTCTTGGATGCCAAGAAGAAGCCGACGTACTTGCTTGGCCCAGTGGAGAGGCACTTACTCTCTCGGACTACGCCTTCGACGAGGAGGACGGACGTCCTTCACCCTTCGGAGATGTGTTCCGACTGGTGCATCCGAGCGTCATGGTTCTTGCTCAACGGGGCTGAGAAGCACACCGAGGTCATCCCTCTTCGACTAGCCAACATCTTTGCCGAAGGCCATGCCATCCACGCCAAGTGGCAGGCGTGGTTAGCGGAGATGGACGTTCTCCGAGGTGGCTGGTACTGCCGCACCGATGACGTCCGCTGGTGGGGGTTGCGATCTGACCACAAGCCGTCGCCCCTTTGCCAGGTTGAGTACGACGAGGTCCCCATCATCGACGAGCAGTACAGGATCTCCGGCCAAGCCGATGGCTGGCTTACTGGCCTGAATGGCCCTGAGGCAATCCTGGAGATCAAGTCCATTGGAACTGGAACCCTGCGTACTGGTGGCGTCCCTATCGATAAGGGCGGACTAGCTGCCTCGTTTAGGTCTCTTAACCGTCCCTTAACCAACCATGTCCGCCAGGCAACCATCTATTTGTGGGTGCTCAAGCGTATGTATGAGCAGGGAAAGATATCTGACATACCGCCTAACCAACTGCTCTTCCTATACGAGTGCAAGGAAGACCAGTCTGCTCGTGAGTACAAAGTTCAGTACAACGAGGAGTACATCGAGACGGTGCTGGAGAAGTTGGCGATCCTCGATCCGGATTCGGCACAGCCTCCGGCGTGTACCGGAGAGAAGCAGTCCGGTGGGCGCTGCAAGAAGTGCGAACCCTATGAGTCCATATGAGTAGTTACCGAATGGGATCTGCATCTACTACGGCGTACTACCAGATCAGAGCACAGGGAATGGCCTTCATCGATAAGCCTGCCGACGAACTACCTTCGATGCCCCATGACATCACCGAGTTGTCGGATACCTCTCTGATGACGCTGTATGCCGAGGTTGTCGCCTGGGCTGAGTACTCGTCAAGTCAGTTGTCTGCTGCCGTTATCGACGAGAAGCACGCTCAACGCCAGGCAGATCAGGCTGAGGCTTTAGCCGTCTCCCAGTTGATGCTTGGAGGATCCTCTGCGACTGCAGCGCGCAACGAGGCAAAACTCAATCAGGATGTGATCGCGGCCTACAACTTCTTGTTCGAGGCAGAGGCATATCGCCGGATGGTGGAAACCATTGTCACGTCGTGCGACAGAAATGCTGCGATGGTGTCTCGTGAACTCACCAGAAGAACAAGCAGCGAGCGACAGCGAAGGGCAGGAAGCACATGGACTCTGTAGTGGAGCACGCTCCCATTAAGCGCAGTGAAGACGAGTGGTACTGCAAATGCGGCGAGTTCCTGTGTGGGCGCGTTGAGCACTGGCATGAGGTCCGTGATCACTACTTCGAGCACCTGGAGACTGTGTGAGCATCCGTGTCAAGGCGTTCACCAACGGTCCCATAACGGGCAAGGCGTGGCTAGGAATCGATCCCTCCCTGACCGGGTTTGCGGTCTGCGTTGTCGATGAATACGACACCTTCTACAGCGAGGTGTGGACTCCGGATACACGCGGAGCGGTCCGTCTTGATGAGTTGCGGAGTCGACTCGATGGGTTTCTTGAGCAGTACCCGGTAGAGGACATCGCTATGGAAGGAACCATCCGGCAGAGCCAGAGCGCATCTGTTCTCGGGGAACTCAGTGGCGTCATCAAGCATCTTCTCTACTCCGAGTGGAACAGTTTCCCTCTGTGCGTACCTCCGATGAGTTTGAAAAAGTATGTCAGTGGAAGCGGCAAAGCGGTGACCAAAAGTCAGATCATGCTCTCCGTGTTCAAGAAGTGGGGCGCAGATTTGCCGAATGACAACGCCGCAGACGCTTACGGCCTGGCGCGCATCAGTTCAGGTAAGGCTGGGACAGCATATGAGAAAGAAGTTCTGGCAAAGTTGAATGACACGAAGTACAGGGTCTGAGTTCTTATAGATGTTCAGGTAGTGTCGTTGCCGTGACACATACGCCAACCAGTGACGGCATTCTGCGCGTCAAAGCCACATCCAACGTGAACAGCACGGCTGCAAAGATCTGCTACACGGTCGAGGAAGACACATCTCGTGTGGTTGAGGTGCGAGCCATGGGCGCCGGAAGTGTCAATCAGGCTGTTAAGGCCATCGCCGTAGCCAGAGGGATGTTGGGAAGCCGCGCTTACGATCTGAACTGCAAGATCGGATTCGACAAAGTACAAGGGGATACCGAAGAGTCCGTCAGCGTCTTGGTGTTCCGCCTCACTGTTAGTTAGAGCCAGCGCTGGCAGAATTTCCTAGATACCATGGGCATGACGTCTAGGAGGACACGCCATGTTCGGATTCGGATCTGTGGGCGGCGGTGCCGCGCCTGGTGTGTTGAACAACGCGCAGATTAAGCAACGGCCGCCGAGTTCCGCGCTTAACCTCAACCAGTTCCAGAAGGTGCGTCCGACAGCGGTCGCCGGTAACGCCAGCATTGGCACCCAGCGCCCGATGATGCAGCAATCTACTGCTCAGATGATGTCTTCTCACTTTGGAAGCATCGGCGGTGGCGCCAGCAGACCAGCGGCTATTGGATCACCTATTAGTGGTGGGGGCAGGCCAATAGGCGGGTCATTCAACGCCAGCGCTGTTGGTGGTCCAAGGGCTTCCACAGGAACTTCTCTTTCCGGAACAGCCAAAATCTTCCACTGACAACTACTTCCGAAAGGTACTGATCGATGGCTAAGAAGCGCACGGGAAATCCTTCCCCCGAGCAGATCCTCGCCTCTACTCCGCGCGAGGAGGTGGGCACGTCCGCCTACACCGCGTCGGTGAAGGGGGATTACAGCCACGAGACGCTGCGCCCACGGCACACGGTCGCTGGCGACCCGGCGTTCCAGCCGGGTGGCGGCGGTCGTAACCCAGTCATCGACGAGAACATCGGTGCGGCGTACATCAAGTCCGTCAAATACGGCCTGAACCGGCCGATCGACCCGGCTGCTGGCTCCACTATGCAGAACGCGAAGGTAGTTCCCCCGCGTATCTCCCGTGAGCCTGGCGACTTCGACTCCGGCAGCTTTGAGGCGGGGAGGCAGTACTGATGGCTCAGTTCGCTGGCATCCTTGCGCGTCTCGCACCCTCCCTTGCTGGGGCTGGTGGCGCTGCCGCAGGCGCTGAGGGCGGCGCTGCCGCTGCCGGTGGCGGCAGTGGTCTTGGCGGCATGATGAAGGGCGTCGGTAAGGCTGTTCCAGGTCTCGCTGGTGGGGGCGGCGGAGGCGGCGGGGGTGGAGGCGGAGGCTTCAAGAACCCACTTGAATCGATTCCCAACACGGTCGGCTACCGTCCCGGCGGCGCACCCCATCCGTAGGAGGCACCATGGCTGACGACGACAGCACTCCCGCATCAAACGGGAGAGCATCGACGTCCACAAAGAACGGTCGCGCCCGTCCATTGGGTGAGACCTTTCCTCAGAATGTCTCGGCGGAGGCACCTAGGGTGCATGGGGGCCGGTCAGATCGATACGGAAGCAACTCGTTCGTGCAGGAAAGCCCCTTCCTGGGCCGCGCTCCTGTATCTTTCCCCATTGATAACTCTGGGAGCAACGTCGGCGCGATGATGGGAGGCTGACATGGCCGTCCCGCATCAGAATTGGCAAGCACTGGGTGCTCACGGGCTCCAGGGAACCTACACGGCGTCCGGAGGCACCGGCTTCGTTGTAGGACGCTCGGAACTTGACTCCTTGCGTATCGGCGAGGGCCGCATACCCAGCGCTGAGTACCCCGATGGATACCTGGGAACTATCAGAAGCCGCCGTGATGACCGGCTGCTGGACAGCATCAAGAATCGTGAGAACCAGCGGTCGTACCAACGCGGTGTCCACGTCGGTGAGCGCATCGACCAGTCGAGCTACCTTTGGCCCAGCCAGTTGCAGCCTGATCGTGGTCTTCGCAATCAACTCCGAGGTGTCCGCACCACGCCCATGATGGGTCTGGTGGAGCCGCCGCACCTTCAGAATGACGGTAAGGCCAATACCCAGGCCACCATTCCGGGGGAGATCAACCCGGTTCGCTCGTCCCAGTTGTCCTCGCTGCGTCCTACCTGGAGGTAGCCATGGCTAACAAGTTCGAGCACCTTGGCGCTGATGGTCAGTACAACCGGCGCGCATGGAACCGTTTCCTCAAGGGAAACAAGTACGGTGAAACCCCTGGTTTCGCCGAGGACGGCATGCCCAATGG
>ERZ724505.73-NODE-73-length-60270-cov-7.085693_pt1 | contig 60270 bp, 62 predicted proteins | sample MGYA00376038_ERZ724505 | MGnify/ENA primary metagenome ERZ724505 (study PRJEB28724, sample SAMN07190884) | wastewater metagenome | isolation source: effluent of sewage treatment plant in Hong Hong | place: Hong Kong | collected 2016-03-17 ... | reverse complement strand
GCGGAGCTATTCATGGATACGAAGGGGTTTCCTAGAAATTTTATACCATTTTTTGAAAACCTTATCAAGGCTTACTTGTAAACAGTCTCGTACCCCTCTAGAGACAAGAGAGCCTCCTTGCTTTTACCCCGTAAACCGTTATATCCACCATAGGAACCATCAGAACGCACAACGCGATGACATGGGATGCTGAGATCAGTGTTGCTCCTCATATACATACCAACTACACGCGCACCCCTTTCATTGCCAGCCTTCTTGGCAACATCTTTGTATGTCATGACAGAACCACGAGGAATGCTTCTTACAATTAAAAAAACTTTTTCCTTAAAAGAGAGTTGCGGTGTTTTCATCAGGTGTGTTTTTTTTAACCTTCTTTTTAACTTCTTTTACCACATCTGCTTGTTTCGAAACGGACGCGTTCGCTTTCTTTGCAAAAGGCATGAGCGAATCCCCTGCTGATTTTCGATACATACAATAATCACAATCCGGATGTGCACTAGGGACACTATCAGCGTCGAGACATTGTTTTGCTTTCATGATTGCAGGCTCGACCCACTCATCGGAACCGGTATACGGAATAATACTCACATCAAATTCAAGCTTACCGTCAAAAGCCTTTCTATCCTTTTGGCCATTTGCATACACAAAATATCCCGTATCAGAAACACGAAATCCACCCTGACGAAAAAGCCACTGATAGACTTCCATTTGACGTTTATAGCCATCTTGCCAGTCAGCATCGAGGTTCACCTCCTCGTCTTTTGAAGTTGATTTGTAATCAACAATAATGAGCTCCCCCGCCTTATTGACCCAAATATCATCAATAGCACCAGAAATAATAAAACCTGCAGGTTTATAAAAAAACTGCATACCCTGAAAGTTTTCTCGCCACACATCAATCTCTTTGTGTGAAAAAGGCACAGCATCTATACCGTACTGAGACATGAGCGGGTGTGTCGTTTTGCCCGCACGGTGAATATCAAACTCCTTTTTGAGTAGATGGTCTACCGCTGAGTTTAGATTAAAAGGAAATCCCTTGGGACGAGCGACACCGAGCTTGTTATCCAAATAAAAACACCGTGGACACTCCATAAACAAATCGAGCTTTGATCTCGAGAGTTTCCATTTTGGTCCTCCATAGTTCCAATCACTATTTCGTTTTGGTTTATAAAATTGAGCCATAGGACAACTAAGAACACACCGAAGCTATCTCATCGAGAACAACAGGTATTCTATTTTCGTCTATACCAAAAGCCTTGAGCTCATCTTTTCTTTCAGCGACATGTCTACAAAGAGACAATCCGTTCTTGAGTAAAATTTTCTTGTCACTCTGAGACAAAGATCCTAGACAAGTCAAAGGATGCAAGTTCGCCTCAATAATCATGTCTTCGAGACTTTTCTCATGAGGATAGTTCCATCCGACCATGCTCAATTTTTTACACTCTCCATAACGAATAGCGTGCTCGGTGAATTTGGTATTGGTAAAAAGCCAACCACGAGTAAGTTTTCTCGTTTTACCTCCATATGAAAAATCAACAGTCTGCAAGTCGTCAAAGCGTGCCTTAATATACAATGCGACCTTCAGGTCGGATTTAAGACCAGGCTCATTGTGAAATTTCGCCTCAATCATGTGTAATTCGGTGTCATTCCAGGCAACAACATCCATTTCATGTTCTACACAGCCGCCTTGCACTACCTGATCAGTAAGTGTCTCAAAACCCTTTGCTTTAAAAATCTCAGCAACAAATTTTTCAAAAGGAAAACCATCAGGACCGAGGTCGAGGAGTGCGCGTTTAAGTGAATACTTCACAGCTACCCTCTTTTCTGTTCGACGCAATAGCTCAAATGCATGGCGATAAATCTCAGCAGTCGTCATATCTTCAGAGAGCTCGCCTTCGATATGTCGAACTATGGACTCAACCACATTTTTATCTGCACCCGCACGAGCAAGTGAATAAACTAATTTTGCCGAATCAAAAAACTCTTTCTCTCCGTTCGATTTTACAATGGTTGTGTTTTTAGACATACGTTTACTCATTATAGAACACCTACCACAGAACTGGAAATAAAAATTACTGAGCGATACCACCACCTAAACACCGGCCATCATCGTACACAACAACAGATTGCCCTGGCGCTACACAGACAGGACTATCAAAAAGCAGTCGAACCTGCTTTGTACCAATCATGGCGCACGTACACGCGAGATGGTCACCGAGATGACGGATACGAGCGGTATATTTTTTACCCAAAACCAATTCTGAGCCTATCCAATTAGTCGATCCAAGAGTGACATCAACGCTCTCTATGCGTAATTGTCCTTCCTTTGATTTATAAGAAACCGTAATCGTGTTTTTGTTGATATCCTTACCCACAACATAGTACGGCAATTCCTCGGGTGTCTTTTTTGTAATAGTAAAACCATGCCTCTCTCCAAGGGTAAAAAAGAAAGCCCCGTTGTGTTCACCTATCACATTACCCGATACATCGAGCACAGCACCCTTTTTCTTTTCAAGGTAATGTCCTAGAAAATCTTCAATTGCGATTTTTCCAATAAAACAGAGCCCCTGACTATCCCGTTTGTCGGCGACAGATAATCCGTATTTTTGAGCTAACTTTCTAACTTCTTTTTTCTCATACGAACCAACGGGAAATAATGTTCGCGCTACGTGATTCTCTTTGAGAGTCCACAAAAAATAGGACTGGTCTTTTGACGAATCCGCTCCAGACCACAATTCATGCGTACCCGTGTCCGTATTCTTTTTTATACAGGCATAATGACCAGTGGCAACATAGTCAGCCCCCTCTTTAACCGCCCAATCAAAAAAACTGCCGAATTTTACGTGCTGATTACACATCACATCAGGATTTGGAGTGTTGCCCAAAGAGTACTCGGAGACCATATAATCAACAACTTCTTTTTTGTACTCTTTTTCTAAATCAATCGTCTTAAAAGGAATATTAAGTTCTGCTGCAACCCTCATGGCATCGAGCCGGTCTTCTCTCCATGTACACTCCATCCAATCAGGATTCCAGACCTTGATGAAAACACCCGTTACGTCAAAACCCTGCTCTTTGAGCAGGGCGGCCGAAACAGAAGAATCGACTCCTCCAGACATTCCCAAAAAAACTTTTTTACCAGAACGTATCATAATCGAACGATACCATGATTAGATAAACACCTCAAATTAGCGTAAATATTTATTTTTATTTGAAACATGCTCATCATGAGTAACGGCATAATGCATTTCCCCATCATCATCAGAAAGATAAAAAAGATATTTAGAGGCAATCGGAGTTGTTGCCGAACGCAAAGCATCAATTCCTGGATTTGTAATAGGTGTTGGCGGTAAACCTCGATACACGTACGTGTTGTAAGGTGAATCAATTTTCAAATCATCGAGCGTGAGTAGTTTGCTATCTTTTTTTCCATTTACATAGGCAAACGCAGCATCAACCTGCAGTGGCATATTAATACTCAAACGTTTCCACAAAATACCCGCAATCATTTGGCGCGTCATTGTTGTGCGTGCCTCCTCTTCCAAAATAGATGCCATTTTTACTATATCTGAAAGCGATTTTTTTGATCGTGTAATGTCAGCGGAAATTTCTTTTATTTTTTCATCAAAATGACTTCTCATGGTATCGAAAACAACTTGTGCGTCACTATTTGGTAAAAATAAATAGGTATCTGGAAAAAGATAGCCCTCACTTGCTCCCGCAATACGAATAAACTCTTTTGAGTCAAAGTTATACAATGATCTATCAAGTAATTCTGCCAATTCAAAAACGTTTGTTCCTTCTGGAATAGTAATACGGACAGTTTTTAAATCCTGAATCCCTCTCGTTAATCGCCATGCGATTCTGACAGCATTCTGAGAATCACTAAAATAATAATCACCAGCCAAAAGACCTCTCGTTCCCCCAAAAACAAACATCATTGCCTTGAAGGCAAAAGGAGATTTAATGACTGCCTTATTGGCAAGCTCAACAGCAACACTCGAAATAGTTTTTCCTTGCTCCACAATAACAATATCGCCCACCGGAAAACCTTCTGGTGCCTTTAGAAAAACAGAGTACGCAACACTAACACCGAGCAAGAGAAGAGAAGCTACCAAAACAAAACCTGAAGAAAACAACGTGCTTACTTTTTTTAACATGCTTATGAAAAAATATATTCGTTATAAAGGAAGATTCGAAGGAGCGTCCGCACGTTTTGATGGGATGCGTTTAAGGTTTGGAGTTCGTACCGCACTACCGGGAAAGTGATAAATCGTAGCAAGCTCTTCAGTATTGAGGACCATGTGCTTTTGAGAAAAATCTTGTGTGGTATATGGTGGCCAAAAATAAGAACGACGACAAAAAGATTCAAACATATCGAGTTTCCACTGCGCCGCCTTCTTTCCTCGAAAATCTTGCCATTTATAATCAAAACCTATGGCCTTTGGTTTAAACCCGTTGAAATTGTTTGCACCGAACTGCTTGAACGATCCCGTAAGACCACCAAAGTTTCCTCGACTAAAGGTTTCTTTTGGTGCCACATACACCACACGAATACCTGTATCAAAAGCATATTTGGACACACTACGCTCAAGCGAAGAAATCATCTCTTTTTGTCCTTCAGTAAGTTTTACTGAGTTTGGAACTTTATTTCCCTCTTTATCCTCGACGGCAGCGCTTTCAATAATCTTTTTAATTTCTGCTTTTGCTTCATCGGCCCAATTATCCGCCTTGTCATTATTAAAAATAGTTTTCTCTTTTTTGTGAGCACGCACAATAATCTGAAGCCATGCATTATCACCCTTCTTGAGAGTTCCTAAAAATTCAATCAGTGGCGCAATAGGGTCAACTTTGAATTCTTCATCGTCGTTTTTGTCGAGACCGTAATCTATATATGTTTTTATTGGATACGGATCTGGTTTTGTAAATTGAGCCTCAAAACCCCACATATCATAGACCTTGGGATCATAAAAAACTTTCTTGGTATAGTCCTCCACTTCTTGGATTGAAACATCTGGATACTGAGCATAGATATTTGCAGTCAAAAAATTCTTCTGGGCTTCGAATGTCCAAATATAAAAATGTATTTCTCCCTCAAGAGAAGCGATCTCGAGCGAAAACCATGGACGAACCTTTCCCTCCCAGTATCTGTCGAGAGGAGTTCCTTCGCCACCCGTTTGATGAAGCGCAGTGAGTACGAGCTCCATTGCGGCCGGGGTTTTAAATGTCTCTTGAGGCAATTTTACTTCGAGCACAACCATCTTTTGCTTGAGAAGCCACGCCTTACGAACATAACGTACCCACAAAATCCACGCAAAAGGAATGAGAATGCTTGGAATCCAAATCACAGCAAAAAGTTCTGCCCAATAGATAACTTGGGGAACAAGAACATCAAAAAATAAAGTGACTACTCTCTCGTACATACAGACATTATAGTACAAGAAAAAAACACTCTCGCACAGGGGAGAATGTTTTTATCCGACAAATGAGTATCTACCTTCTTTGTCCTTCTTGAAGAATTTAGGATTCTGAAGGTTTACGAGAATAGTGTTTTCTTTCACGTATCGCTCCTTCATAACCTTATCAATAACTTCCTTTTTGGTGAGAGGGCCGTTCTTTTCGAGAACCTTGCGAATCACGTCTTTGACTACACCTGACATGTATCCCCACTCAGAGAGAGCGTAGAGTCCTCGTCCAACAAGAACAAAACGTGGATCCTTGATGAGTTCATTGTGTGTTGTTGCAACATGAGCTTTTTTATCAAAAATTTTCTCGATGTTCTTTGCAACTTCTCTAAAGTGAATTGGGGAACCATGCTTTCGGATAACCAAGTATGCATAGTCACGCATACCCTTTGCTTTTATGTTTGAAGAATGAGAAACACCCCATTCACCGAGAGGATTTTTGCCAATAGTTTTTGAAAGAGACAACCATCGCTTGAGAACTTCATCATTTCTGAAATTGTCGTTGATATCTTCGAGGTGTTTGAGGAATGACTCTATGATTTCAGACTCAGGAATAATATCCTCATCTTTGAGTCCTTTATACAACTTACGGAGAGCGTCCTCGATTTTCTTTGAGTGATCATCGCTAATATGCCAACGATGTTTGAAATGATCATCTTCTTTTTGCCACTTGAAAGCACGTCCGAGAACAAGGAGGAAATAAACATGGTTCTGAACGCTCACATCCTTTGAAACGCTATCCAAGAGATCTTCTTCGGCCATAATGCCTCCCATTGAGTGGAGAGCCTTTTCGAGTTCAGCAAAAGCTGCTTGCTCTGCTTCGTACTCTTTTGATTTCTGAACATTAGAAATAGCATAATTTTCGATCTGACGAACACGCTCACGGGTGATTCCGTAAATCTTGCCAATTGACTCGAGAGTCATTTTTTCATTTTCTTTCCCCAAACCGTAGCGTTTTATCAAAACCTCACGAGGTCGTTCCTGGAGACTTTTGAGAAGGTTTTTGACGACCTGCTTTGGTTTGAATGAGAGAGTTGTCATGTCTGTTTATTATGCAATATTTCTGCTCTTTATCAAGCATATACCGCACGTAAATACCATACTACATATTATACGATACAATGTCAAGTATTGCCTAAGAAGGCTCTACCACAACGAAGTTTAGGATTTTTCCTGCGACATAAATAATTTTTACGATTTTTTTGCCTTCAAGCCACTTCTGTATCTCTGGCACAGCCCGAGCAGACTCCACTACCCCATCCTGAGAATCACCCGCCTTCACTCGAACTATACCTCGTACCCTTCCATTGACCTGCACACCAATATCAACAACATTTGAAACAAGTTTAGATGTATCAACGACAGGCCATGATGCCTGATGAATAGATTTTTTGTTTCCACATAGTGTCCATAATTCCTCGGCAACATGAGGAACAAAAGGCGCGAGAATTTTAAGGAATGACTCATACTGTTCACGAGACAAGTGAGTTTCTTTTTCAAACTCGTTAAGTGCAATCATAAAAGTACTGACAGCGGTATTGAATCTCATAGCAACAATGTCCTCACTCACTTTGTGTATAGTCCGATGCAATACAATGTCGCCTTCTGGAGAAAGAGACTCCTTCTTTGAAACCTTGTCTCGAAGTTTCCATACACGCTCAATAAAACGTCGAGAGCCCATAATGCCTCCAGTGCTCCACGAAACCTGCTGATCAAAAGGTCCCATAAAAGATTCATAGAGTCTGAGCGTGTCTGCGCCGTATGTTCCGACGATTTCATCAGGATTAACCACGTTTCCAAAACGCTTAGACATTTTTCGTCCATCCTCTCCCATTATGAGTCCCACATGCTGGAGCTTTGTAAAAGGCTCCTTTGTAGAGACGACACCAATGTCGTATAAAAACTTATGCCAAAAACGAGCATAAATGAGATGACGTGTTGCATGTTCAGCTCCTCCTACGTAGAGATCAACAGAATTCCAATACTTCTCCTTGTCTGGGTCCACGAGAGCTTTGTCATTCTTTGGATCCATATAACGAAGGTAATACCACGAAGAGCCCGCCCACTGAGGCATAGTATTCGTTTCTCGTTTGAGTATTTTGCCGTCTTTTTTTACATGTACCCATTTTGAAATACTTGCGAGCGGTGACTCACCTGTCCCTGTCGGTTCGTATGATGTAACTTTTGGCAACTCCACAGGTAAATCTTTTTCAGACACAGGAATAACCTTGTCGCCATCAAAAAGAATTGGAAAAGGTTCTCCCCAATAACGCTGACGTGAGAATACCCAGTCCTTGAGCTTGTACTTTACTACCCACTTGCCCTTAACAGACTGTGTAATTTCTTTTCGTACTTCCTCCGACTTTCGTCCAGAAAAAGAACCTGAGTTTACGAGAACTCCCTCCTCGGTAAATGCACCCTTTGAAGTACCTCCGGAAATCACAGTGACATGAGGAAGATTAAACTTTTTTGCAAATACAAAATCTCTCTCATCATGAGCGGGTACTGCCATCACGGCACCTGTACCATAATCAGCGAGAACATAGTCCGCCACAAAAAGAGGAAGTTCCTCGCCTGTACTAGGATGAATCGCGCGTACACCCTTTATTTCTAAACCTGTCTTTTCTTTTTTTGCATCAGTGCGCTCGATATCAGTTTTGGTTTTTGTGAGAGCAACATACGAAACAACCTCCTCACGATTAGATACGAGATTCTTTTGTTCGAGAAGTTTTGTGACGAGAGGATGTTCAGGTGCGAGCACAACATACGTAACACCAAACAATGTATCTGGACGAGTGGTGAACACTTTTATTCCAGATTCACTATTCTTTATTTTAAATTCAATTTCAGCCCCTTCTGATCTGCCTATCCAATTACGCTGAGACTCTTTTATTGATTTTGGCCAATCGAGAGTATCCAAACCTTCGAGAAGTTTCTCTGCGTAATCAGTGATTTTAATAACCCACTGACGCATAGGGCGTTTTTCTACGAGAGAATCACAACGCTCACAGCGTCCATCAACCACATCCTCGTTTGCCAAGCCGGTTTTACACGACGGACACCAATTTATAGGTTCAAACGACTGATATGCCAAACCTTTCTCATGTAGTTTCAAGAAAATCCACTGTGTCCATTTGTAATACTTTGGATCTGTTGTGTTTACCTCACGAGACCAATCATAATCAAAACCAAGTATCTCAAGTTGTTTTTTGTACCGAGCAACATTTTTAGACACCGACACAATCGGATTTGTCTTTGTCTTTATCGCATAATTTTCAGCAGGCAAACCAAAAGCATCAAAGCCCATAGGGTGAAGAACATTGAATCCTTGCATCCTTTTCATACGCGAAACAATATCTGTGGCAATGTATCCCTTTGGATGACCCACATGAAGCCCTTCACCAGACGGGTATGGGAACATGTCCAAAATATAAAACTTTGGTTTCTTTAAAGTGTCTTCTGTTTTGTAGACTTTTTTCTTTGACCACGCAGCCTGCCACTTTTTCTCTATTTTTTTATGATCGTAAGAGGCCATACGGTGAAAACTAAATACCTTTCCTTACCGGATACATGTCTGAATCAATGGTTCTGTCGAAACAATTCTTGCCCGCAGTGTGTTTCCAATTATTTTCTGATCGAAAATCATAGTATGGAGATGACTCGCTTGAATCATTTGATGCATCACGAGAAAACGTTGCACACAACCTAAAAGAGAGCGGACCTGTTTTTTCAAAAACATACGCTTCTTTTGTCTCAGGATCAGAAGAAATGTACACGCTTGAAATAGGATCCTTGAGATCGTCTGTTGATGTAGGGAGTGTTCCCTTTGCTTGGTAAAAGTTTATAACCTGCCACTGAATAGTTTGTAGGTCAGAGATACGCAAAGAATCAAACTTCTTCATACGAGCAGTCATCGGTGAGCCCATGACCATAAAACCAACAACAATAGAAGCGAGAACGAGAAGCGAAGAACCTATAACAAGAGCTCGTGATACACCCTTTTTCTCCTCACCAGAGCGACGGAGATCATAGAGATAGTATGCGAACACAATACCAGCAACAACAAGCACAGAAAGCACCTTGAGAGCAAAACGTGTTGTTATCTCACCACCCAAAAAAGTATTGAGGAGTGTAATCAAATCCCCCGCGACAATTGAGCCTGCGACAAAAAGATTGAGATACGTGAGCCATCTACGCACCCAGAGCTCTTTCTTTTCAGGATGAGCAACAACATCCTTTCGAAGGATCCATGAAATAGATACGTAAAGAGGAAAAATAATACAGAGAGATGCGATAGCAAAGCGTGTTCCGCTTGAATACCCGTATTCATAAAAAGAAGAAAGCGGGTCAGCAAATACAGCGTTAATAATACCGAACAAGAGAGCGAGCAAGCTACCAGCACTCACATAGAGAGTGATCATGCCTGCGACGTACAAAAAGAAATCTTTTGGTGTTGTTTTGATAGTATCCATATAAATATAGTGTTATTACCTTATTACTACACCATAATAACACACAACACGCTCAGTGAGTATCACGAGCGTGTTGTACGAAACCACATAAAGCCTAAACCTAGATACTAGGATTAGAAGGTACTACATCGCACATCTTGCATGAGTTCTTGTGGGTAACCACGAGATACACAGCAGAAGCACCGACAAGTACATATACCAAAGCTTCTAGTGTAGGCAATGAGCCCAAGAGAAGATTTACAACATTCCAATTGCCTCCAAAAAAATGTCCTACACCTACAAGGCCCCAATTCACAGCGCCAACATAGGTAAGGATAGAAGCAACAGTGTGTACTATTTTCATAGTATGGTAAAAAATAAATGCTAGTAATTAATGTAAACGACTTTTGTGCATTAATTATACCACTCTGACAAGGGTCGCAAAAAAGTTATCCACCACAGCACACTGAAGTGCTCAAGGTTTGTATTGCCACAACATAATCCTTGTGACATTTTATTTTTCAAATGATACACTCCACCCGGAAGAGCCTCACCATGAAGGCCTTGTTACAAGACAAACGTAGACATATGTGACTCTCTATCGGTTCGCCGAGAGCTGACTTTGTAGTCAGGCATCTGTCATGGTTGTAACCCCCGTCCCAATGGATTCTCCGAATCTGGGACGGGGCTATTTTTTATCTAAATCTTAAACTCCATTACGTCACCGTCTTTTACAATATACTCCTTCCCTTCGGTTCGAATGAGTCCTTTTTCACGAGCATTTGCAAATGATCCAGCAGAGATGAGTTTATCCCATTCAATTACCTCGGCGCGTACGAACTTATCTTTGAAGTCGCCATGAATCGCAGTACCTGCAAGTGGAGCGGTCCAACCCTTTTGTATAGTCCAGCCACGTGTTTCTTTTTCTCCTGTGGTGAAATAGGTAATGAGGTTCAAAAGTTTATAGCTTTTCTTTATAAGACTATCGATACCATTATCAAGACCACCGAGACCAGTACGCATCTCCTGTTTCTCGGTATCACTCATGTCCTTGAGATCGTGTTCGATTCCCGCATCGACGATTACATACTCTGCTCCGCATGCCTCAATAAATGAAATCAATTTTGTGAACCGTTCATCCTTCATTTCGTCCAAATTTTTTCCGCCTGTCTTCTTGTTTAAAACGTAAAGTATTTTCTTTGAGGTGAGCAAGTGCAACCCCTTGAGAAAAGGCATTTCGTATTCATCCACAGTAACAGTTGATGCAAGGTGACCCGCCTCAAGCGCTTTTTTTAACTTTTCAAGAAGACCCGCTTCTATGATCGCCTCTTTTTTACCCTGTTTGAGTTCACGACCCATTCCTGAGAGACGCTTTGTGACGGTCTGCATATCAGCGAGCATAAGCTCGAGATTGATAACCTCGATATCATGAAGAGGATTGATTTTTCCATCAACGTGAATGATGTCATCGTCTTCAAAAATTCTGACAACCTCTGCAATAGCGTCTGTCTCTCGAATGTTGGTCAAAAACTGATTACCCAAACCTTCACCTTCAGATGCGCCTTTTACCAGACCCGCAATATCAACGAACTCTACCGCAGCAGGAACTGTTTTTTGTGTTTTAGAAAATTGAGCAAGCGCATAGAGGCGCTCATCAGGCACAGCCACAACACCTACTGATGGATCAATGGTTGCAAAGGGATAGTTTGCAACGAGTACACTCTTTTTCGTGAGTGCGTTGAAAAGTGTTGATTTGCCAACATTAGGAAGACCGACAATACCTATTGATAGTGACATAGATGTCTACTATCGCCTTTTTTCCTTTAAAATTCAAGTCTCATCTGCTCTACCATTACAATTCCCCCTACTTTCTCCTACCATCACCAACCTTCACGGTCGGAAGAGTTGGTGATGATGGTGTGTGTGAGGGGGGGGGTAAAAAATCTTTCTACATTGATTTTTTTAAACGACGTGGCACAATCAAAAAAGAGACCTTTTATGAACAAAAGAATACTGCGTCCTTTTCTCGTACAGATTGGACTACCCCTCCTCCTGGGAGTATTGTTCTTTTTGTGGGTAAGTTCCCACTACTAACACAACGGCTCGACCTTTTTGGTCGAGCCGTTTTCTTTTTACAAACCTTTTTTACCAAGCTTTCGAACCTTTTTCAAAACACACGGCACACAACCCTCTCTCGGCTTTGCCATTCCGCTAAAACGAGTCATGCGGGGATACGCAAAACCAGAAAACCAGAGAGTGAGAAGTCGAAGCTCAGAGAGACGTGCTCCGAAAATCCAATTGAGAATAAAGGCTGGTGAATTTGATGTGGTAATAATGTGAGCTGTTCTGCCCTTCAAATGCTTTTTCCAACCAAAACCATTTTTCTTGAAATTGAATGCGAAACCCGGCAACCATGCTCGATCAAACAAGCCCTTGAGAAGTGCTGGCATTGTTCCCCACCATGTAGGAAACACAAACACAACATGTTCAGCCCAACATATGTTTTGCTGAAAAGTCACAAGATCAGGTTCGAGCTCTTGTCTCTCCACATATCCCTTGTGAAGAATCGGGTCAAACACAAGCGAGCCGAGTTTTGTATAACGAACCTCATGTCCTGCTCGCTCAGCCTCCTCTACATACGCATTGGAGAGTGCGGAACAGAGAGATTTGTCATAAGGATGACCGAGAAGTACAAAAATTTTCTTTTTCTTTGCTTTAAACATATCTATGGTTGTGTCATTAGTTTTTGTAACTCGTCTTTGTGTTTCATCATTACCTCCATTGCAGCAGAATGTTGATCTTTTCCATTCTTAATCTTTTCTTGAATTTCAAGAGCAATTTTTTGGAAAAAATCAGGATTCTTCTCAACAAGCATAAGAAGCATCTCCTGCTGTTCCTTGGGAACATTCTTCATCTGCGACTTAAGCATCGCCTTCATTAAAAAATTTTTGAACATGGGATGATTATACGATAGAGCACCCTGAACATAAAGCGCGCCTATGGTTTTTCTACAATAAAGGGTTTTTTGTCATCGTACAACTCAAGGGGTACAACATTCCAACAAGCAACGATTCTGTCTGTGTATTTCCACGATGCAACAACTTCAGTACCTCCCACAAAATGAGAACGATTGCTCGCAAATGCGTCCATAAAGATGTACTCGTAGGCATCATGCTGTTTAGGCAACACTGTCTCGCTCACATGATCAGGGTATTCAAGAATTATTTTTTGTTCTGGCTGTATATCAAAAAACATTCTCTTGAGACCGCTCTCTTTCTTCATAAGGACTTCAACAAAAACATGAGAGCGAGGCATTTTTTTACCCGCCTGAATAGTGATAGGAACACCCGAGAGTTTCCCTGATGCAAAAGAAGTAATTACTTCGAACGCTGTTTCGGTCTGGGACGACTCCTGCACTCCAACCTCTTTTGTATAACCCGCATACTGACCACGTCTCGACAGCTCACATGTTTTTTTGGGAGGAATAAGAGAACTGATTATTTTTGCTCGCGCATGATGCCACGCGATCGATCCTGTCGTTTTGGGCGGTGTTACTGCAAGCACAGACAGAACAGCAAATAAATGATTTTGAGCAACGTCACGAAATGCCCCTACACCTTCGTATGACGCGCCACGCTTTTCAATGCCAATCGATTCGAACAGGGCGATTCGTATTGACTCTACGGTTTGCGATGAGAGCATTGTAGACAACCATGGGCCACTTTCATGTATACGAGCAAGGGCTCTGACAGTCTCCTTTCCTAAGTAATGATCAACGCGATATATTTGTTCGTGCTTGAGAAAAGACATCACGAGGCGATTAAGTGCCTTTGCAGACACCTCATCAACACCAAAAGGTTTTTCTATGAGCAACTTTGATGTTGCCTTGGAAAGCAACTTTGACTGACGAACACCTTCAATAACTTTTTTATAAAATTGAGGTGCGAGAGACAGATAGACGAGCCACTCAGTTGCTCCGTGTTCCTGATCGAGGGCTTTGAGACGAGAGACGAGTTCATTGTATCCATGACCTGCATCAAACTCTACTTCAGAATAAAACAAAGAGCCGAGAAGTGCTTCGGGTACAGAGACAGATCCTGTAATAAAAGATCGAAACTCACCGTCTGTCCATTTCCTGCGCGATACAGCCACGACACGAGAACCTGTGGGGATTAAACCTTTATTAAAAAGCGCGACGAGTGAAGGAAAAAGTTTTTTTACAGCCAAATCTCCTGTTGCTCCGAAAATAACAATCGTTACTGGTTTTTGTTTTGTTGGCATAGTAACAACAAGTATATAAAAATCTCCGTGCAGTTGCACGGAGATTGTCTTACCACTCTGTGGCATCAAGTAGCCTAATGCTACTCTGCCAATCTTTTTCGATACCGACACCAAACACGTTTCGGCGACGATACGGAAAGTACAGTTCAGTTGTTTTCGAACCTATGTCCCAACGAATACCGGTCTTTATGTAGAGCGTGGCATTCTCTCCAAGTTTCAAACCACCACGAAGTCTTCGAGAAAAGTTCTTTAGCTCAGGACCCTTGTCCAGAAAAAAGAATTTTTCACCAAAAGACTCGGTGTCACCCTCTGTCACAAAAGTGAGTTTCTTTGGTTTCTTTTGCAAGAAATCACTCAACTCACCCTGCGATTCATGCTTGCTAGAGAGGCCGTCAAGATACCGCTCAATGTCTCGCGGAACCTCTTCGTCATATTTTTTTAGACGAGAAGGAACAATCTCTGTAACAACATAATCATCGAGCACGACGATATGTTCATTCGTGAAAGACGGAACTTTATAAGGGAACAAACCTTTGACCCTCTCCGTCTTGGTCTGAGCTATCACGACAGACATCAAACACGCAAACAAACAAGAGATTCGGAAGTAATTCATGGGTAGAATATCGGTGTTTCTGATCCAGAGAGTATTAGAGCACCAGATGGATTTTGAGTCAAAGAGAGATTCGCTCCTTACAGGAGCTGTCCACTCATTGGCTCTCGAAGACTCGAAACTCAATGAGTCTTGCGGAAGCTCCATGTAGTCGCTTCCTCACCTTACAGGGGCAGTACAGGTTTCACCACAAGAGTACTTCTTGTTCACTAATTCGCTTCGCTCATAAGTAACAATGTCGCCCATTTTTTCGAAATGAAAGGAGATTCGGTCACGGGTATTTTTTAATTAGTGTGGTCACGAGTTCCTTCGCCTCGTCAGGCTCAGGCCTCTCGACCCCGGCTCGGTATTGCTCGAAACTCGCAATATACCTCCGCCTTCCAAAAGCTAAAAATCTCCCGCAGGGGAGATTTTTTTAACGCTTTGTGGACCTGAGGAGATTCGAACTCCTGACCTTTGCTTTGCAAAAGCACTGCTCTACCAACTGAGCTACAGGCCCATGAATGTAACTTTGCTATTCTAGCGTACTCGACGGTATTTGCAAGATATTTGACTTATGCGACAAAATACGACAGAATACTTTTTGAATGAACCTTTCACTATTCGCTTATTATCTATTGCCTGCCTTGGCAATATCGGCTGTAATGGTCTATGTGCGTTATCGTAGAGCGTATCAAAAAATCCATGAGTTTGTTGACCCGTTTATCGGAGAAAAAAAAGAAAAAAGAAAGTACTACAAACGACAGATTATTGAAAAACTTACACTGTTTTGTTTCAAAACAGAACGTTTCGCCCAACAAAAAATCAACCATGATCCCACTCTTCACCGTTACACTGCCCCCTACAAATCACTCCTAGAGAAAGTTAGGGCTGTCCGTGAAGATTTAATAATAGATGTCCCGACAAATTTGCCCAGCCTTCTCTCGATCTTTTCAATGGACAGGATCAGAGACGATGATGAGTTACAAATTCTGTACGAAGAATGGTGTACCTATGAAGATCTCGTGACTTCATACCACACTGCATTCAGACTTCGTCTAGAATAAACAAAGCGACCCTTAAACGGGTCGCTTTTTTCTATCTACCTGTGCGTGCGAGAGTGATCACATGATCCAAAAATTGCGGAAGAGTAGCACCCACCGCGTGAAGTGATTTTGGAAGCAATGATTCAGACGTAAGTCCTGGTAGAGTATTTGCTTCAAGAAAGAAAACACCGCGTTTTGGATGCACGATGAAATCAGATCGTGAGTAATGTCTGAGTCCGAGCCCTGTGTGAGCCTTGCGAGCATAGTCCTGAATAGTCTTTGTTACCTGCTCTGGAAACGAGACACTAGGACACAACTCTCTACTACCTCCTCCGTACTTTGCTTGGTAGGTAAAGAAATCATGCTGAGTATCGGGCACAATTTCTACTGGCAACAAAGTATAATGCCGTTCCCCACGAAAATCATCTATCACCCCACATGTCGCTTCAATTCCCGGTATGTACTCTTCGACAATAACGGTGTCTCCATGATCGAAAGCGGACGAGAGAGCACTCTCTAAGTCCTCAAAACTTCTCACAATAGAAACCCCTACCGATGAGCCTGCAGAAACAGGCTTCACTACCGCGGGGTTTGGAATCATGCGAAAAAGCTCATGATGATCAAGGTCTTCGACTTCACTTTTCTTAAACAAACGATGAAAAGCCATCTTTATTCCATGCGGAAGAAGACTTTTTTTTGTAAGGTCTTTGTTCATAGCAAATGCTGATGGTATCGATTGCGATCCTGTATATGGAATACCACAATGATCCAGAATCGACTGAACCTTACCATCCTCACCATATGCACCATGAAGCGCATTAAAGACCACGTCGAGAGAAGATAAAATTTGTGTCGGGTTTTTCTCAACACCATGCATATGCCATACACCGTCGCGAGAAATAAAGATATCTACCGGATAATATGTATCAGGTAAATTGTGTATGACGGTATCTCCCGTCTTCAAAGAAACATCGTATTCACTCGAAGGGCCTCCTCTGAGAACTCCCACACGAATCTTTTTAAACATACCTTTAGTATACCGCAACACTGGCCCAAAATCAGCACCAAACCCTACCGAGACATGTCGCTTGGTCGTCTATGTGAGAGACGAGAAAGCTTTCTGTAGTACGCAATAGCAAAACGATGCGCCTCGGCATTAACAAAAAGTATTTCTTTTGCATGCTTTGAAACAATATGCTCGACACCGATAATACCGCGAGCCTTATGATGGTCGTCTTTTACCACGGCAACAACTTCCGTTTTAGGTGAATAGTGATGAATTATTTTTTCCGCCCTGTTTTTTTGAGGTTCACCACCATCAACTACAGCAATATCTGGAAAACGCCATTCAGCATGAGCGTATCTGCGCGTAAGTATTTCTTCGAGATTTTTTATATCATTATTTCCTGTCTCAGGATTAAGTTTAAACTTTTTATATTCCCCCGAAGCTTTTTCCCCATCAATAAAAACCGTCATGACACCGACGGTATCCTTACCACTCATGTGCGCAACATCATACCCCTCAATTCGTAAACCACCCTGTATTGAGGTATCTTCCTCGTTCATATCCTCCTTGATAAGGGCAACGTCCTGTATGTGCTCCAAGGCAAAGAGGCGTTTTTTAACTTCTTGTGCTTTTTCAAACTGACGTTTCTTTGCATATACCTTCATCTGTCTTGTAAGCGATGCAACCACTGCACTTTTTTTACCCTCAAAAAACAGTTTTATGTGACGAATATGCGTAGCGTATTCCTTCTGTGCAGTCTTAGTAGCAACGTCAGGAGTAAGTCCGAGCTGTCTATAAAAATGATATGCATTCTTGCCAAGTGTATTTTTTTCAACAAAGGGAAACATTTTACGAATAATACGGAGAGCTACACGCAATGCATTTGCATGGGGAAAAGGACCGAATGTGTATTTCACACCTAACTCCTTTTTTTGCTGTGCAATGTCGAGCGTTCTGCCACGTATGATGAGTACGCGCGGAAATGTTTCTTTTGTAATGACAACATAGTTAAAGCTACGATTATCTTTTTCTTTGGTGTTATAAAAAGGCTGATACTTTTTTATAAGCTGAGCTTCTAAAATAAGCGCCTCGAGGACAGAGTCCGTTTCTTGCCAGACCACATCCTGTGCGTGAGTTACCATATCAACCAACAGTGGTCCACGAGTGGAAATCAAATCATCTCCAAAATAACTCTTTACGCGATCACGAAGAGATGTTGCTTTTCCAATATATAAAACCTGCCCCTTGTCAGAAGGTATGCCTTGAGCTTTTTCAGAGAGAAAAAAGTATACTCCCGGCTTATCGGGCATATTTTTTGCGCTGTATTCCTTTAAAATCATGTTCTAGTTATACCACAAAGATAGTTATTGACAAAATCTCAAAAAGTGCTATTATTATACATGAATGACTGCTCTTCCCACACCAAAGCCCGAGATTGTTGTAAGACAAACAACAATCCCTAAAGCGATGAGGGTGTCGCCCGCGAGACCTTTAAAACAAAAAAGGCTCCTCGTGCTCACGCCCAAGCGCTAGGCTTGGTCCCGTTTCTGTTTTTACAGAAACGGGACTTTTTTTATATTTGACAAAATAGATTTCTAATAGTAATTTACAGAAAGAGTAGTCAACCCCAAACAATCATGACATTTGAAAAAATGCTCGATTTGTACGACCGGGGTGAGCTTCGTACGCTCATCCGCTTAGGGAAATCGGTGGCAAGCACCAATAGCTCTGACATCGAACGCATCCTACAAACGAGAAGCGACCTGGACCGGCACAGACAAGATGATTATGAGACCCTGAGTCGTTTCCTGAAAGACCTTGAGTGTCTCGAAACATTCCTCGACATGACCATTGAGGAACTCGTCATGCACTTTGACGAAACAAACCTCAGGGTGCATGCAGTCAAACAACTAGGCACAAAAATCGAAGAGTGTTGGCTCGAAGAGAACCCTGAAAAACAAGAACTTCAGTTCATGTTCTTTAAGGACAACTTCGAGGTATGTAAGCGCCTCGGACTTCATTACGGAAGCATAGAGCACCTTCAGCTCTTTGATCCTCAAGGAGTAGAAACCTAACCACTTTGTGGTTAGGTTTTTTGTTATTTCTTGAGAACTTTCTTGAGATATTTTCCGGTATAACTTTTTTCACTACGAGCAACGTCCTCAGGCGTACCCTTTGCAATTATTTGTCCCCCACCGGCACCACCCTCTGGTCCCATATCAATAATATAATCTGCACACTTTATGAGATCGAGATTATGCTCAATCACCACAACAGTATTTCCGTGGTCAACGAGCTTTTGAATAATTTCATTGAGCTTTCGCACATCCTCGTAATGAAGTCCCACCGTAGGCTCATCGAGAAGATATATCGTTTTTTGTACATGAGGACGATAGAGTTCTGAAGATATTTTTACACGCTGTGCTTCACCTCCCGAGAGAGTTGTTGCCGATTGACCAAGCTCTAAGTAGCCCAAGCCCACATCGGAGAGCGTTCTCAAGCGATCAGAGATAGCTGGAATATCTTCAAAGAAAGTAAGACCCTCTTCAACAGTCATCTGAAGCACATCATAAATGCTTTTGTTCTTGTATTTTACTTCGAGAGTTTCTTTGGTGAATCTCTTTCCCCCACACACTTCACAGGGCACATATACGGTCGGCAAAAAGTGCATTTCTACGGCAATTTCACCATTTCCCTGGCATGTTTCGCATCTACCACCTTTGACGTTAAAAGAAAAACGATTCGCCTTCCAACCTCGAGCACGCGCCTCTGCTGTTTCGGCAAAGAGATCACGAGTAAAGCTCCACGCACCCGTATACGTCATCGGATTAGAACGAGGGGTTCTTCCTATGGCTGACTGATCAATTAGAATAGTACGCGAAACATATTCGGTACCTGTAAACGAAGAACAGTTATAGAGGTTTGCAGTACGATGTTTACGCTCAAGACGTCCCAAAAGGTTTTTGTATAGAATTTCATACACAAAAGACGATTTACCTGAACCAGAAACTCCCGTAACGCAGACAAATTTTCCAAGAGGAACCTCCACATTGAGATTTTTTATATTAAACACATTACCGCCCTTGATGCCAATTTTTCCAGCCTGTACGTCACGACGTACTTTTGGCACCTCTATCTTTTTATCTCCCCGCAGATAATCGAGTGTCACTGATCCAGATGTGTTTTTTGGAGCAAGCAAAAGTGGCTCGAGATAATCAGCAACAACAACATTACCGCCATGAACACCTGCGCCCGGCCCAATATCCACGATATAGTCAGATGCAAAAATAGTATCCTCATCGTGTTCAACTACCAAAATAGTGTTGCCCGCATCTCTCAAATCCAAAAGAGTTTTAATGAGGCGGTCATTGTCTTTTTGATGAAGCCCAATAGTTGGCTCATCGAGTACGTAGAGTGCGCCCACAAGACCGGAACCAAGCTGAGATGCAAGACGTATACGCTGTGCTTCACCTCCAGAAAGCGTATGTGCGCGTCTATCAAGTGTGAGGTAGTCAATTCCCACATTAAGCATAAAAATGAGACGTGATTCAATCTCGCGTAGTACGGCTTTAGCAATATTTTTTTCAGTTGGAGAAAGAGAAATGTTTTCAAAAAAATGATGAGCCTTCTCGACTGACATGCGGGTTACATCAACAATATTTGTGTCTCCAATGAGAACATGAAGTGCTTCTTCCCTCAATCGTGCACCCTTACACTTTTCACACACCTCATCGCCGAAGAAAAACTTTGTACCCAAACCATTACATTCTGGACATGCACCGTGTGGCGAGTTGAAAGAAAAAAGACGTGGTTCTATTTCTGGGTAGGAATAGCCATCGTACGGACACATAAACTTTACTGACATTATTTTTTCACCGACCGAAGAACCAGAACCTTCCTCTGCATAGGTAGGGCTTTCAATCTTGAGCAAACCATTTGATTCATGTATTGCACGCTCTACCGCCTCAGAGAGACGCTCTCGTACTTGTTTTAAATTATTCTTAAACTCGCTAATGAAAAATTCATCCACGAGCACATCAATATCGTGCTTTTTGTTTTTTTCGAGAACAATAGACTCTCGAAGCTTTTTCATTTCACCGTCTACTTTGACCCACTCATATCCTTTACCCAAGAGATCGTACAGCAACTGATAGTATTCGCCCTTACGGCCTACAACCACAGGAGAAAATACCTTGAGTTTTGCACTATCGACAGGAACACCCATAACCTTTGAAGTTTTTGCAGAAATTTTTATTTTCAAAACAGAATCAAGTATTGTTTCCAAAATCTCCTCTTGAGAGAGCTTCTTTATTTCTCTGTCACACACGAGACAGTGAGGGCGACCTACGCGCGCAAAAAGTACACGAAGATAATCATAAATCTCAGTGATCGTTGCGACGGTAGAACGTGGATTATTTGAGCGTGATTTCTGATCAATAGAAATAGCAGGAGACAAGCCAGATATTTCATCTACATCTGGTTTTTGCATTTGTCTCAAAAATTGTCGCGCGTATGAAGAAAGAGACTCGACATAACGCCTCTGCCCTTCTGCAAAAATAGTATCGAAAGCAAGAGATGATTTACCTGACCCAGAGAGACCGGTAAACACAACCATCTTGTTGCGAGGCATCTCAACGGTAATATTCTTCAAATTATGAGTACGCGCACCTTTAACAACAATGGTTTCTGCGCCAGGGTTAAAGTCAGTTTTTGAGCTTTTTTTGTTTTCTTTTGTACTCATATATACGATAAATTGCCCCGGGGAGAGCCCTAGGGTGTTGCTATGGGAAGACTATACCAAAAAGAGCCCTCAATAACAAATTACTGCTGAGGCTTTGTCTTTGCGAGAACAGCCCGAATACGCGGAATAATATCATCAAGACCAATCGTTGCTTTAATAATAAAATCTTCCGCACCTAACTTTTTACAACGCTCGACTTCCTCTTTTTGACCAAGATTGGAAAGCACAAGGACAGGAATATGTTTCAGACTAGCGTCTGATTTAACGAGCTTCAAAATCTCAAAACCATCCACATTAGGCATGAGTAAATCAAGCATAATAATATCAGGGATATAAGATTTTATTGTCTCAAGAGCTTTTGCGCCATCAGTAACACTGACAAGGTCCGCACCTGTTGGAGCGAGTCTCTGATCAATCATATTTCGTAGAAACTTGTCATCTTCAACCCACAATACCTTTGCCCCTTTCAAAATATCGTTTTCCATCGTAATTACATAAAAACAATTAATACTCCTACCGCCTTTTAATGTACACCTATTGTACTCCTACTGTACCAACATAACAAATAAAAAAGCACCCGTTCTAAGGGGTGCTTTACTGTCTCACGCTATCCTATTTTTCCTTGGCGACTTACTAACGGCAAGGAACATCTGACCCATGAGATGCTTTGTGTTATACGGCAAAACAATGAGCATTCTACGGAGAGTTTTAAACTTTCCAGCCGAGAGAGCAGGAACGAATTCAACAATGACCTGATCCTCTCCCACCTCTTGCAATATTTTGGCGGTTGAACCAAGCGCAACGACACGATGATACTCTTGCACTTTTGGATAATTCAAACCGAAATCAACAAGCTCTTCAAACGTACCGGGCCTCATCCACATCTTGTCTCCAGAAAGAAGAGAAATAGCCTCGTCAGATGTTGCCCTCCTCGTAAATTTCACCAGATGAACTTGATACGGTAGATCTTCTCTCTCTTCAAGAGGAAAATCTCCCTCTGTGACAAAAGATGAGATGTGCCCCGTAAGAGGCTCATCTTTCTGCTTCTGTTTAAACAATTCCAAACGCTTATGAAACGAACCAGTAACTGGCGTGATGTTGAATGTGTTTACCACCGCGACGACCGACCACGTTGGTCCGAACAAGAACCTTGGCTGATTATCAGTCGTTGTGATGAAATCGAGTCCCGAAGGACCCTTTAGGACAACATGAAGAGTTTCTGCGCCAATCAATTTGTTTTCGCAAAAGTCTGTTGGTTCTGGCATGATCGGCCGTAAAGGCATACGAGACTTTTCTTTTGGTTGTTCCACTTTTTCCTCTAACAATGCTATTTTTGACATAGACAATTTGGGGGGGGTTGAGAGTTATAAAAGAACTAATCAACCTCATTTAACATAAAAAGAGTGTATTTGTCAATACACTCCTTATTTCCTGATGAAAAACAATCCTTCTTTATACTTTCTTCTTTGTATCCTTTGAAAGACGTCTTTTGTCGTTGGTCCCCTCTTCTTTTTTCTGTTTCTTCTCTTGTGTGACCAGACGCTCTTCTAGCTTTTGTATCTCATCACGAAGAATAGCTGCTGTTTCAAAGTCGAGTACCTTTACAGCGTCATTCATGTTTCGTTCTTTTTCCTTCAGGAGTAATTTTGGATTCTTTTTAAACAATTCCTCATCAAGCTCAAGAAGTACACCAACCGCCTTTTTGTGATCAGACATGATGTGGTCAGTAATATCCTTTATCGCTTTAATAATTGTCTTTGGAGTAATACCGTGCTTTTTGTTGTACTCAATTTGAAGGGTACGACGACGATTTGTTTCTTTCATAGCTCGCTCGATTGAGCCTGTGGTCATATCAGCGTACAAGACGACATGTCCTTCGGAGTTTCGAGCTGCACGGCCAATGATTTGAATGAGTGACGTTTCAGAACGCAAAAAACCCTCCTTATCGGCATCAAAAATACCAATAAGAGACACTTCTGGCAGGTCTAATCCTTCACGAAGCAAGTTTACTCCAATCAAAATATCAAAGGTTCCTCGACGAAATTCTGTGAGTATTTCGATGCGCTCAATTGTTTTTATATCGCTATGCAAATAAGCACACTTGATATCCTTCTCCTTGAGATAATCCACCAGATCCTCAGCCATCTTTTTTGTAAGCGTCGTACCGATAGCTCTGAAACCTTTCTTGATAACTTTTTGAGCTTCAACTACGAAATCAGCAATCTGTCCCTTGTACTCCCCCTTCTCAACAACAGGGCGCACAGAAACAATAGGATCTAAAAGACCCGTTGGACGAATAACTTGTTCAACAACCTGTGTGCTTTTTTCTTTCTCGTAGACACCTGGAGTCGCAGACGTATAAATTGTCTGACCTACGCGATGTTCAAATTCACTAAAGGTGAGTGGCCTATTGTCGGCAGCAGAAGGCAACCTAAATCCATGCTCGATTAATGTTTTTTTACGAGACTGATCTCCTGCATACATTCCGCCAATTTGAGGAATAGAAACATGCGACTCGTCCACGATAGTGAGGAAATCTGGAGTACCATCTGCTTTGTGTGGAAAATAAGACAAAAGTGTATCAGGAGCCTCACCTGCTTTTTTACCAGAAAAATGACGAGAGTAGTTTTCAATACCGTTACAATATCCGACTTCTCGAATGAGAGCGAGATCGTACTGAGTACGTCGCTTGAGACGTTCCGCTTCAAGGTTTTTACCCTGACTCGTGAGTTCTTTGAGCCGTGCGTCTAACTCTTTTTTAATAGACACAAAAGCCCTCTCGGCTTCTTCTTTTGAGGTAATAAAGTGTTTCGCGGGAAAAAGAAAGAAATTATTTTTCTGCTCGAGAATACGACGCGTAATATGATCTATCGATTCAATCGCAACAACAGAGTCTGGTCCGAGAGAAATTCGATAAATATTTTTTTCGTTGACAGGCATAATTTCAAGATTATTCCCCACAACTCGAAATAGACCTGGTTCGAGGTCGCCTGTTGTACGAGAAAAATGAATATCAACAAGACGACGAATAAGATCTGCCCGTGTTATTTTCATACCAACATCAAAACGCAAGTTTACTTTTTCGTACTCAATAGGACTACCTAAACCATAAATACAAGATACGGACGCCACGACGATTACATCCTTACGCGTGAGGAGCGCCTGTGTTGAAGCGTGGCGCAAACGTTCAATCTCAGCGTTTATCATCGCCTCTTTTTCTATGTACGTATCCGAGACAGGCATGTACGCCTCTGGCTGGTAGTAGTCATAATAGGACACAAAATAATGCACAGCATTATCAGGAAAAAACTCTCGATACTCCTGAGCGAGTTGTGCCGCGAGCGTCTTGTTGTGTGCCAAAACAAGAGTCGGTTTACCCACTGCTTGAATCACGTTTGCTACGGTAAACGTCTTTCCAGAACCAGTAACACCAAGAAGTGTTTGATGTTGCATGCCCTGCGAGACGCCCTTAATAAGGGATTCTATGGCTTTCGGCTGATCACCCGCCGGCTCAAATGAGCGCTTAATTGAAAAAGGAGATGACATATACAAAACACTATATCGTGCAAATGAAAAATAAAAAAGCCCTCGAATAACGAGGGCTTGAAGGGGTGCGTTGTAACTACCAGGAGTGCAAGTGTCGAAGGTAGTTCAAAGCAGGGTGTTTCTGTGGTATGGAATACCGTCTCCGATTGTATGCAGCACGTGCCTTTTTGTCTTGAACAAACACTTCAGGGGAAACAAACTCTCCCGTATATCTGTCGAAGCGAACCTCCTGCTCACCAACGATCAAACGTTTCCACCCGACCAAACCATGAACTTGTGAATTGGTACGCGCTTTGGCACGCAATTCCACAATGTCCAACGTTTCATTTCCACGATTCTTTTTCTTATATATGATTGTGCTCATATAGTATAGGTATGTTTTAGGAACTCAAAGGTTCCTGTATATTTTCTCAAAAAAAACATACAGGAACCCTCGAGTGTGCTTTATAAACACATCGAGGATAAACCCTACCCCAAAGAAGCAATAAGGTGCGAGACAAGCTGTGGGCGTATCCATACACCTGACACAATACGGTTATCACTAATACGAATAACCGTGACGGGGTGGCCGTTTTCTTCGATATAACCAAAGGTGTCTTTTGATGAGACAGGCTTCCTCAGGTCACGCTCTTTGAAAACGGGAGCGGGTTTTAATGATTTGTGGGTGCTCATATAACCCTCCTTTCTTTTTAACTAACAAAGAACAATCATGAATAAGGCATTGCCTTACGAAAAACGAGCCCTCTTTCGAGGGCTCGTTTCTGAAATCGTGTGATAAGAAGTGAAACTAATTATACACAATGCCAGAAATGAGCCCTCGAACAGTGACTGAGAGGGGCTTAATCGCAAGCATGAATTGTGTACAATGATTATTCATATACAAGTACTATCCTAACACCAGAGAAAAATAGTGCAACCGCGCTCTACACACCCTTATACTTTACTAAAAAATCATTTTTGTATTTATCAAATGTATCTTGAAGAATGGCTTCTCGCATATTTTTTACGAGGTGCACAATAAAATACACGTTATGTATCGAGCACAACATGGGTCCAAGCATCTCACGAGACTTGTGAAGATGGCACAAATACGCTCGTGAATAATTTTTACACGTATAGCACCCACAATCACTCTCAATAGGATTCATATCCTCTATGTACTCTGCGTTTGCTATGTGTATTTTGCCCGTGTGTGTATAGAGCGTTCCGTGACGAGCGAGACGAGTAGGAGCAACGCAGTCAAACGTATCGCACCCATTAAGTACTCCTTCGAACATGTCTTCGGGTTCACCAATACCAAGCAGGTGACGTGGTTTGTCTTCTGGTAATACTTCATTTACCCACCGTACCGCAGTATGCAGATCCTGTTTATCAAAAGAACCTCCAATACCAAAACCATCAAAATCCATGGCGCCAATAACCGACGCACTCTCCTTGCGTAAATCCTCAAAGCGTCCACCTTGGACAATACCGAAAAGCGCTTGCCGTTCTGAATTCTCTTTCGAGCGATGGTATTCAAGCGAACGTTTACCCCAACGATGCGTCCTATCAAGCGCCTCACGCTGATAACTACGCGATTCTGTAGGTGATGTGCACTCATCAAAGGCAAAAATAATATCTGCCCCAATAGTATGTTGAATTTCTATTGATCGTTCAGGGGTTATGTAATGAACCGTGCCATCAGAAGGAGATTTAAACGCGGCACCGTCATAATCTATCTCCACCAGACTCGGTTGTGCATCTTCTTTTACATGAGGAATGAGAGGAACAGCAGGAGCCTCCTTGAGTACTTTTGAAATATTTTTTCCGTAACCAGCTCCTAAAGAAAAAACCTGGAAACCTCCCGAATCAGTCATGGTCGGTCCCTGCCAGCCCATCATGGCATGCAATCCTCCCATTTTTCTCACAACACCTTCGCCAGGTTGCATATAAAGATGATACGTATTTGCAAGCACGGCCTCCGCACCAAGATCACGAACCATCTCTGGAGTGAGTGCACGCACGGTAGCCTTTGTACCAACCGGAATAAAAGCTGGTGTGTGTATATCACCATGAGGAGTATGAATAACTCCCGCACGTCCAAGCTTTCCAAGCTTTTTTTCTATAGAAAAAGTAAGAGGTTTTTTCATAGAAAAAGCATACCATCTGAGCTGTTTTTTAATGCTTGACTTTTAATTAAAATAGGTGTATAATTACAGAATACTAAAACCGCCTCGCACAAACGTGTGAGGCGGTTTTTATCAAACTGTTTCTTTATTTTACCCCCATGAGCTCAACCTGAAAGATGAGTGTTGCATTCGGTGGAATAACATTCCCCGCACCGGCCGCTCCATACGCGAGTTCTGGAGAAATAACGAGCTGTCTCCTCTCCCCAACTTTCATACCAAGTATTCCCTTGTCCCAACCTGGAATAACCTGACCAGCCCCTAGAGTAAATACAATCGGTTCACCGCGATCAAGAGAGCTATCAAATTTTGTACCGTCAGTGAGTACGCCCACGTAGTGAACGGCCACATCTTTGCCCGCTTGTGCCTCAGCACCTGAACCTTGTACGAGTTGATAAATTTCAAGGCCTGCTGTTGTTGAAATATTCGCCATTTTTGGTGTGGTATTTTGATTAGTGGTAACAGAATCCGTTTCACTTCCTCCTTCTGGAAGAGTTGCTGTCGCGTCTCCCTTTACGGTAGGTGCTCCTATAGAGAACCACGATGGAAAGAAAATCAATGCCGCAATACCGAAAGCGACAACGACTGCAATCCACTCTACCAGCTTAAGTTTTCTCATATACGTATAATAAACAATTAGTAATATGTATCCATTGTAATACAGATACTTAAAAAAGGAATTGCTAAAGCTGATTTTTATTCATACAATCTATATATGGATACAATAAAAAAAATACTTGGCCTCAAAAGAAAACCTGAACCGACCATGCCGCTGACTTTCAAACAAATGGAAAAAGCTGCAAATCACCGAATGGCAACAATTGAAAAAGAGTTTCAGAAAACATTTTCATTTTTGAGAAATTATCCACGATCAGTCACTATTTTTGGATCCGCCCGTTTTCCCGAAACAGACCCTCTCTACATAAAAGCGCGTCGACTCTCACAGCGAATCGCACGCGAATTGAAATACGCTATTATTACAGGAGGAGGTCCAGGCATTATGGAGGCAGGCAACCGCGGGGCATACGAAGTAGGGGGAAAATCAATCGGTATGAATATCCGACTACCCCATGAGCAGAAATACAACACTTTTCTCACCGCATCAATGAAGTTCTACTACTTCTTTGCACGCAGGGTGGCACTCTCCTTTTCTTCAGAGACATACATATTTTTCCCAGGAGGATATGGAACCCTCGATGAATTCTTTGAAATCATAACCCTTATCCAGACAGGAAAAATTCCAAAAACACCCGTCGTGCTCGTAGGCTCTGAATTCTGGAACAAACTTGATACATTCCTCTTAGAAGAACTTCTCGAAAAATACAAAGCCATTGACCCTGAAGACAGAAATATCTACCGTATTACTGATGATGAAGATGAAATCATAGATATTATAAAAAGAGCACCCCTTCGTAGAGAATAAAAAAACCGCCCTTATGGGCGGTTTTTTTATTACTGATTTTTCTTAAACAAACTCATTACGGTATAACGTCCTGCCCCAGCAAGCACAATTGCGAGAGCGCCGAGGAACAACATAAGATCAAACTCATAGCCTCCCAAAAATCCTTTTGAAAGTTTTACGAGGTAGATAGCCACCACCATAGTAATAGCCAAAAGTAGTCCTGCCCATTGAGTGAAAACTCCGAGAAGCATCGCTACGCCCCCAAGGAGTTCAGCGTACGCAACAACGTACGCCCACAAAGGAGAAAGATGGAGCACGCTACCAAAGAAAGAAATTGTCCCTGACATATCACCTATCTTTGCCCAGCCATGCGCAACAAAAACAATTGCGAGACCGATACGAACAAGCAATAAACCCAAATCGACATTATGTAACTTAGACATCATATTGATATGCTATTCATTTTTATAACTAATAAAATACCCTTCTAGTATAATCTTTGCTACTCATCTTGAAAACAACTAATTACGGGAAATGAGAGAAGAAGGCGCTCCAACAATCAAAACTTTGTAAACATCAACAAGGGCAAGAAGGAAAGCAACAACGAGAGGACCCAAAAAGATTCCTACTGGTCCAAAAAAGGTTATACCTCCGAGTACCGCAAAAAGCACGAGTATTGGGTGAGCACGAAATCCTTGTCCCACAAGCATAGGCAACAGAACATTATCTATTGTCCCTACGGCTACTAGTCCCCACGCCATGAGTCCAACCGCACTTGTGGTCGCACCCGTTGCAAACAAAAAGATAACAGAAGGTATAAGCACGAGACTTGTACCCAACCACGGCACAAGAGCAGCAACCGCGGCTAAACATCCCCAGAGCACCGCATGTGGTATACCGAAAAGATAGAGACCGAGACCGGCTAATACTCCTTGAACTAAGGCAACGAGAAGAGATCCTCTCATAATAGAAGCAATTGCCTGCTCGAGACGATGAATAATACTCACATCGTATTTATCTGAAAGCGGAGAAAGATCTATGAGTGTTTTCTTGAAACGAGCGCCATCCTTCAAAAGATAAAACAAAGTTATAGCGCCAAGAAAGAAATTGAAAACAATTGTTGCTGTACGAGAAAACAAATTACCCATATTGTTTACAACCCACGCTGTCGCCTCTTCTACATATGTTTCAAAATGTGGATCGAAGCTCGGATATATTTTTTGAATAGGAGCGATAATGTTCCAAGTGAGTCGGTCTATATCACCGAGACCTTTTTCACGAACATTGTAATAGAGCGTATATGACTCGTTAAATATCTCTACCCCAAGAAAAACAAGAGGCACGACAACGACGACAAGTGCGAGTATCATCGTAAGAAGCGAAGAAATAAACAAAGAAGGTACAAAACGCTCGATAAAACGATGAACAGGACGAAGGACTACCGCAAGCATTGCTGCGAGCGCTACGGGCGCAACAAACGGCAAAAATATAACACCAGTAAGGACAAGTACACTAACAAAAAGTATAAGAAAAAAATATGCTTGAATACGTTGAGATTCCATGAGCTTATTTTACCACAGATTGAGACCGTACATGTGGATTCTTTTCTACAATCCTTATACACTCTTCGGAACAAAATGCCTTGTCTTGAGAGACGCAATCAAGGCAACACAACATCTGATGCCTACAGCGAGAATTTGTACAGTCAGCATAACTCTCTGTCGAAACACCGCATTTTTCACACACACCAATAACAGGTCGTGTTTGTTTTTTGGGATCATATGCCATAGTTACGCGCTTATCAAAAACATAGAGCGAACCCAAGAAATCCTTGCCCGGATATTTCTTCATATACGAAACAATACCACCATAGAGTTGCGACACGTCTTTGAACCCCTCTTTTACGAGATATCCCGAAGCCTTTTCACAGCGAATACCACCCGTACACACCGTTACAACTTTTTTGTTTTTTAAATGCTTAAGTGTTGGCAACACCTTTGGAAGATCACGGAAATTTTGCATTGGTGGCAAAATCGAGCCTGCAAAATGACCCACTTTATGCTCATAGGTATTTCTCATATCTACAATATGAATATCCTTTCCTTCACGTAACCACGCATGGAGTGTCTCAGGTTCTATGTGTTTACCAGTCACCTTACGAGGATCAACGTCTTTTTTCTTAGGTAAACCAAGAGTTACTATTTCAGGGCGAACCTTTACCGACAAGCGAGGAAAAGCTTCACCGGTACCATCGCTCACCTTCCAATGAACGTTTGAAAAACCACGCTTGACCGACATGGTTTTTATGTATTTTTTAATATTCTTTGAGAGGCCTTCAAGAGTTGCATTAATACCCTCTTCGGCAATGATGACACGTCCTTTGAGCTCCAGCTTTTGACACAACTCAGTATGCTCGAGGGCAAACTTTTGCGGATTACGTATTGATGTGTACTTGTAGTACAACAAAATGTCGTATGTTTCTTTCATGGACGATATACTACACCGATTTCTAAAAAGAAAAAAGGCTAAGAGAAATAAACATAAAGATACTTTCCAATGACAGTCATGAGGCCCACAAAGAATGTTCCCCACACAATATCAACGAGAGTAACTGCAAGTCCCCAATCTTTAAAAAGTGCCAAATTGGTCATATCATAAAAACAGTACACCAAAAAACCACACAAAAGTCCCCAGAGACAGGTAGTGAGGAAGTTTTCAGAAGTCACTTTTGGAAGTACAAAAAAGACGATGAGAAGAGCGAGGGCTACATACACCGCAAGTGTCGCTGGTATATTTGGAGCAAGTGATGATCCAGACATTCTAAGGAGCGAGCCAATCTTATTCTTGTAAAAATCTGATGCAATGAGACCTATCCATACAGCATCAATAAGCGGACCAATGACCACCAGCGCGAGGATTGTTTTTAAAGACGTCATACAAATATATTAACCAAAAATACCAATAATAAAGGACATGAGAAGAATAGCGACCAACTGATACGAAGCGTTAATACTCACCAAAACCAAAGAATCCTTGCCATACAAAAAACTATTGACCATAACCGGTAACATGAAACCGATCCACAAAACAAAGGCGGCTATAATAATTCCCGATAAACCGACAAAAACAACAGAGTTAAAAATGACAGCAATACAATACGCTGTCACAAGTGCAAGAGCGCTCCCTACTGTATAAGTTCTTGCCATACCCGAACCATTTGTAATTGACTTGAGGGACTCTTCTGTATGCCCCATTTCAGCATTCCATCGCTTACCAAACAAAAATGGCGAGTACCAAATAAAACCGAGAGCCATCGAGACAACAGCTGAACAAATAACAGTTATAAAAGATATGTCATGGAAAAACATAGTATAAAAAAACACATTACGTTTGTAATGTGTTTAGTATATCACGCCTACTGTACGAGGAATCGAGAGAGTACCGGCGCCTCATCCTGAGACACGAGCTCATCAACCTTGAAATCAAACTCACCGTCACCGTTGTCTTTGTAAATCACCGTTGCATACATAACCTGAGAAGCGGTTGGGCGGAGAAGCTCCACTATCACATCGCGCGCTGTTCCGGGAAATACTTTTTGTGCACCGAGAATTCTTCCCATCACATCATTATTGTTTTCGCGAATTGCAACCCACGAAATCTCTGGAACGGTCACCGAGGAAATAATCACAGAGGATCCTGCGCTTTGATTATTAACAGAAACCGTATATCGTGGAGAACTTGTTGCGATAGGAATACTAATATCCACAGCGTCGGGAATATTTTGCAAACTCTCTTTTGCATTACCTCCGAAAAAATAACCGAGAAGCATACCGACAATGAGACCTGAAATAAAAAAAGAAACTGAATGAGTATCGAGTGTCCTGATAAGATTTTTTTGCGGGTTATTCTGATTGTTCATACATTTTTATTAATTTCCCCTAGTATATAAGACGTACTTATAGTTTTCAATGTATATACCCCTAAACACCACAGACTAAGGCACTACACCAGACGTTCACGGGCTTTAGTCTTGTATCCTTCAACATGAGGCTGATTAAAGGCATTGATATCTGCACAATGAGCAATAATGAGCGTTTCAAGCATTTTAAACTGCATAAAACAACCCACCTCTTCGAGAGATAACCCCTCGAGAACACACTCATCAAAGGGTATCTTGTCTTCCTTATAAGAATCTTTCACTCCCTCATACAGAGCTGAGGAAACACGACACATGTCTCTCGCTTCAACACGCGCAAGAGCAAGAGAAAAAGCACCCGTTGTGTATTCACTCTTGTGAAGACTCTCAACAGAAACAAAGGTAGTAAAAAAATTTGCCAAACCTCCGAAGTAACGCTGACCAACCGAATGTAAATCCTCTGTACCCACAGACACTGTCGGAATAAAACCAGCGGGAGACGGTAACCCCTTCACTTGTTTCCCCAAACTCTCTCCTGAAAGCTGTCGGTACCACTTACCCAAATCTTCTAGAGACGGACTGAAAACAAAAGTATCCCTGACGGCCTTACCCCTGAGAGATTCACGCAAAGCGTACAATGCGGAAATAAGAGCTGATGGTAATCCATGGGTTTTCATATGAAGTGCTTTTTGTGCACCAGAAACAAGTGCGTCAACATTGAAACCAGCAAGGATAAGGGGTGCGAGGCCTGCTGCAGAAAATATAGAAAACCGACCTCCAACAGGTGGAGGAATAACAAGAGTGGTTAAGCTTTTCTTTTTTCCAAAAAGCGCAAGAGCAGAGTTATCATCCGTTACCAAAACAATACGCTTGTCTATGTCGCCAAACTTCTCCTCAAGGAGACGTGTGAGCGCGTCAGCGTTTACAGTAGTCTCTAGGGTTTTACCTGATTTACTCACATAAAGAAACACGAACTCTTCCCTGTCAGTTAAACTCGACACGAGGCCGGCGGTAACCCTCAAAAAAGACTCGTCACAATTTTCCAAAAAAATAATATGCGCGCGCTGAGTGTGTTCAGGATCGTAAGCAAACGCTTTTTGAAGCGCACGCGCTCCGAGACTAGAACCACCAATACCAGCAACAAAAACGTACTTTAATTTTTTTGAAACAAAAGGAACAAGTGTCTTCTTTACATACTCGAGATGCTTCACATCATACGGTAATGCCAAAAAACTCTCAGGAGCAAGATACGCGCTATCTTTTGAAGCATCGATTAGCCGAGTAAAATAGGCGCTTGCCTTGTGAACAAGTTTTTCATCCAAAGGGCCAGTGTAAGAGTGTGAGTACTTCATAACTACAATTAAGTATATCAAAGTTCCTAGCTACCGAGCACGACCCGAATCACATGATCGCGTTTGTCATACACGAGGGGTACCTGGAGGCTCTCCATTTTTACAGAGTCTAACCACACCTCTTTTACGTTTGAACTAAAACCTTCTGGCTTTTCGAGGGTAGTAATAAAACGTGTGCCATTTTTTACAAAAGTTATCTTTGTCGACGTCCACCCTGAAGGTAGTGAGGGTTTAAAGGTGAGAATATCACCGATAACATTGAAACCACACAAAGACTGAAGAATTGTTTTATACATAACCCCCGCAGAACCGGTGTACCATGACCAACCAGCTCGTCCTTTGTACGAAGGTTCAGCATAAATATCAGACGCAACAACATACGGCTCAGAACGATACTCTGATACTTTTTCTTTTGAATTAGATCTGAGGAATGGATTAACGAGATCGAGAATTTTCTTTGCGCTATCTGCTTCACCTTGAGCAAACAAAGCCTGCGCTGCCCACAAAGTTGCGTGATTATACTGTGAACCATTTTCTCGAACACCAGGTGGATAATCTTTCACATATCCGGGATCGAGCTGAGTTGTTTCAAGTGCCGGAGACAGAAGTTTAAAATTAGAACCATCAAAGAGTTCAGAGAAAGCGGACTTCATTGCCCGTACAGCACGCTCAGGACGTGCCTTGCCTGATAGCACAGACCATGACTGCGCTATCGAATCAACCTTGAATTCACGGAGCTTGCGAGAACCTAAGGCAATACCACTGTCCAAAAATGCTCGACGATACCATCTGCCATCCCACGCGTTCTTTTCAACCGACTTTTGTATATGGTTGCTATAATTTTTGTATTTTTCTGCACGATCTTTGTCTCCAAATCGTTCAACATAAGGAATGTAGAGAGTGAGGAGGTAGAGCAAGAACCAAGCAACCCAAACACTCTCACCTCGCCCACCAATTCCAACCCGACTCAAACCATCATTCCAATCACTCATACCCATAAGAGGTAATCCGTGAGTTCCAAAAACTAAACTTTTATCGAGTGCGCGTACACAATGATTGAAAATGGTTTCGATCTCTTGTGACGTTTGAGGTGTTCCCGCCCACTCTTTTTGATAGCTAAAGTTTACAGAGCCACCTTCAATGTATGCGACTTTTTCATCGAGAAGAGAAACGTCTCCGGTAATTTTTATATATTCGCTTACTGCATACGGTAGCCACAACTGATGATCTGACAAAACAGTACGAATACCAAAGGTATTATGGTCATGCCACCAGTTAAGCGCGTCACCTTCTTTAAATTGATGCTGAGCAGCCTTGAGAATAAATGCCCGAACGCGCTTAGGATCAGCCCACGAAAAAGCAGTAATATCCTGGAGCTGATCTCTGAAACCAAAAGCTCCTGACGGTTGGTAAAAACCTGTTTTTGCCCAGATTCGCGAAGACAACACCTGATAGAGCAATTGATGATTAAAGAGCGTATTAAGAGACGTGTCCGGAGTTTCGATTGAAACCACACCCAATGTTTTTTTCCAGAAATCACGCACCATTTCCTTCTCTACCTTTCGTTTTGCACTATCACGATATGACGAAATAACAGAACGTAGGGTGTCGACAGAATCAGACTCTGCCAAAAGGCATGTAATTTCTTTTTCTTCTCCTGGATCAATAGTAATCATAGACTGAAGCGCGACACTATTATGTGTGCCTTTGTAGATGGTATTAGACAATCCAACACGTTTGAGTCCGAGGGGACTTTCATATGACCCATGACGTCCCAAAAATTCACCACGGTGTGTAGAGTAAGAAAATTCCCCTCCGTACAAGTCAATAGCCGAAACACGTGTTGGTAATTGATTTCTAAAACCATTTCTAAAAGTAATCATTCTGCCCGCAGAGTCGTACGCAAATTCGAGTGTATCGCGAGTATGGTTACGCTCAGCACCCATTACAGGCTCTGCAAAAAAAGTAACTGATAGTGTTCTCTTTTTCTTTCCTGTGTTTTTTAAGCGAAGTGTTGATATCTTTACACGATCAGAAAGAGATACCGTAACCTCATATGACTGTTCGAGTGATGAGTGTCTGTGTTCAAAAATCGAATAACCCTTACCGTGACGAACAGTAAAAGATTCTTTGGTTGCGATAGGAAGAGGTGTTGGGTTCCACGTATCGCCCGTCTCCTCATCGCGCACATACATAATTTCCGCACTTTTAAAAAGCAACGGATCATTTGACCACTGAGTAATTCGATTATCGTAACTATCTTCTGACCATGTGTAGGTTGCACCAGCCTCAGTAACGAGCGTTCCAAAATTTTCTTGAGTTATGATATTTGCCCATGGAGCCGGTGGCATGGCGTCACTTGAAAGATGCATGACGTACTCTGACGCTCTCTCGTCAAAACCTCCAAAATTATTTTCGTGCACCAAACCAGAAGGAAGTGCTGGAATAGTCTTGTTTTGTAATACAGGGATACGCGCACTTGGTGAAAAACGAACAGTCGCTTTTTCATGGAACACCTCACCACGAGCACGAACTTGTTGTTTGAATGTTCCCTCTTTGCTGTCGAGTACAACACGCGCAATATGGAGCAGGATGGTTTTCTCCTCAGCTGTCATGAGATCAGATTTTACATGGTGAACAGAGCTACCTTTGTCATAGACTTTTTCACCTCGACTCTGTCGCATTAAAAAGTCTATCTCGTCATCTAGCACTTTAATGTAGCTTGTCGGCTCTTGGTTTAAGATTACAAAATCAATTTCAATACCTTTTCGTCTCCAGTAGTTATGACATATCAGTGCATGTTTTACTGATTGGATATCTTCGATGTCTTTTATAACCATAACAACGACAGGATAATCACCTGAGATACCCAAACGCCACAACGAATGAACATACGGGAGATTCGATGGAGGCGAAACATTATCTATCATGTAATCCTTTCCAGAAAAAATACGAGATGCAAGCTCCTGAAATACAACAGCCATTTCTTGACTGACACCCTGATTTTTTGTCGCCAAAGCACTTTCGGTTATTGCCTGATGCACAACGCGTTGAGACTCCCTACTAGAACGATACTGACGAATGAGTTTGAGCAACTCATCCTTATCATCGTGGGCAAGATTCACAAAGGACAAGACGCAAGTTTCCCCTGGACGCACCTCAACCGAACGAGAAAGCGAGTAAATTGGATCAAGAGTAAAATCACGTATATGGGCATGAGTACGAGACAAGAGAAAGGCCGGACGAGAAAGAGATCCGTATCTACCTATGAATGACTCACGATCGACACACGCACGCACTGAGACCTTCTTCCAAGAATTTCTCGAGAGCATATGCGCGTAATATATTTTCTTTGTTCGATCCTGTGGATGAGGACGTGAATAGACAAGCGCGTTATATTCAGGTAAATATTCTGACTTAACAAGAAGTTTTTGATACTGAGGATGGTGAACATCCTGACTCTGAAGTGCCAAAGAAACCTCGCCATAACTTGCTACGGTCAAATGTTCAGGAGTCGAGCCTTTGTTAGAGAGCGTAAGCGTGTGAACGAGCACGGGCTTTTTGGGATCAACAGAAACTTCCAAACGAGAATCAATTGCACCGTGAGATGCAAAAAATTCTGCTTTGTTTTCATAAAATATAACCTTCTGTCCACGAGTCATTGCTCCTACAGGTCGAGTGGTTGGAGACCACAACGTCCCTGTTTTGTGATCTTTAATATAGAAAAACTGACCGTACTCCTCGAGCACAGGATCATCACGGAAACGTGACAACGAAACACCATTATACGTTGACCATCCGGAACCAGCGTTACTTACGCCCGCAGAATAGGTACCGTTTGATATAAACGCGTAGCGCGGTGTTGGGGTTTTAACAGGAACATACACCTTGCTCTCTGTTCCGTTGTCTGACGTTCCAAGGTTGGTAGAAAAAGGTAATCGTACAGGTGTTGCAATTGGCACAGCAGCTGGGGTTCTCGGCATTTTTTCTTCAAACAAAACCTCAAGCGAAGCGACGCGAGGATCGGCGTGGAACAAATCCTGAACTGTTGAACTAAGGAGCGTATTGTGTAGAGAAAGAAGAGTGAATCCTTGATGATGTGCATAATAAATATGAGTCGGAACTGGACGTACACGCTTTTGATCTGGCTGATTAATATAATCGAGCGCATCATAAAAACCATAAGAACCCATAGCTCCCACTGCTTTGAGCTTACGAATATTGAGCGATGCCTCGTGAGGTTTCAAAGGTAAAGCAAGTGCGGATGTATACGGTGCAACAACAAGGTAATCAGCTAAACCTCGTTTGAGACCTAATTCTGAACTACCAAAAACTTGATACTGGTAATGCTTTCCTGTATCAAAAACACGATACGCGGACTCGCCCATTCCCCACACAGTACCAGTTTTTAAGGCATGTTTTTGGTGCACACGTATAGCAGAACGTCCTGTTTTACCAAGTAAACTCTCAGGATGAGCCTTGAAGAAAATAAGAGACGTTAAATATTCAAAGAGAGATCCTCCCCACGAAACGAGAGCAATATCTTTTCCTGAACGAACAAGTTTTCGTCCTAAATAGAACCAGTGTTTTTGTGGCACCTGATTCTTCAGTATCGCAACAAAACTGACTGAGTTTGATTCAGAGGCCAAAAAATTGTAACAAGCATTATCAATACGATTAAATGTTGCGTTGTATCCAATATGGAAAAGTCCCCTCTCCTTGTTGTAGAGAAAGGCAAAATCAGCCTCATCGATATATCGTGAATACTCTCGCTCAATCTGCTCAATATCAGAAAGCATGGCAACAGCATTATTTTTTGCCCTCTTTACTTCCCTCAGTGTATGTTCAAACCATGCAAAGAGGTGGCCTTTTGCCTCAGGAGACAGGCTCGAGTCAGCGATGCTCTTTTTCATATCAAGAGACAAAACCTTATGCTCAAAATCATATGCGAGAGATGTGAGTGTTGGAACATGTCCAAGCACGCGACTAAAGGCAGTGTATGTTTTAAACAACAAAGCATCCCGAGAAGCATACGAATGTATCGATTGATCATGATACGTACTATAAGGAGCAACATGTCTTATGAACGACACGTGCTCCTCCACAAGAGCAATAACTCTTTCTGCTATTCCTGACACGCCCTCGGCACCACGCACAGATTCATGTGTCTTGATCGCACCAAGGGCTTTTTCAATATCTGTAATGAAAGGGTGTATATGGATAAGAAATGCATACATAGAATGTAGATCTCCTGACGAAGAACCCTTAACACTCACCGCATAGGCTTTGCGCACGGCACGATCAAAAACTCTTATCGCCTTACGCAACGTTTTTGATGAAAAATCTTTTTTAGAAAGTATTTCAATCTCTTCCACCAAAGTACACAAACCATCTTCAATACCCCTAAAAACAGTATCCTCCAAAAGAGGCGTGTGTTTTATCTTTTGTACACCCTGCCTTGTAGAAATAAGAGCGAGTAAGAAGTTGGCACTATCTACCGATGAAACATATTTCGGCAAAAGAGCCTCAAGCCTTTCAATGTCATACCAATTATAGAGATGTCCCTTGAAGCGTTCGAGCTTACCGAGACTTACAAGTGCTTTTTTTGTACGCTCAATAAATGACGAGAGTGAGAGATGTCCAAACGCATACGATGAATAGAGGGACGCAAACAACATACCAAGATTTGTTGGTGATGTTGCCAAACGTGACGCCTCTGTTATTTTTGGTAGCTCTTGAAAATGATCCTGAATGAGCCAATTGTTTTCTTTTTGTGAAAAATTCAAAAAATACCCTGCTGTTCTAAAGGCAAGTGACCGAAGCATACGTGCATCACTACGATTGAGAACTTCTTTTTGTGTACGGCTGATACTTACCGCAAAACCAACAAGAGGAGACAAGAACCATACAACACACCACAAGACAATCATATTGAAATGCTCAGCAGATCCAAAAACAAGTATTACCGACAGAGAAATGAGCTCTGTCGTCCACATTGCACGGTAGTACTCCCAGAGGCGCCCACGCAATTTCTGTCCTACATCGGTCGAGTTTTGCCACTGTAACAAGTACTTATGAGTAACGAACAATCGAGTCAGTGTCACAGAGATAGCAGAAACAGAAACGAAAGCTTGATGGAGAAGAAAAACTAAACGCAATACCACATGCACAAACGTTGAGCGTATCTGCCACAACGTATCATTAAAACGTATTGCCGTCGGTACCCTCTTTAAAGAAAAAACATCATTGAGAAGAGAAACAAAAAAAGGTGACCCGAGAGCAAAAACGATGTATGCGTTCAGAATCAAAGACGGTATGTCGGTAAAATCAGCGTAAACAATCAAACACAAAGCAACGAGAGGAACCAGACTGCGTCTCAAATTGTCAGCAATTTTCCACCTATCAACAAAAGAAAATCCTACAGTCGCGCTTGATGCGCCACGAGGAGTATAGGGTGACATCAACCAGCCCACAATTTGCCAGTCACCGCGAATCCACCTGTGGAGACGGATAATAAACTCATGATAAAACTTTGGAAAACCATCAAAAAATACTATGTCACTTGCAAACCCTGTCCGCGCATAAATACCCTCGAGTAAATCGTGAGAAAGTACACGATTGTCAGGAATCTTCCCTTCCATTGTTTTTTCAACAACCTGCACATCATAAATACCCTTACCAAAAAAGAGTGCGTTACCGAACAAATCCTGATACACATCAGAGACGGCACTGGAATAAGAATCGATACCAGAATTAGACGAATACAAACGAGAAAAAAGAGACTTTGTTGCGGACGCCAGACGAACGCTCACACTCGGTTGTATAATTCCGTATCCTCGCTCTACACGATCCCCAGATAAAACAGGCTTGTTAAGTGGATGATCGATGCATCCGATGAGCTTGCGCGCGCTTTCTTTTGGTAACTCCGTATCTTCATCAAGAGTAATGACGTAACGAATTTGTGGCACATGATTAAACGTAGATTCATTCACATAGGTTGTACCTGTTTTACCACAGAGGAGCATGTTAAATTCACGCAACTTTCCACGCTTTCGTTCCCAACCCATAAAGAGACCTTCGGAAGGATTCCACACTCTTTTTCTATACAAGAAATAGAACTTTTTCTCCCGAACAGCATACTTTTTATTCAAAGTCTCGATGTGCTTCTCTACTGTATCAACAAGCACTGTGTCGAGTTCTGAAACTTCACTGTGAGCATCTTTAAAATCAAGAAGGAGTGCATAAAAAATATTATCCTCTGGATTTGCCAAGTAACGGATTTCGAGTTTGCGCACCATCTCACTCACACCTTCGACACTGCGAAGCATCGACGGTATGACAACAAATGTTCGCTGTTTATCAGAAATACCTTTTGTGAGGTCGAGACGTGGCAATCTCCGGACAGGTAAAAAACGATTAATAGTTACATTGAGAATATTTAACGTAATTTCGGAATTTACAAAAAAGAAAAGGATGCCTCCGAGCGCGATAAGCAGAGGATGCGCAACAAAAGAAGCCATGTACCCTACTGCACATGACGTCATGATCATGTTCAAAGACAAGGCGATGCTGAAATATTTTTTCTCAGGCTCGTGGGTAAAAAAATTATAGAGAACATCTTTCCACGACTGCTTATAGCCAATCTTGTGCTCAAGTTCTGATCTCCCTTTATCAAGCAAATAAAAACCAACATGTGATCGTACTTCTGTATGTGCTTCTTTTTTACGAGAATCACCAAAAGAGCTCGCGCAAAGTCTCACGGCACTACGGGCAACTTCGGCCTCATGAATACCGGCACGCTCTGCAATACGAACAATTGTCCGTCGATATATGTTTCGACTCTCAGTATCCATGAGTGGATACGCGCCCACGGGATCTTTTGACAAAATAGCATCAACGACATTTATTTCCTGAACAATGTCATCCCAGCGAGCCTGAGTAAGCCAATGGAGAGATTCAATACTATTAGAGGCAACAACTGAATTCGCATTGCGTTGTTTACTTTCAAGATCAGCAAGCTCTCGCGAATCCACACCCTGCTTCTCAAAGTTAAGCTTGATCCATTTAATTACAGGCCTCATCACGGAACCCTCTTGCGAAAGCTTCTGGAACAAGTAGAAGCCAAAAGACAAAGGAATAATGCTGTACTTTGACGCGAGATCAGACGTCACTTTTGAAAACTCATACCGAGAGGTTTTTGTAATCTCTTTTTTAATATTTTTGTAGACACGCTCTGCATCTTCATACTCATGAAGTGACTCAATTGAGTGATCTATCAATTTGCCAAAGTGCTCGACGAGCACAATCTGCAAAATAGGAGGAATTGCATAGAGCTCGCGTATTGAAAGCGGGCTATGCTCCTGATATTCGTTGAGAAAGGCAGTAAGTATGTCTTTATCAATTATTTGATTTGTGTCGCGAACAAGTCCAGACAAGATATAGTACAAACGGGGAACAAAAACCCTTTGCTCGTTCATCATGAGAGGAAGCTTTACAAAGTCTTCCTTGCGAACATTGTTTTGAAGTTCAAAAATTGCCGCCTCGACCACAAAAAAGTTATCGAAAATGGACTCGATTTCGTGGGTGATGTGTTTGAGACGTGCTACAAGAGCAATGAGTTCCCTGTACCGGTTAGAAACACGGCGAGCACTTGCACGCAGTGTGCCATAGTAACGCATAGCATGCTCACGTGAAGACATGAGAGAAGTACTCTTCCCAAAAGTACGGGCAAGAGAACGGGCTTTCAAAGCGAGCTCTTCGTCGTGGATGTTCGACATATACCGTTACAGTATATCGTGATTGAGACTTAAATTAAAGACTAAAATCTAAGACAGAAAACTGCGAATGATTTGTTTTGTTTCCTCAGGTCCTCCTGTTATGCGAGTTTCGACAGCAAGCCTCTTTACAGGCTCATCATTGCCACCTTTATAGAGCGCATCACCTACAAAGAGAGTTTCGTGTGGGTCGAGAGAAAGATACTCAAGAACCTTGGAAACACCGAAAGCCTTATCAATACCATATCCGGTAAAATCAATCGACGTAGTACCGCCCAAAGCCATATGAATTTTCTTTATGGAGTGTTTAAGTTTCTCCACAATAGACCTGCGCTTTTCCTGATGAGGATCCCATTGTTTTTTCTCTTCAGGGGATGCATTTTTTCCTAAACCAGAATACGTAATCTGAGTACCACGATCATCAATAAAAGACGCAAGCTCTTCTGGGCTCATACCGAGTACACGAGACAGTCCTTCATACACGCTTTCTCTATCTTGTCGTGATAATGAATATTCATAACGTTTCACCCACGATGTTCCGTTCCATGTATACAAAAGGGCTCCTGTCGTAGGAAGTAATATCAAATTTTTAAAACACGAGACACATGACAGGGACGCAAGACACTGTTTTTGGAATTGATCGAGCGTTCCTCCTGAAATGAGAGCCACGCGTTTTTCCTTGAGAAGCGCACAAATGAGCTCAGCCATTTCGGCATCCATAGGGGTGCGACTCTCAGTGAGGGTGTTATCAATATCAAAAATAAATAATTGTTTATCCATAATCATAGAGTCTATTATACCCGACCCGAGAGATATGCCTTTCTCGTTTCTTGAGGAAATTTCTCAAGAGCATAACGAAGCATGGTGCGAGGCATACGCTTATAATTCTTTTTTAAAAAATCAAGAAGGTGTTTCTCTGATTTTTTACCCATCTCTCGAAGCATCCAACCCGTAGCTTTATGCATTAAATCATGAGAATCCGTGAGGTGTAGTGTGGCAATAGCACACGTGTCCTTGTAATCCCCTTTTTGTATAAAAAACCACGTAGCAATAATAGAAATGCGCCTCTCCCAAAGAGATGTTGAGCGCGCGAGCTTGTACAACAAGGCACGATCAGCCCCAGATTCATACAAAAAAGCACCTACAATGTCACGGGCCGACGAGTCAACCAAATCCCAATTATTTATAAAGTCTGTATGACGTATATAAAAATCAAAAATCTTTTTGCGTTGAGGCAACAATGCTTTTTTGTACGCGTAAACAAGAATAAGAAGTGCCGTCAGCCGAAATTCATGCACAGGATCTCGGAGCATTTTCTCAATCACAGAAAAAGACGCGTCACTATATTTTTGAGCAATGCCTCTTTGGGTAGGCACCGAAATCCCCCAAAATACGTCCCCTTCGCCGTATTCACCCTTACCCGTTTTAAAAAAACGCGAAGACACTTCTGCTTTTTCTGTATTCCTTTCTTGTTTGAGAGCGTTGAAAATGTCTTGATATTCTAAAGTCATACTTTTTTTGTATCCTTCCAATTCCACCACAACAAAAGAGACATATCTCTTTTGTTAGCGGGAGTTTTCGCATAGTATACCGCACACCTCATAACATACAGCATACAACGGTCCACCCGCACTCCACTTTCGCTACACAAACGCTCATACAAACTTTCGGGATGTTCTTTTTTTAGATCCACAATTTTTCGTATACCAAGCGCATATAAATCATGTACAACACGTATACCCACACCAGGTATTTCCATTAATTCTTTTAAACTTTCATTCTTAGGAGACATGACGCGTAATAGTATAGTGCTCCCAATACATACGTTTTGAAAAATACTTTTTTTCAAGAAAAAAAGAAAAAGCGAGCCACGCGAGAGCAACAGCAAAACCCGCAACGACGTCACTCGCGTAATGTACCCCTAGGTATAGACGAGACACACCCACAACAACCGCGAGGCTTACAAAAAATACAGAACCAAAAACAGAAAGCCACATTCGTCTTACACGCAGAGCAAAAAATAACGCTATAAAACCATAGAGTGCTAGTGCCGTTGTTGCGTGCCCTGATGGAAAAGAAAATAAGGGTTCCGTATAGAGAGCCGTGTCAGGTCTCACGCGCTCAAAAACGTTTTTAAGTATCCACGTTGTTACAGCACTACCGGAAACACACAACACAAAAGAGAGTATATATGCGTGGTCATAATAACGACGCAGTATCACGACAAACAAAAATACAACACACAAAACAACCAATATATCTGCAAAGTGCGTAGAGATAAAAAAGAAAAGTGTCCTCACTGGTGTACGTGCATCAGTAAAAAACAAAAGCACTCCCTGATCAAACTGTGTAAAAAATTGTAACAAAAAAGACGTCACAAAAATAAATTACTGACTTCGAGGACTGAGATAAAAGGTTGGAGATCCTGAAACTCCTGTGAGTACCAATGTCGATCCATCATTACGATAGAGCACACCTTGGTGTAGAGTTTCAAACAAAAGGCTCTCATATTTCATAATGATATCCTCACAAGCCATTTTCGTAGAGACAATGCCTGACGCAACAAAAGATGGCCCATTTTCAACATAAGACCCATTAAAGGTATTGCATATTTTCCCCTGAAGCGTTTTATCACTACCGAAAGAGAGGGTAAATCCAAAAGGTAGTATGTTTTCTTCTAAGGCTCCACCAGTACGAGCAACACTTGAGATTACCCATGAGGTATTAGGGAGCACAGGGGTTGGAGGAGTATCGAGAGGAGTCTGTGAAGGTGTACGTGAATAAAAATAAAAACCAGACACAGCAACCGCCACACAAAGAACCACAATGATATATTTCATGATGCCTTTATTTTAACATATTTACCACGAGACAAGACCGTGAGCGCACTTGACTTTTTATATTTATTATATTAGATTGAGAATAGAGATTGAACAACCGTCGTTGTTCAACAAGAACCCTCGAAAAACACAAAAAAGTCATGCTCAAGGTAGTAATTCGTCTCGTATTCGCAGTCTTCGGACTGCTCGCCTTACCTTTTCAGGTAATGGCCCTGACCATCACGCCGAGCTTCACGACGTTTGGGCCCCTTCCTGCTGCTACCTTTGGTGGTACAGGAATCCCGAACAGTGCCGTCTCAGTTACCAGTGTCATAAACCCAAGTGGTGGTGGAAACCTCACCCTTGGACTTACGGCACATCAACGCTTTGACAATCCCGCTGTAACCAATGATGGTGCAGGCACATTTTTTGCTGGTGCGGGAAATGACTCAGCTCACTTACAACCCAACTATGCTCAATGGAACTTTGGGCTCTACTTATCGGGAGTAAAGAGCGGGCAAGAAACTCGCCTTTTCTATGATACCGACCCTGCAGTCGGAAATGACGTATCGACATACTTCTCATTCAGTAGTCTCAGTGCCTATCAAGATAGCTGGAATCTCGGTATGAATTTTCTCGGGGGAGCAGCATTTCCCGAATCGTCCTCAGGGCAATACTCCTTTGCACTCGTTACCTTTGACTCCCAAGGAGTCGAATTAGCGAGATCAGCGATGATAGTAAATGTTGGCGACGTCAGGACCTCGGTTCCAGATGCAGGACCATCGAGCGCTTTGTTGTTCTTTGGTCTCGGCGGTCTCGGTCTCCTCAAGCGCTTCAAGCGCAAGACAGCCTGAGAACGCCTTGTTAGTTTCAAACCACTTCTCTAGAGAAGTGGTTTTTTATATCATAACTACTCTTGACTTTTTTATTTTTTTGTATTAATTTCAGCTTAGTATTTAAACGACACAACGTTGTTTAAAAAAGGAAACCCTTAACAGTTCTTCATAATGAGAAAGTCATTCTATGGCTTTTATCTCGCAGTCTTCGGACTGCTCGCCTTACCTTTTCAGGTAATGGCCCTGACCATCACGCCGAGCTTCACGACGTTTGGTTCCCTTCCTGGCGCCACTTTTGGTGGCACAGGAATTCCCAACGATGCTGTAGCGATCACCATCAACGGCAATCTGGTGCTCGGGCTCACTGCACATCAACGCTACGACAATCCTGCTGTTACCAACGACAGCGCAGGCACGTTCTTTGCAGTAGCAGGAAACGACTCAAATAATGGGCAACCGGACTACGCTCGATGGAACTTCGGGTTCCTCATCGAGAACATGCCGACAAACGGATATGTCGACCTGTACTATGACAATGATCCGACCGTGGGGAATGACATCAACACATTCCTGAGCTTTTCCTACTTCCCTGGAATTGGTCAGGACAGCTGGAACATGGGTATGGGATTCCTCGGAGGGACAGCCTTCCCTGAGTCAGATACAGGACAATACGGGTTCGCACTCATCGCACGAGAAGCGAATGGTCGCGAAGTCGGACGTTCCGCAATACTCGTGAACGTTGGTAATGTTCAAACATCAGTACCAGACAAAGGCTCAACAGCATTTCTCCTCGCAGGAGCACTGTTTGGTCTCAGCTGGATACAAAACAAAAAACAGAGACTCTATTGTCTCTTCCCCTAACAGACAAGGACTACTTTTTTAAAGTAGTCCTTTTTTTATGAGACGTGTTTTCTAAACAAGTAGCCTGATACAGGAATAGCGATGATGGTCACCGCGATACACCATATAAAAGCAGTATGACTGTGAGTACCAATAGGAGTACCTACCATATATCCACGCAGAGCTTCGATAACATGCGTGACAGGCTGGTTTTCAGCAAACATTTTCAGAAATTTCGGCATACCTTCAGTAGGCACAAAAGCACTACTTGCAAAGGTCAGAGGAAATACGAGCATAAATCCCATCCACTGCACCGCTTCAATTGATTTTGCCAAGAGACCCATAATGGCAGACGCCCACGACAACGCAAACGTAAACGACAAGAGAAGCGCAAAAGCCAAAAACCATTCACTCACTGACGCAGTCGGACGAAAGCCCACGAGAAGCGCTACAAGGATCATCACAATAGAAGAAATGGTGTTACGAACGAGATCAGCAACAACGTGTCCAATAAGTACCGTAGAACTCGCCATAGGGAGCGATTTAAAACGATCTATAATTCCCCGCTTCAAATCTGTTGCCACGTTGAGAGAGGTGGTGAGCGCTCCAAATGCTGCGGTCTGAACTAAAATACCTGCAACGAGATAATTAACATATGTTGTACCTCCCGTATCAATGGCACCACCAAAAACATATCTGAAAAGCAACATAAACATAATCGGCTGAATCGCGAGCGACAAGAGTTGATCAAGGTTTTTAAAAATGTGCTTCATGCTACGCACAATGAGTACGTATGAATCGCTGAAAAACCAGAATACTGCGGAGTGTTTTGTAGGATTTGGATATGTCATAAAATTATTTTGTTTTAGCATCCTTCACCGGATCATGACCCGTAACATTGAGGAACACATCATCGAGAGTTGGTTTGTGAAGCGACATGCTCTCTATATCGATGTTCGCCTTTTCCAAACGATCGAGAATATTTTTTACATCCTTGACCGCACCCTCTATAGGTACAGTGAGTAACTTTTCATCATTATTGATAACAGTTCCCGCTATGCCAATGACGCTCTGAGCCTGATTCAAATTTTCCACACGAGAAATGACGAGCTCGAGACGGTTTTTACCTACACGATTTTTGAGTTCATCGGCGGTACCTTCTGCAATCACCTTTCCGTGATCAATAACCGCAATTCTGTCGGCGAGTTTGTCAGCCTCTTCCAAATACTGAGTAGTGAGAAGAATCGTCGCGCCATCCCGCATAAGATTTTCAATAACCTTCCACATAGCGAGACGGCTACGAGGATCGAGACCTGTTGTCGGTTCATCCAAAAATATAATAGGTGGAGTAGCAACGAGACTAGCCGCAAGGTCGAGACGTCGTCTCATACCTCCAGAATACGTTTTTGCAGCGCGCTCAGCAGCATCCTTCAAATCAAACTGCTCAAGGAGTTCTTCTGCGCGTCTTACGCTATCTTTGACGCTCAAATGATACAAACGACCCATCATGACAAGGTTCTCTCTACCAGTGAGATATTCATCAATCGCCGCATACTGTCCCGTGAGTCCAATAGTACTTCTCACATTATCTGCTTGATGCACAACATCAAAACCATTTACAAAAACTTCACCTCCATCAGGTTTGAGCAAGGTACTCAAAATACGCACCGTAGTTGTCTTTCCAGCACCATTTGGTCCCAAAAGTGCGAGCATGGTGCCTCGCTTAACCGTGAGATTGATTCCCTCAAGCACTTTCAATTTTTTGAAAGACTTGGTGAGGTTTTTTATAACAATAGCATCGTTTTCTATCATATGGAGTATAAGTTTAGCACACATACGTAATTCGCACTCCGTATGTAAAACGGAGTGCGAATTACAACAGACAACTTTTAATTACGCGCGATGAAGCTTGTGGTAGTACACGTATGAAGTTACGAGTAAACCAAAAGTAATCACAGGCATAAAGGAAGCAAAGACGAGACCGTCGACAGTGAGATGAGCAATAAGCGCTGACACGTAGACAATACCGAGAGCGACATAGTTCCACTCTTTGAGACGACGAGGAAGTTTTGGTATCACCAAAATAAGACCCGCGAGAAGTGTACCGATACTCACCTCCCATCTGAGCCACTCAGGTACACCTAAGTGTTGTGCCCCCTGAATCGCCATCTCACTATTCATAAAAAATGCTCCCGGCAAAATAAAGAGGCCGAGCAAGCCTGTCGTAACCCAAAATATAATTTTTTCTTTTTTCATACTGAAAAGTATAAAATACTTTTCAAGCAAATCAAACTACTTGTCGAGATCGAGCGTATCATCAATACGTATTTGACTCACGAATTCAGGAACGTGTGAGACGAGAATCATAGCCCCTTCGTATTCGTCCAATGCTTTTGCAATCACAGGTAGGTGGCGAAAGTTAATGTGGTTTGTCGGCTCGTCTAAAATGAGTAGCCCCGGCTTTTGCAAGACAAGACGAGCAAAAGCCACAAGCCCCTTCTGGCCTTCTGACAAAGCTCCAATCTTTGTATTCATCATATCAGCATGAATGAGGAAACCTGCAGCAGTAGAGCGTATATGACTTTCAATATGTGTCGCAGAGGCAGAGAGTAGGGATTCGTAGACTGTATCTTCAAAATTGAGAGTAGAAAAGTCCTGTCTATAGTAGCCAACACGCACCCCCGGTGTAATGACAGCACCCTCAGATGTTCCTGATGCTAAAGATTCAAGAAGAGTTGATTTACCAATACCATTAGGTCCCTGAAGGAGGAGGTGTTGTTTGCGTTTAAGTTTTATATTCGCCGTTCTCTTTGTTGCTTTGTGGTTTCGTATGACCTTATACGACGTGATGTGAATAATCTCACCCGTAAAGTCCGGCTGTGATGGAATAGTAAAAGGTCGAATAGTTTTATCCTCTTTGCGAACATCCACAATGTCCTCTTCGAGCTCCTCTGCTTTTTCACGCATACGCTTTGCAACGAGACGCATCTGACCCCCTTTGTTTGCAAACATATTAGCCTGATCTTTCTTTGCTTGAATCTCCTTTGCAAGAAGAGCGTTTGCTCTATTTTCCTTTTCTATTCGTGCAGTGATATTTTTGAGCACATCAAAATAGTCTCCCACATACTGTTCTACTTTTTTTGTATGAACATCGAGATACAACACTCCGTCAGTAAACGAATTCAAAAAGTGTGAGTCGTGAGAGATAACAATAACTGTTTTTGTGTACTGTTTGAGAAAATCAGTGAGGTGCGCAATACCCGCTTTGTCGAGATTGTTTGTTGGCTCATCAAGGAGAAGAATATCGGGATTTTGTATGAGCGCAGAAGCGAGGAGTAAACGCGCTTGCTGTCCCCCTGAGAACGATTTAACAATCCTGTCGTGAGGCGCCTTGAGATTTACCACCTCGAGAACTGCGTCTATGCGTGGATCAATGTCATACATTTTTTCTTTAAAACACTTCTCGAAAAATTCACGCACGGTGAGTTCGGTTTCAGAACGAGGAATAACTTGTCGTGCGATGGCAATGGTCTGGCCACGCGTAATACTGATACTTCCCGACTCAGGTTTTTGTGCGCCCGTTATGAGAGAAAAAATAGTTGATTTACCAGCACCATTTTGCCCCATGATAGTGATCTTTGAGCCTCTACGTACAGAGAAATCCACCTCATCAAGAATGGGGATATTGTGGCCGTATTCAAAGGAAACAGTATCAAATCTGAGAACAACGTCGTTTGTCATAGGTATGAAGAGTCATCATACAGTATTTTGCCGATAAATAAAGGTTTTTTCGGTATGGTGTAGATACACGCAAAAATAAAAACGTAACAAAAAATTGATAGCCTTTTTATAAAAACTAGAAAATAAGAAAAATATGCAAAAAATTTACTTCTTTGCTTCTCGTGCCGCTCGTCGAGCACGCTTCACAGCCAATCTTTTCTTTGTCTTGTGAGAACGTGATGTTTTTAGTGTCGAATTTGCTCTTTTTGCCATAGACTCATCATATACTAGTTTGATAAAAAAGATACAAAAAAATACCTAGAGACGAGAAAACAATTTATTTTTTTCCTCTCTCGAAAGTTTTTTTATATACGCCTCACGTTTGAGCGCTTCACTCTTTGAGTCAAACATCTCTGAATACACGAGAACGACCGGTCTACGGCTTTTCGTATACTTTGCTCCTTTTTTTGAATCATTATGCTCAACAATTCTCCGCTTCACGTCTAGGGTGATGCCCGTATACAGACTATCGTCGTTACACCTCACGATGTAGAGATAATACATACTTATTCACCAGCCTGAACGAAACCGAAAGCACGAATTATATTCTGAAAATCATTATAAATAGATGATTGTGTGTCTATATATGAACCAGTGAGCATATACATATAGTCGCCATGAGCAACAACATAGGTATCTGTTGCATAGAGTCCGTCGGCAACATAGTGCACAGCATTTGCACCACCAATAACCGCCTCAGTTGGTTCGGCAATCACACCACCCCGTAGTGATTCTTTTGGATTTTTTGCTATCCATACCGAAGGAGATTGTTTGAGTGTGTTTTTGTAAACATACATACGAATCATAGGCGGATCTTCACGAGGATCGGTAGTTTCTTTTTGCAAAAATTCATAATCTGCAGAGCCGGTGAGCGTAAGGCCGTATACGAAAGACGTGCTCGAACTCAACGTTGAAAAATTATCCTGAAGTACATATCCTTGAGGACCTTTTACATACGGAAAAGTAAAACCGTACTGGGTATTTGTATACATACCAGTCACCTTGAAATAGTGTGAGCTATCCATGCAAGGAACAATGAGGTTATCGACACCGAGCTCTCCACGCACTCGAACACTATCACCCACCTCAACGGCATACACATCGGTGATAGTATCCTGAACGACACACGTGTTGCGACCAAAAGATGGAAGTGCGATTGTGTGAAGTGCTCCCTCTTGGGTTTTTATAGTTACCAACCCTGGACCATCAACCATCATTTGTTCACGATCGACTTCAGTAACCACACCCGATAGCGTAATCTGTTTTGATTCCTCGCCACCAGCTTGTCCGCCTTTTGTTTTATTATTTACAAAAGAATGTACGAGCACAAAACCTACGATTCCCAGACACACGAGAGCAATACAATATTTAACGATTTTCATAGTATAAAAAGTTACGACTTAAATTCTACCTCAAAAGGATACATACCCATACCGCACGAGCCTACAAGCGTTTGTGCTCCGCTGCTTCCAATATCAATATCTGTGGTTCCTGTCTGAGGAAGTATCTGAGAAATATTCATACTCGGAATACGCACCGAGGACGAGCAATCAAAAGTACCCTGTGTATTGAAACGTATGACTGTAGGAATACCCGCCTGCGCCTGTGTCTTTCGAGGAAAATATCCCCCGCGTGCGGTGATTTCGATGATTTGCACACCGTCTTCAATATGCACATTGTCCACCTGAGCCACATCTTGAGCATTGTTTTTATCTTGAGCCAATACAAAAGCCCCGCCAATGAGAACAAGAGCAAAAAGTATTGAAACAAAAATTTTATTCATGCCTAAAAGTATACTAGAAATTAAATATAGGAGGTATGAGCCCTACCACAACAAGACTATTTATAATATTGAAGAGAGCAAACAGTATAACAATGAGTCCTGCTACCTTAAAAAATATTCCAGACTTTGAACTCTGCTGTATGCTAAACGAACTAAAACTTATAAGCATGAGTACCGGCAATGTCCCGAGCGCAAAAGCAAGCATGGTGAGTCCCCCAGAGAGAAAACTACCGGTAGAGAGTGTGTACACCTGCATTGATTGGGTAAAACCGCACGGCAAGAAAAAAGTAGCGACTCCAACAAGCACCGGAGTAAAGGTGTGATTAAACGACGACATGCCGTGAGCGTGACGCGCGATGAATTTCGGCATTGAAGGTTGTATTTTTTTCACCCAATGAAAGGTATCGAGCAAATTGAGGCCGAGAACGAGCATAATAATTCCCACAATGAGACTCAAAATAAATGTTGCCAGTGTATTTAACGTAAAGACAGAGCCCAGCGCACCAATGACACCGCCGAGAACAAAAAACGAAACGATTCTGCCCCCATGGAACATAAGCTGTGGTCGTACTCGATCACCCTCCTTTGCATAGGTTGCAGACATCGACAATACGAGCCCTCCCACTACCGCCATACATGTCGAGAGTGATGCGATGACACCAATGACAAAAGACGTTCCATACGTGACATTCGAAACATCAACAAGATTTAAAATGCCTACCTTCTGAAGTAATACAAACAACAAAGCAAAAGCGAGGGCGATTGGTACTGCAATTTTAAACTCAGACCACTTCGTAGAAATCTGTGGTTTTTCGAGAGATACTTTATACCCATGAGGCAAAAGGACTGCGGTACATTCTTCCATGATTTGCTCTACAGTCTTTGTGCCAAAATCACCGACAATTTTCAGGGAGTAGTCACTCAGAGAGGAAACAACCTCTCTTACGCCAGAGAGTTTTCTGATCTCACGTTCTATAGTGAGCATACAACCGTCGCAGTGCATACCATGCACATAAAAAGTATACGTATACATATCACACATAGTACGGCAAATTCAGAGAGAAAACAAAAAAAGAGACTTCGCGAAAAATTTCGCGAAGTCTCAACTATTCAAGAGGATTAAGTCCTCAAAGGAACAAGGATCACTGCTTCCTGGCGGCCGACAACCCGAGGTGGCCGTCGCCGCTCCTGCCCCAATGGCGGCCGACGACGAGCGCGCCCGAATCGAAGCGGCCGACGAAGACACGGTTACCGTCCGAGTCGAGACTGGAAGTCCAAACGTAGACGTCTTTGAAGAGTCGGACACCACGAACCCCAAAATAGGTCATAATGAACCAGCTCATCTCAGCGACGTTCGGCACCATCTCGACCCTGGACAGAGGATTGGTCTGCTCCTTCCACGTCTGGCTGGTTCGAATCGTGCCGACGGGCGTCTTCTTGATCAGGAGCCACCCGAAGGACGTCTTGTCCTCGCGAGCGAACTTCTCCTTGTCCTTGGCATACCATCCGTCCGTCTCCACGTAGAAGTGAACGGACTGGATTTCCCGAACGTCGAGCAGTGACATCGCTTTGGGCGGTGATGGCATAACGGCATAGTCTTTTTCCTTGCACCACTTGAGCACGTCCAGGGGCGGCAGACTTTCGGCGAGTGCCATGATCTGTTCAGCGGTGTAAACGATGCCCGAGCAAGCCTTGGTGACTTCCTCCGGCGTGATGAAATCCGCGCTGAGGATTGATTGCGCCAGACTGTAATCAGGATCTTTCCTCGAAAATCGCTGAATAATATCGGCGAGGTGAACAGTGAAGAGAGCGGATTCGTTCAGCCTCTGTGCGCGTTCGTCATCGAGCCCCGCCTTGTCATAGACAGATTCGATTTTTGACATGAGGTTGAGACCTTTAGGGTCTCGATGCGTAACAACAGACGGGGTCAATGAGCTCATTGGCGACATCCTTTTTGTTTTACCGAAAACGTTCGGCACGACAAGCCTCAATTGAGACGAGTTTTTTGGGGTCTATCTCAGGCACCAAAAAACTCGTCTCAATAACGACCCTTGCGTTCAAAGAACTAGAACATATTAGAGCAAATAAAGTATGAACTGTCAAATAACCTCTCCTCCCAGGAATAAGCTATCTCAAGTTCTACTGTAAGCCATATTTTATGGCATTCTCACACAAACGGTCACAACACTTGACAATAATTCTATATATGCTATAATAGTATAGTAAGTGAACATCGGTGTTCCCTTACATCAACAAAGTTCTTCAAACACACCAATGAGATGAGTCCAAGCGGGATTGTGTAGGTGTTATCACCCATGCACTTTATACACAATCTCCAGCGCCCGCCGTTAACCATACGGCGGGTTTTTTATATCCAACAGGCGATGTGGCTAGTTAGACTTTTTTCTTTTGTGAATGAGAATCGAGTTACCATCCGGATCGAGAATCATAGCCATGTTGCACGCAGGAGTATCTATTTTCTCCATAGTAAAAGTGACATTGTTTTCCTTGAGCTTGCGTATCGCCTCGTCGAGATTTTCCATTTCAAAAGAAACCGACGGACCATCTGGAGACGGTTTCCATTGAGGCATACAACCAAGAGAAAGAGTTCCCGACCCTACCGCATATTCCACAAACTCAGATTCATCTGTTACAGGACCAAACTCATGAGTGGGCACAAGTCCGAGAATACCCTCATAAAAAGCTCTCGCCTTCTTCATGTTTGTTGTTGGATATCCAACGAACGCAATTTCTTTAATCATGTGTGTATTTTAACACGTCATCTCTTTTTAAAAAGACCAATGACTCTATCTCAACAAAAAATAAAGAGCGGTGACTACCAATATCTGAAAAAAGATCAACAACAAAACTCTTTTCCAGCCACCTTGTCGTAGTAAAGGAAAGTATACATCTACTATCAGAGACAGTGCGTATACCACAACCCCCATCACCATAACAATGAGTAGGTTTGGACCCTCGGGGTCATCGAAAAGTACAAACAGTGCCCTCGAGCACAAAATAGATGTCAGGCCGAGAATGAAGAGCGCACTCTTTTTTAAAGTGAGATGCATAGTGCGTGAGATTACCTAGCCTTTTCGTGCTTTATTAATAGCCGAGACATCAATTTTTTTCATAGTCATCATTGCATCAAAGGCGCGCTTTGCTTCTGCCCCACCCAGAGCGAGAGCTTCGATTAGGGTACGCGGAGTAATCTGCCATGATACTCCCCATTTATCCTTGCACCATCCGCAGGCACTCTCCTCTCCACCATTGCTAACAATCGCATTCCAATACCGATCAGTTTCTTCCTGATCTTCTGTTGCGATTTGAAAAGAAAAAGCTTCACTCTGTTTAAATGCGGGACCACCATTGAGACCCATACAAGGAATTCCGCAGACAGTAAAATCTACAGTGAGCGCATTCCCTTTCTTTCCATCGGGAAAATCACTAGGTGCGTAGAAGACATTCGTTACTTTGCTATTTGGAAAAGTGGCAGCATAAAACTTTGCTGCCGCCTCTGCGTCCCTATCAAACCAGAGACAAATGGTGTTTTTTGGTGTGGTGTTCATGATGAAAGTGTAGCATGGGAAAGTGTGATTGGGCGTGTACACGCTTGGGGGTCGTTGACTTTTCTTTATAAATGTATTACGATTCTAAACAGATCACCTTAATATAAACAAAAGGTTAAAAACAATGAAACTGTTCCTTCTGGGGCTTTATACGCTCCTTGTCTTCCCTCTTTTTGGCTCGCCAATTACAGAGGTGCCTCCCACGGAGAAACCCGTTCCTTCTCTTACGTCCATAATGGACATACCCCCAAACCCCACAGAATCAATCGACTTGAGTAAGGGAATAAACCTGAATCTCGTTGTTGTGCCCAAAGGCATAGGCTGGACTCACCCCTTACTCACATACCAAAACTCGGCAGACGAACTCGTAATGAGTGAGCGACAAAGGAGACTCGACCAAATCATTAACGATGCGATGCCTTATCGTCATCAACCTCTGCTGGATGTTCCCGAAAAAGGAAATGTCCTCCTGCTCGTGATACTCGCAGGTGTGACAATCACAAGTCCTTTGTTTTTAAGACTTGTTTAACACTTCGCCCGCAAGAATTTCTTGCGGGCTTTTTATTTATCACAAAGAAACATTTGACTTGGCTCTTTAAATAACTAACCTTAGACCAAAAGGAGTACATATCAATCATGAAGAGAAGAAAGCGTAAATCGCCACTGGACAATCATCAAGATGCCGTCCTATACGATTACCGATCGTCACATGGAAAACAGTCTGACGCATTGCACATGTTCTTTAGTCCAGATCGAATACCGGTTGGCCTTACCGACGAAGAGGTACAAATCTGTATAAACCTCTATCCGTTGCGAGAAACTCAAGAAAAAAGAAGAGTAGCCAGAGAATTAGGTAAAGATGAAATACCCTTTGAAGACCCGATGATCAATTTAGGACGTGTGGCTCGCGCAATCACCAACAAAGCATCCCTACCTACTGAATTTGAATTAGGTAAGGTTATGACTCGATCACGTTTCAAAAAAGCAATTTGGGTATTTCTCAAACAAGCGCATCTCTAGAGCAGAACCAACACATCGATTGATAATCGATGTGTTTTATTTATTGCAGGACTTAGCATCTATTACAGATCGCCCCTACTCAAACAGATAAAGATATTTTTCATACCCTTGAGCCTTCATTTCTTCTTTCGGAACAAATAGGAGCGACGCTGAATTAGTGCAAAAACGACGTCCCCCTTCTTCTACAGGACCATCATCGAACACATGTCCTACGTGCCCAGCATCACTGCGCACTTCAGTACGAGTTGTTGAGAGCGAATTATCCTCATGGAGTGTTACCGAATCGTCATCGATGGTTCTCCAAAAGCTTGGCCACCCTGTTCCTGAATCATATTTGTGTGTACTTGAGAAAAGTGGCTTCTTTGTCACCACATCAACATAAATTCCCTCTGCTTTGTTGTCCCAGTATTTATTGTTGAAGGGCGACTCGGTACCATTTTCTGCAACTACGTGATACGCGAGAGGGTCGAGATTTTTGAGCATTTCAGCGATCTCTTCGTCGGTATATGTATAGTCACCTTTTTTTGATATGTCTTTTTTGTTCATGGTGGTGTTGGTGATGAAAGTGTAGCATATGAACAATTACTTTTTTGACACTATACTCGACGCCTCTCGGCTAGTTTTATGAAAAGTTCTTGAGGTTCGTCTTTAAAACCATTTTTGTAGTCACGCAGAAACAAGTCTCGTATTTCGAGTTGATAGAGTTTTAAATTAGAAACCTTATCTATATCAATCCACATTGGCTCATACACCTGTTCTCCTCCTTTCATTTGTTCGAGCTCTTCACAATCAGGTCTTAGATGTGGTTCACCCGAAATATACTCACAAAGATAAAAGAAATTTTCTTCACCCGTATCCCATGTTATGTGATACAGAAACTTTTTTGGTACGACAGTGATCGTTGTCTCTTCGTCTATTTCACGAATAGCTGTTTGTTCGGGAGTCTCGCCTTTCTCAACTCCTCCGCCTGGGAACACCCAATACTCATCACCTTTGTTTATACGATGAATCACGAGTATTTTATTATCCTTGATGACTATTCCTGCTGAGCGATGTTGGTTCATTTTATTTAAGAAGAGAAGTTCTTTCTTACTCTTCAAAATCCATAAGAATCTTATGGTATTCGGCTTGCATACTGTCAGGAATTTGAGGATGCTTCAACCGAGATATTTGACCATTGTTTTCACAAATCTTTTTTACTTCATCAAAATAAAAACCTTCTTTAGATGCAACAAATAAGTAGGATGGGTTCCATGATTCACTCATACGTCTTGCATATCTCAACACATAACCAACATCAAGTGTGTGTAAATACTTCACTTCTATAAGGTGAACTTCTCTAGTTTTATGATTGATTACGGCAAAATCGGGAGACGTACGAAGGGTTTCTAAAGTATGTTTTTCTCCTTCAGGTCTTTCTGCTATCAATTCAGGAACTATTTTTTCGTATCCAAATTCCAATACGGTAAACTCCCTTGTTTCTCTCAACATTTGTGCAAAAAGTGTTTCGGCAATTTTACCTTTAACTAGATTTCTAGCGAAAGTAAGGTGGTTAGTCATGTAAAATATAATCTACAAGAAATTTATAAACTAATCTTCCTTTAAGGGAATCACGGCGTTTAAGGTAGCAACACAATTTAAAACAGCATCTTCTTTCGAGGGAAAATATTCTCCGGAATTCTCAGCACGCCAATGCCATGCTTTAGAAGTAGGACTGTAGGTGCTCCAACTTAAACATTTCTGTTCTCGGTTATCGACATCGCTCTGTGAAATTTTCACCTCTTGAGATTTATACCAAAAATAACCTATTGAAATAAAAGAAATGATAATCAAGACTATTAAGATTTTCTTTAACATACAGCACCATTCTCACATTAAATTATGAAAATTAAAAGGAGTCACAATTAGAAATCGAAAAGCACAAGGAATTCCACTCCGGCATCATGGGTAAAGCGGATGAAACCTATCACGCAAAGGACGCAGACATCAGAAATTATGCGAAATATCTACTCACCGAAGGGCCGATGTTCGAGAAGAGGGATTTACTGACGTGTTTGAAGAGTAAAATCAAACTGGGAGGTAAGAAAGTTAGTTGCTAGTCTTACTACCCGTGATTCTTTCTTTGATATATTGAATATCCTTTGTAAACCCAGTCTTAATAACCTCAAGAGCGCTCTTGATGCTACCAGTGTCAGTTGTTAATTGATCTACCCTTTCTTCAATTTTACCAACCCTACTTTCTACATTAGAAATCTTTTCTTCTTGCACATTTTGTTTAATCACAAAAGAAAAACCACCAAGAATAATAGCAACTATTAGCCCGGTAAGAATGCCGATTACCCAATTATTTGCGAAAAAGTCTTTTACTTTTAATTTAAAAGACTTACCTTGAGGCCTTGTTTGATAATCTAAATTTTCATTATCAAAAGCTGAGGAATCTGTCTTGGTTGGGTTTTCTGGATCCTCCTCCGTCTTATCAAGCTTAAAACGCTGGCTTAAAAAATTCTTATAAGCCTCTTTTTCTCCAGAACTTTTACCCACATGTGCTTTTCTATTTATGTTCTGCATCAGAGGTTGTAGTAGTACTTAGCCAATCATAGTAGTTAGAGTCCAAAAATGATTTAGCATCTGAAAGAATCTTATCAACAAAACATTCTCTCAAATCTTCAATTGGAGGATTGTAATAGTATTGGTAATCTAATTCAGCCAGCATAGCTTCATCCATTTCTGTAAGATTATAAATTGAAATTTCAGATATTGATTGTACACCATTTACTTTTGCAATTTCTAATTCCAATTGATTTATATTGATGGATTGATTAAAATTCATTTTATCAATTGCAAAAAAATCTTTCTCTTTTTGTAATGTTTTTAACAATACATCTCTTT
>ERZ724505.71-NODE-71-length-61174-cov-18.524240_pt1 | contig 61174 bp, 69 predicted proteins | sample MGYA00376038_ERZ724505 | MGnify/ENA primary metagenome ERZ724505 (study PRJEB28724, sample SAMN07190884) | wastewater metagenome | isolation source: effluent of sewage treatment plant in Hong Hong | place: Hong Kong | collected 2016-03-17 ... | reverse complement strand
GCACGCAATCGCTTTTGTGATTGAGCACTGCAAAGGTCAGTATGATTCCATGACGCACTTTGCAGAGTGGCCGAACGATAAGCTCTGCCAGCAAGGGGCAGTAACCTCGAAAGAACCATGAAGTCCAAAAAGCAAACATCGAAGCGCAAGACGTTGAATGCTGCCAAGCCGCCCCGCCGCTTGGCAGCAGCGGCTTGTTCGGCCCGTTGGCGACCAGTGGGATCGTCGCGTGAAATCATCACGCACGACGCCTCCAAGTGTGCGGGACGCCCGTGTTGCGTGCATCGTCCGAGTAATCACCACATGAAGGACTGGCCGCAAATCTACCGCGAGGACATTGGGGTTACGGAACGAATCTGTCCGCATGGCGTCGGGCATCCTGACCCCGATCAACCGTGGCCCGCTGATGACTGGCGATGGGTGCATGGCTGCGATGGATGCTGTAGGCCGAACAACGAAAAAGAGCAGGCACCGACATGAGCGCGAAAAGAGCCACGAAAAACACGCAGAAGCAACCCGCTCATGGCGGTTGCTCTGCCTCGCCTTGTTCGGCATTGCCGGACGAGCTGGATGCCCTGGTTATCCACATGCGCGACGTCGCCGCGAAGATGGACTACTACGGCGGATTCAACGTCGAAATCAGGCAGCACGCAAAGGAACTCGACGGAGCCGCCAACATCGCCCGTGGATGGGCAAAAGGGATGCGGGCCGGAAAGATCAATCTGACTGGATCGGGCCACCTTTACCAGTGCTCGGACTGTCGCCGGACCTACTGGCGAGAATCCGCAAAAGCGTGGATCAAAAGCTACTGCCTCAGGACCGGGAAAGCGGCGCGTCTGGTCCGTATGCCGAACATTCCCCCTTGCATTGTTCCACCCCCCTATTATCATAGGGGCCTATGAACAGCAGCAAGCAAGTCATCAAGCGTCATCTACAGGTCAAGACTGAAGTCCTCGTGAAGGATTTCATGTTGAATCAAGACAGGGTCCTCAACGGGGAGAAGGTCTTGGACTACACTTATCTGGACACCAATGAGGGCGTGTCCATCATTGCAGACATCGAGGTCGATGAGCACTACGGCAAGAAGGAGTGCATGTGCGACAAGGCAAATGCCATCGAGCCCATCGACACTTACATCCCCCACGCAACGGAGCGTGTGGTTGCAGGGAGAGAATCCCCTCCCCCAACCGCTGCCCAGTTTGCAGCCCGACTGGAGAAGGCTATCTTTGGCGGGTGTGAAGATCGCCCCGACGATCCAGACTATGATGTCCAGGATCTGGACCACACGCCACCTCCAGGCGCTTCCCTTCTGAACTCGAAGCCATGCGACTCAAGGCCTCGGCGCAAAGGCTGGGCACCTGGAGATTACTTCGCCCTTTGCAAGGAATGCAAATGCCACTTCATTGGCGACAAACGTGCTTACCACTGCGCTGACTGCGCCTACGCCGATGCCACAGAGGCTAAGGCAACTCCAGGCATCGAGGTCGAAGTCACTGCCATCGACGAGAAGAAACTGGCAGGACTCATTGCCGACGAGTTCATCCAAAAGAGCGGCAGCGTCATCGACAAGAGCGCCTACTACCTGAAGCTCGGCAGCACCGAAGGTGGCCTCGTGGTTCATCTGATCCCACTCCCCGGACGTGGCAAACAGCAATTCGATGTCTATGTCACCATGCAAGAGGCGCTCGGCATAGTCAAAGCCAACGGCATCAAACCACAAGCCAAGAGAACGCTTCGATGATCAATACCAGCGCCGCAAGCTAGAGTGGAACCCTCGTGACCCTCGACAAGTCTGGCCGATTAGAAGTCGGCTGCATTCAACCCCTCTGCTGCGCGCTGAAAAACAGAAACCCGCCATGGACAACGCCCTATCCCAAGAACAGATGCTCTCCAGTCGTGGACAAAACCGCCGACGGCTTGAAGCTATGACAAAGCGCTCGTTCAAATATTCTACAGACAACTGGAATAGGTGCGGACTCAATATCCAGAAATCCTGGACCGGGGTCAACAGGTGTGACGTGATGGTGTTTGGACTCTGCTTCTATGGACGGGTGCCAAAATGGCTTGGTGTCGAAAGAATATTTTGGACAGCAGGGATCTGGAAATCGTTTCTACCAATACCGCTATGACCGAAAGAGATAAATTGATCCTTGGACTCAGGAATGGGGGCGCTTCATGGAAAGAATGCGCCTCCACCCTTGGTGTTTCCGAGGGGAGGGCTCTGGAAATCTGGAGGATCGCCGTCCTCAACGAGATCAAGAGCAAACGATGGACCGCCGGGCTCAGCGAGCGAACCATTTATGCCCTCGGCCAGAACAGCATCAACTCCCTCGAAGAGGTGAAGGCCTATCTCGCCGAGCACCCAACATCAATGATGGTGGGCATTGGCAAAAAGGGGTATGAGGCACTCCGTGCTTGGGCTGAAAAACAATGACGGATCTGCCCTACTACTACGAAAAGCTGAGACAGAAGTCCCCAAGGGCTTCAGACATTGCCGTGGAGAGGGCTATCCTGAAGGGATGGAAAAGAGAGTGGGAGGAAAACCCGGAGTCATGCCCATTTTGGCATGAGGAGGAGATTGAATGCGAGGGTGAGGAGCCTGTAAAGGTCTGGGGGTTCGTTCAGCACGCCCTCCGCTACCAGCGGCTTATCATGCCGAACGTGGAAATCAATTCCTGGATCATCCGCATGTGGAAAGCGGTCCAGGCCACTGTCTTCCAGCACAAAAGGAAGATCGCAAACTTCATCGGGTCAAAGAATTCCGGGAAGACCAACTTCTTTGCGATCTTTGTCCACGTTATGGTGTCCATTAACCCGTCCTACACTAGGGCGTTCATCAGTGGACCCTACAAATCAGCGGCTGACTCCACCATTTGGGGGAGAATTGGCACCAGGATGACCAACATGAAGGCCGCAAGGCCTGGACTGTGGGAAAGCGTCATCGATCTGAGGTCCAAGCAGCGATACGTTTATGATGAAAAGTCCGACGAGGCTGGCTACATCGAACTGATCACCCTCGACAAGGTCGGCAAGCTTCAGGGCACGAAGTCCTTGGACCAGGATATAGGCTGGCTGATCCTGATCTGCGACGAAATTGCAGAATTCCCATCATCAGCCCTGCTGGATGCCCTCGACAACATCACCGGGAACAGAAACCTGATCTGCCTCACTGGCTGTAACTTCAAAAACATCGAAGGGCTCGAAGGGGACCTCTGCCGACCAGAGGGCAGGGAATATGCAGACCTTGATATTGACCTCGATCAAGACTGGGCCTCCAATTACAAGTCATGGACGTGGAGATTCGATGGCCACCTGTCCCCCAACGTCAAGGCCGGGAAGCTGGTGTCGAAGCATCTTCTGACCGAAGACGTGAGACAGGACATGGAAGACATCCATGGGCTCCGTGGACCGAAGTATTTGGAGCAGGTGAGGTCATTCCCCAACTCCTCAATGTCGGACTACTTCGTCATGACGAAGGACAAGCTGCGAGCGTCTGGCGGCTACGATGAATTCACCTGGGACATGGGTGCTCGCGAAGTGGTTGCGTTCTGTGACCCTGGGTTTGGTGGAGATCCCTGCCGAATCGGAGCATGTGAATTTGGCCCGGCAAGGATCGCCTCTATCGACGGGGAGTGGCACACGGTCCCGGTCTTCACCCCACTGTTTTCGTTCGAGAACATCAAGATCGACACGTTGGCAAGGATGGATGACGAATGGGCAAGGAAGCTCAGGGAGATAGGCACTGAAGAGTTCCTTATCAAGGCCGACGCTGCAATCACACCAGAGCAGCAAATCGTCATTGGGTGCAGCGAGTTCCTGAAGCGGCACAACATCCCAGTGTCACGGTTCGGTTATGACGGTTCCATGCGTGCAGGCATTGTTCACGAAATGGTTGCCCTCATGGGAAGCAGGATCGTCTCCCTGGACTTCGGCGGTGAGGCCACTGAGCGCACCGTATCGGGCGGCAACAGGCCCTGCCGTGAGGTTTACTACAACTTCGTGTCAGAGATGTATTTCGAGCTCGCCGCCGCCATGCAGGCCGGGCAATTCCGGGGAGGTGATCTCATTCCGGCAGCGATCCAGCAGTTAGTGCGCAGGCCATGGACAGAGAAGGGCACCAGGAAGCAGATCCAGCCAAAGAAGGACTACAAAGCAGCCAACCAAGGCAACTCTCCGAACGATGCCGATGTCCTTGTTGGGTGCTTTGAGCTTGCCAGAAGGCTAGGCTTCAGATCAAATATTGAAAGGAAGGCAAACTCTGTTACTCTAAACACCAATGATCTGATCGCAAAGATCAGGGCGCTTCCCCTCTTCAACAGAAAGCATCAGACAAAACTTCATCCACGTCCACTATGACAAATTGCGCAATCAAGCAGCACCAGAATCGCGGAATCCCCGGAGGCTGGGGAGTCACCTATGTCGATCTTGGCCAACAGTGGTCCGTTCAAGGGGTCACTCCTGCCAGGGTAGTTTCTCAATTGGCGGCAATCCGCCGTGACATCGGGACGGCGAAGAAGGGCTCTCAAGAGGAGGCCGAAACCTGCTGGAGAATCTGCAATGAACAGTGGGTCCTGAAGGCCCCAGACAGAGTCGTCAGGGGTTGGGACTCCCCTGAACCAACGAATACCAGAAGAGCCGTCCAGAACTCCCAAGGGAGTCGCGACCACTGGGAGCACGGTCCTGAGAAGTGGGGGCCCATCGCGTGGTTCTGGCTCCACTCATTCGGCATCAGGTTCTCCAAGGAGGACTGGCTCGCCGCCATTCAGCGCGTTGGGATTCTTCTCGATCCAGTCGCAAGCCCACTGAACGGCTGCCAGCGTTGTTTTGACGAATGGAAGAAAATCTTGATGATTCGCCCCCCGGAGGGTGTTAATAGTGAGAGGGACGCTGCCGTATGGTCGTGGAATGCTCACAATCATGTGAACAAGAAGCTTGGCAAAAAGCAGGTGTCCTGGACTATTGCAGCTAAAACCTACGGATGGAAGATCGAACTATGAAATCCATGTTCACAAATGAGGAAATGCTCGCCGAAGCTGAGCAGCTTGTTAAGGATGACGCCCTTGACGCAGAGGACCGCGCCACAATCATGGGGTTCTACAATGGCCAGGAGAGTATGTCGGCTGCCCAGGCCGAGGAGGCTGGCGACACCAGCATCGTCAACCACCTGCTTGGCTTTGACTCCCTGAACACCGCGAAGACCCAGGTCGAATCGATCTTCACCAAAGGAAAGACGATCTTCGAGATCACCCTCCGGGACATGCCGAAGGACAAAAAGCACCTTCGGTCGAAGTGGGAAACCACCATCACCGAAAGGCTCAACAGCATCATCAAGGACAGCCGCCGTCTTCGCCCAGAGTGGAAATCAGTGGCTGGCGAAATCACTCTGTTTGGCAACGGAACCCTGATGTTCCGCGACCAGTATGACTGGTGTCCAACCATGGCCAGACCCTACGTTCCTCGCGGCACAGGCATTCTGGCGAGAGACATCCCCTACAGCGTCGTCGCCGACTACATGACCATTCAGGATCTCCGGGACGCCCTGAAGTGCGCGCAAGGCAGAAAGAGCGCTGGATTTACCTCCCCTTGGAATGAGGGGGCGATCAAGACAACCATCGCCTGCATGGAAGGCACCCTGAAGGCCAAGAATTCAGCCACAGCGATCACCGGGTTCCAAATGGAGTCCGTGGACGAGCTCGCTGAGCAGGCATCAGCCAACGCCATTGGCTCCGCTGGAAGCAGGATGCGAATCCCGGTCTTCTACTTCTTCTGGAGCAAGGGCTCCGAGGGTCCGGTTGACATGGCAATTCTCCCACGGCTGACCATCTCCCAAAAGGAGGACGTTGCCAAGAGCGTCATGCCATACCCAACCTACCTGTTCAAGCAGGAGGCGTTCTATGAAAAGCCTGAGCACTTCATCCACCCATTTTTCGTGGATTGTAAGATGGGCGGCAAGACATCGTGGCACCGGGTCCTTGGCCTTGGCCGAATGAACTATGATCCAGACGTTGAGACGGAATCATTCTTCAACGAGGCCATGGAAGGCGCGCGCGAGAACATCCGCCGCCTCTACCAGACCGAGAGCACCGCAGATTGGGACATGCTCAAAATGTGGGATGCCGGTGGCGGGCCAAAGAATGTCCTCCCTCCTGGAGTAAAGGTTGCCGACGTGAGTCGCCAGCCCAACTTCCAACACGCCATGCAGCCAATGGGGATGCTCATGCAGCTAACCAAAAGGAACGCTGCTTCCCAATCGCCAACAGCGGAAGGCAAGGCCACCCAGGAGCTTGAGGTCAACGCCCTCGAACGCCAGAGCAGAAACGCAGAGGTCCTTGGCAACCGCATGAATGACCTCTATGAGGCAGTTGATGCGCTCGGAATTGAGATCTTCCGCAGATTCATCTCTGATGACGCGCTCCCGACGGACAGGGGCTACAAGGAAATCAGTGAGTTTCAGGCAGACATGCGCAGGGCAGGCATCCCGCTGGCCTTCCTTCGCAAGCTAAGCGAATCAGGCAGGTTTGCCCATGTCACCGTCAGGTGCTCGCGAGCCGCTGGGGATGGCAATACAGTCAAGCGCAGGATGGCAAACGCCGCTCTGATGCAGAGATTGAGCCTGTTCCCATCAGCTTCCCAAGCAATCATCCTTCGACGCATCACCGCCGAAGAAATGGACGACTACGACTTTGCTGAAACGGTGGTTCCATACGAACCAATGAGAGACGTTGACCAGGAAACTCAGGCGACCACTGAGAACGAGCAGTGCAACGAGCTCGGTATCATCAACGTCATCCCCCAACTCACCCCGGAGGACATCGACACAACCCATTTGGAGATCCACCTTCGCTCCATGGAGGCGGACGTAGCCAGGGGAAAGGTCAGGCCATGGGATCAGGTCGATCTCGCGTCGTTCATGTGCAAGGGCTCTCACAGCGCCATGCATATCCAGAAGATGAAATCCTCCGAAGAGACGCGGCAGGCGGCTACTCAGTATGAGCAGAAGCTGCAAAAGCTCGCCAAGGCCGGGCAGGAGTTCCAAGCCAACATGCAGAAGGCCCAAGAGGCCCAGAAGCAGCCAATGTCCGAGAAGGATCAAGCCACCATCCAACTGAAGCAGCGCGACCAGCAGTTGAAAGAGCACGCTCAGAAGGCCCTGGAAGACCATCGCGCAGCAGCACTGAAGCTATCGGCAGAAAAAGTAGCCATCACCAATGATGTTGCTGCATCACAGATGGCCATCGCTGAAGACGCCCACGTCAACAATAAGATGGGTCAAGCAATTGACCAGACCATGGACATGCAAAGGATGGCCATGGAGCAAGAGCAGATGGCCCAGCAGGCCGCACAGTCACAAGAACCAGCACCAGCACAGCAATGACCGTTGCACAATTAGTCGTAGATCCTGAGTTCACCAAGCGCTGGCCGTATGTGTGGAGCAGGCTCGAACCTTATTTTCTGGCCCGCCAGAGAAAATATGCCATGGACCACCCTGGCGAACACGAAGAAATCGGACAATTCGTTGAATTCACAGCAGAGGTCATGAAAGACCTTGAATCGATCAGCGGAATGGCCGAGGCAGAGTCCCACAAAACACCACCACGCAAAAAACTGCACCGAACACTATGAGCAAACCAGCAACCGCAGAACCGCCAGCAAGAAACGCGCCGCCGGAAAGAACGGACGACATCCTTGGATTCGTCCCAACCAACGCTGATGATCCAGCGCCACCGATTGAGCCTGATCCAGAGGTAATCGATCCACCGATTGTTCCTCCGGCTAAGGTCCCAGAACCAGCCCCAGGCGATGACGAATTTGACATCAATGCCAAAGTTACCATTGGCAGGGAAGAGCCGCCAAAACCGGGGCCAGGAAGACCAAAGACCAGCGCTATCCGCGAGCAACTCGAAGCCGTTGCGGCGGAGAAGAAGACCCTTGAGGCAAGGCTTGCTGCCGTAGAGGCAGAAAAGGCTGAAGCTGCGCGTCTTCGTGAGCAGCATGAGGCCGACGCAAAGACTCTCCGTGAGCAGTTGGCGGCAATTCAGGCCGAATCGAGCGGGGTAACGATGGACATGCGGTCCCCAGAGGTCCGCGCAATCGCAGACCCGTGGAACAACAAGGCGAAAGACTTCGCTGACATCATCGGCGACCTCGGCGGAGAGAAGGAAAAGGTTACACCGGCTCTCATGGATGCCGCCAAGGCCATGGCGCGGCTCGATACCAGCACTCCAGAGGGGCAAGAGAGCCTTGCTGAGGTCCGCGAGAGCCTGTCGGCTATCGTTGGCCGGGAAAACATGCGCGATGCCATGATTTTGGCCCGCGAAGGAGCCCAAAGCATCGGCCAAATCAATGCGCTGATTGAGGAATCGAAGAGGAATGCCCCTCAGATCCTCTCCAGAAGGCACGAAGCGGTCTATAAGCAGGCAAGAAAGGGCTACGAGGAGATCGAGAGAAACATGTTCAACCCCTCCCAGGAGCTCATTGAGGCAGATCCGTTCAATGCCTCCGTGATCCTTGGCTCAATGGTCAAGGGGAGCCCTGAAGTGGCCACTGCCGCCGAGAGGGTCAAGGAATTTGCCAGATTCGTCCTGCTTCCGCCGCCACCGCTGACCGATGCTACCATTGACCCGGAAGAACTTGGGGCAAAGACGGCTGAAGTCAGAGAGCGTCACACTAAAGCGTTCAAAAATGTGCAGGCGGTCCTCGCTGAAGCACTGTTGGCCCGCCAACTCCTGCCCGGACTGTGGAAGCGCCTTGAAAACGCTGAAAAGGTCATGAAGACCGAGCGCCGAATCGTTGCCCCGAAGATGAACGGCGAGGGTGAGCGGCACCATGAGGAGGATGAAGGCGAAGAAGAGGCCGATATGCGCGAATTCGAGCCGTCCCCGCTCCCGGCTCTGTAAAAAATCGTTGACATGTTTCCGGTGTGTTCCATAATCGTGATAAGCGAAGCGGGAACCCACTGGAAACAGTCCCGACGTAAGCCTCTAAATCTTGTAGCGGACCCCTGGAACTCGCACCCCAGGCAAGAGGAAGAGGTAAGGCCCATAGGTCGCTGATGGGATTGGGTAGATAGCATGAGGCGTTGTAAACCTCATGGCAACCTACTGTTCAATCTACATCACCTACCTTTATGTCCCGTTTAGATCCATCCAAGTGCCGTCGCGCCAAGACGGCTATTGCCTCAGAAGCAGGCAACATCCAAGGCATGTCGGAACGCTTTATCGCTGAGTCCGGCAACTACCTCACCCGTCGTATCGGCGAAAAGCAATACGACCCAAGCCTCGGCGAGGACCCAATCAAGGTCCGCTACTCTTCGGCTCCAATCGAAGAGCGTGAATACGTCCAAATGCTCGTTCAGGGCGATGAGGACGGCACGATGCCTGCCCGCAACTGCAATGGCGGCACCTCCGACCTTGATACCACCATCAACCGCAAGGGAGCCTATGGCTGTAACCTTCCCGGTCAGACCATCCATGGTGGCTACGACGTTTTCACCCGCGAGCTTCGCGGCAAGGCCTATGAAACCGAAGAAATGTGCGCAATGGACTTGATCCTGAAAGCACACTTCAACGCTTACATCAGGATGCTTCGCGAAGACCTGCCAAAGCGTGCCGCTGAGCAGTTTGAATACGCTCTGCAACGCCAAGTCATCGAGGCTGCCCGCTACAACACGTCCTGTGTCAGCGGCTTCACCTATTCGGCAGGCGCGTTCCCAGCAGCCCCACAAGGGATGCTCGACCTGGGAACTGTCCGCCGCGTCTTCCAGATCATGGAAGCCCAAGGCTGGATGGGCGCTCGCGAGGTCACAACCTCTATCGAGGCCTTCGAGAACATGCGCCTCAACTACAAGACCAATTATGGGATTGAGATGGAGGTCACTCCTGGTTCCAGCGAGACTCACTACCTCGATCCGAACACGAAGGTTGTGAACTGGGCTGGCATCACCTGGGTTCTTGAAAAGCACCCAAACCGCGGCTACCTCCGCACCAATGGCAGCGGCGACATGGAATTCGTTCCGGTTCGTCCAGTCATTGCCCGCGCTGGCACTGGCGGCGGCGTTGTGTCCGACATCAATGAGGACTACTTCGCTGGGTTCACCTACTGTGATGGTGAGCGTCATGAGATCTACGAGTTGGGCTTCTATGTGAATCCCAAGGCCTGCACACGCGAGTCCTTCGCTATGCCGCAGGTCGCTGACAAGCGGTTCTCCAATCGCCTGTTCAACTTCGAGGTCAACATGATCGATGGTCCATACATCCCATGTAACACCGACAACCTGAAGTTCTTCTTCAGGCTGATGCACGCCTTCGCCTTCGAGTCGATGTATCCTGAACTGATGGGCTCGATTATCTATCGAATCCAGCCAGACCTGATCTTCGTGAACACTCCGGTCAATCCCCGTGCAGACGACAGCGGTCCTACCGTTGCAATGGCCCCCGCCAATCCGCAAATCCACGATGAATGCTCGTATGCAGATCAGAACGATGACTGCGCCGAAGATCTCAATCAGGCTGTTCTGCCTGAGCCGGATCAACGCGAAGACGTTGTCCCTGATGCTGGCCTGCTCCGCTTCGTGAACACCGACATCATCACTGAGACCGACGCTGGAACGCTGAAGGTCTGGGTTGAGCGTATCGGTGGCGTGCTTGGCGCTGCAACCGCAACCGTCAATTCCGCGAACGGCACTGCCGTCACTGGAACTGACTTCACCACTCCTGGTGCTACGGTCCTTAGCTGGGCCGACGGTGAGGCTGGCCGCAAGGCTGTCTCGATTCCGATCCTTCCAGGCGGTGACGGCGACAAGGCCTTCACGGTTGTCAAGTCCGCCGCGACTGGCGCAACCTGGGATGGTGACACCTCTGCTACTGTCACCATCGACACAGCCTTCGACGTTCTCCCCTAACCTTGCTGGTGTCATAGTGAGAGAAACGGCCCGCCCCCAGAGCAATCTGACGGGCGGGCCAACTTTTTAATTCCATGTCTGCATCCCTGAAATATCTTACCTTCGCCTCCAGAACCACCGACATCGTTGATTGTCGGGTTGGGTATCTGCACTTCGACGCTGGCACCCTCCGCGCCGAATATTCCCCAGCTTCGGAGGTCCAAAACGAAGATGGAACTTGGCAGTATGGGTTCTACATCAATGAGGTTGACCTGCCCGGCTCTCTGGAGCTCACAGATGTCAGAGAGGGCAACATCATTGCCCCATACTGGACCTGCCTTGAGGACGCTGAAGAGCCGGAATGCACCGCAAGGGACATCTCCTGCTTCAGTGGCCTCGAAGCCCTTGATGCCCTTGAGGAAGAGGACCATGTGGCCATGCTTCGTTACGACGAGGTATGTGACGTGTGGTGTATCTCCCCAATTCCAAAGAGCTACTTCGACCAAGAGGCAGTGGACATCATCCAGGCGCTCGACTACGAGGCCTACGGTCCAGAGGATGGGCTCCAAACCGGAGACGAGATCTACGTCTGCCACATGCCCCGCGAGTTCCTTCCACAGGACGGCATTCGCATCTCCAACGCCCAGGTTGGATCTGTTGGAAGTCTGAAGGTGCAGATCTATGTTGGGGGCGTTGCCCTCCTCTCTGCCCCGGCAGAACTGGTAGCAGCCAGAACCCTGCTTGTTGACCCAAGCGCCTACGCTGCGCCATGGGTTGATGCAGTCATCCCGGCAGGGTCCGAGATCACTGTTACCGTCACCGAGGCGGCATACACACCATACGGAACTAACTATCAAGGCTTGCGCATTGCTTTTCTTGGACGAGTTAGTGCCTAATGGGCAGGATCAGAAAATCGCCATACGCGAAAAGGATCACGCAGCCTCTAGCTAGAGGCTGGAATTTGGTTGGGCCGATGCTGTGGAAAAACGGCATCGGCCACGCCGCCAGAACCAACATCTCTGCCATGCAGAGGCTCAGGGCGGGTATCCCCATGGACATCGAAGCTCCAAGGGCCTTGTGTGAAGACACCTACCTTCACATCAATCCAAAGAAGTCCTTCATCGATAAGTTCGCAACTGACGGACAGGTGATAGGGTTTTGGGCATGGGAGACATCGCAATGCCCTGACGAGTGGGTTCCTCTATCCCAAAGGTATAGCCAGATTTGGGTCCCAAGCCGGTTCGTAGCCGACTCGCTACGCAGAGCCGGAGTCGAAAAGACTATCGAGGTAGTTCCTCATGCCATCTTCCCGTCAAAGGTGGAGAGGGTTGAGTCCGAAGGCATCAGGTTCCTAATCCAATTCGATGGCCACTCCAGGGTATCCAGAAAGCTGCCCCACATCGCCCTGGCTGGCATCATTGCAGCGTGCAAAAAGACCAGGGCAGCGGCATCGATCACCCTCAAGTGCCACAACCATGACGACTGGCAATGGCTTATCAATGAGGCGGTGAGTATGGCTGGCGGGCTGCCTGGATACATCACCATCAATGTCAACTCCCAGTGGGTTGACAGCATGGATGCAATCTGGGCATCGCATGATGTCTTTGTCACCGCCTGCCGGGCAGAGGGGTTTGGGCTCCCACTGGTTGAGGCAATGCTCAATGGCGTCCTTGTGGTGAGCCCGTTCTATGGGGCAGCAACAGACTACCTAACCCAAGAGAACGCCTTTCCCGTCGAATGCTCATTGTGTGACGCTGCATCCTGTGGCGACTCGTTCTTCACTACTGGCAAGTGGGCAGATCCAAGGATCTTCGACATCTCCGAGGGTGTGATCGCCGCCATTCGAGAGCACAAAACTCAGGCTTGGATCAACAGGGTCAACGAGGCAAAAACCATGGCAAAGAACTTTTCATTTGAAAACCTCTTCTGCACAATGCACGATCTCCTATGAGCTTACCAAGATTCAACAGGTCCTCGCAGAGAGCGACAGCGTCCCACGCAATCTCCGTGTGCTACTTCAGGTCTGATAAGTTCAGCGAAGAGAAGCACTTGATTCCATTTCAGAAGTGGCTGGATACGCGCAGCGTTGACCAAGATGTCCTGATCTTCCATGAGAAAGGTCTAGTCCCCCCGGCGGGTGACGGCGTTCGCCACTTTGAAGTTCAGGACCCAGCCGTAGGCTACGCGCCACACCTCTGGAGGTATCTTGGAGCGACCGAGCGCTACGATTGGACTTGGTTCCGTGGGATGGACACCCCAAACCCTCCGCAAAGGGAAGAAGACCTTGCCATGGCCTGCCAAAACTCGAAATCAGACGTGCTGATTTGGCAAAGGCCAAAGTTCTCCTGCATGGGCAAGTTCGGATGCTCCGCAAGGGCGGCACAGTCGCTCCTCAGTCATATCTCCGCATCCATAGTAGATCCAACCGATTGGAACTGTGACGAAAAAATAGTCTCTGACTGGATCGAAAAGGGCGACACCAGGGTTTCCCTGGTTCTTGATGTCCCAATCAGAGACTGGCACGAAGAGTGGGTGATGAAAAGACTCAGGTCTGGACACCACACCAATATTTTCAAGGACCGTGATGATCGACCATAATATTCTTGCATCCGGTCCACCAATGATGCAGTATCCCCCATGGCCTGTGGTTGTAGAAAATCCAAGACAAAATCAGCGGCACCAAAAGTGAAGCTTAGCTCGTTGCGGGTTGGGAAGAGGTCCATCAAAAGATTAACCATCGTAAGGCCAGGAAAAAGAATCCGATGAATGCATCCCTCACCGAACAAGTAGCAAGGCTAGATGCTGCCGCAGACTCCATCCAGGAAGTGCGCGCCAACCTTCAGGGCGACCTTGGCATTGAAATCACGGAACTCGCCCTCCTGAAGCAAATTGCCAACGGGGTGGGCGGGAGCTCGACCCTCTCCACGCTGAGAAGGATGTCCCTGACGGGCGGAGCAACCTGGGACACACTCCCAAGCGTTGCTGGCACCACGGTATCCATCCTCAACAACACGGGGGCCGCACTGAACGTCAGCACCGATGCTGGCTCAAATTACGTCGCCATTGCCGACGGAGCCGCTGTGGCAGTGCAAGTCGTAGCCAACGCCAATGAGATCAAGCTGAACGGTTCAGCAACGGTCAACTTGGTCAACCTTGTCATCAACTGATCATGAGTCTCTGCTCAGCATTTTCTCCGGCCCCTGGAGGCAGCACTTTTGATCCAGCAAATCCAGGGCCAATTGGCAGCGGAACGGCAGATATTGGTTCCTTTACACGGCTTAATGTGTCTCCGACGTGGAACAATGGCGCTACAACCTTTGTTGGTATCTATGGGCGTGTGACGAATACGGCCAGTGGGGCGAACTCAAAGCTGATTGATTTGGCATTAGCGGATGGTTCTTATGGTGTCTGTTTTTCTAAGGATGGGAAGTTGGAGTTTACTGGAAGCAGTGCCTATAGGCAGGCATACATTGGCGTTCCAGGAGCGCCTTATGGAGCAGTTGCTTTAGGCGTTAATGGCTCCACATCGCTGGTTGTAACAGCCGGATCTATACAATCAAATGGAGTGCCCATTGCTGCTGACTGGGGTGGGTATTTCGCTCTCCGCGATTCTGGTTCCTCGGTTACAGAACTCTCAATTAAGAGGGGAGCAGGGAACCCAGAAGGAGTTGTTACAGCCAACCCAGGCAGTATTTACCTTAACTCTAGCGGCGGACCGCCATACTACAAAAACACAGGGACAGGAAACACAGGCTGGGTTTACTCCGGCACATTTATTCTTGGGACATCCCAAGTCTATATGCACGCACTAGGCTCTGGAGAATTAGTTTTGAATGGGCAAAATGATGCAGACCCACTTTACAAGCTGGTCCTTGGCGCAACGCAGGCAACGAGCGGAACCACCGTTACGGTGAAAGCAGGTGATGTCACCACAGGTAACGGATCAGATTTATCTATCGAAGCAGGTGTTGGTTCTGTTTCTGATGGTGTTGTAAATATTGGAAGAACAACAAACTCCAGAGTTGGATTTTTCTATGCAAATTCACATGCTCAGATTAACACATCAGGAGGCGGCGCCTCACATATCACAGGGACAGGATCGCCTGTGTATGATGATGATACATTTGACAATTACACCATCGCCCAAGTTGTCGCAGCGCTGAGAGCCTATGGGCTCCTCGCATAATACCAGCAAGTTTTCATGAGCCCACAATCCCAACTCGCCAAAGACCTATCCGTCGCATCCCAGGCGCTAATCAGTTCCGTAACCCGGAATGATGGCCCAGGGGTTCACCTTGCCACGAAAGAACTGAATTCGATCTGCCGTCAAATTGACGTGTTGCAGGAAGAAATCACTTCCCTGAAGGCAGAAGCGTCCAAGCAAAAGAGCACCGCAAAAAAATGAACCGATACCATCGACTTATCTGCCAGCTTTTGCTGATCGGCTCGCTGTCGTCCTGTGTGTCCTACTACAAGGATGACAAGCGCCAATATTTCTCCGCCGTTGGCACCGATGCAACGAGCATCACCGCCGGAGAGTTAAACATCGTTGGTCTCAATCAATCCAGGACCACGAACAAAATCGTTGGTGGGGTTGTCACAAGAGCCGCGCTGGGTATCGGCGGAGATCTTTTGCAACCAACCGCCGAGGGTGCGGGAAAGGCAATCTCAACCATTGGGCAACCGTGATAACTATGGAGGAATGGCTCAAAATCGCGACCGGCACTGGGATGGGTGTCGCCTGTATGTTGTTTGGTATCAGATGGCTCATGAGCGACCGGGACAAGATCTTGACAGCCCTGAGCCAGGAAAGGAACCAGCGCATCATCCAGCTTGAGGAAAGCGCAAGAAACTGCTCCGCCGACAGGACCGCAATGCACATTCAGATTGCCAGCCTACAGACCGAATTCAGATCATACCTTCTCGACAGGCTCAGGGAGCGGGACGAAAAGGATTTGCCCCAAAAGGAATGAATGATATTCTTGCCCGACTGAAAAGGATGAAGGCCCCGCCTCTCATCGACCTTTCCCAGGAAATCAAACTCACCATCTCACTCTATAAGCTCATGAAAGCCATCATCACATTCCTCCAAGGCAAAAAGACCTACCTCATTTCCCTCAGCGCCATCGTTGGCGCAGTGACTGCTGTTGCTACGGGCGAGGCCTCTGTCATGGAAGCTGCGCAGATCATCACCACTGCTTTGCTCGGCACCACCGTCCGCGCAGGAATCTCTAAATGAGCTTCCTCGATCTCTTCAAGCGCATCAAGCCTCGCAATATGAGCCCTGAACAACGCATCTACGACGCCGCCAAGAAATACCTGGGCGTGTCCGAGGTATCCGGCAAGCAGTCCAACCCAAAGATTGTGGCCTGGATCGACCAAGCCGCAGAATGGCTCAAGGACGGCGTTGACGACATCGATGGGAAGATTGCTTGGTGTGGATGCTTCCGTGGTGCTATCGGCTTCGAGACTGCGACTGGCGTTGTGGCGGCACCATACAGAGCATCCAGTTGGCTGAAGTGGGGCAAGTCCATCATCAAGAAGGACCCCTCCACTTGGCCGCGGGGAGCAACCGTTGTGATGTCCCGCCCAGGCGGCAATCACGTCGCTTTGATCGATAGAGTGGTGGGAGATTATGCCTACCTGCTCGGCGGCAACCAAGCAAACTCCGTCTCCGTTTCCAGGTTCCAGATCTCCAAATTCACCGACGTTCGCGTCTCACTGTAATGATCGACTGCTCTTCTCCCTCCGACTGTCCTGACCCACCGATTGGATCAACTCCAGCAACGGGTGAATGCGCTCCGTGCGGGACGGTGACACAAGAAACCCTGTTGAGCGCTATCAATGGACTGGTGGCGAAAAATTGCGAGCTCACCAGTAGGCTTGCCAACTGGCACTCCCTGCTCGACAAGGCAAGGAACCGTCTCGTAGCCCTGGAGCAGCGCATGTCTCTCCTGGAGACACCGGACGCGCCAGCACAGTCCGTATCCATCAACCTATGCTCACTGGACGAGGTGGAGGAGCTTGAGGGTGTCGCTGGCTGCTTCGGTGGCAACGGCGGACTCCTGATGCTCGATGACTGCGAGACTATCGTTGGAAAAGACGGGAAAGCCGTAAAAAGTAAGGTCGGCGCATTCCTTCTGCCAGCGGCAGTCACACTGATCACTAACGTCTATACGACTAATCAGGTTGTTTCCATGGCAGCCTATGAGGACGACATCCCGCAGTGTGCGAAGTTCGCCCTCTGCCACGTCGCGATGACTGGTTCGTCACTCACATCGTCCGCCTCACTCTACCTCAAGGCCCACTTCCCCAGCGGGGAAATGTATCAAGTGGCCGGGATCTTTTCTTGGAGTGAATCATCCGGGTTTTCCGGCGTCGTTCTCGTTCCAATCCTAGATGGCCCTCAACTGAAGTTCGACGTGACGACTTCCGGGTATGAGAGCAAGGCGCTCACCGTCAAACTGCTTGGATTCCTGTGATTCAAGAACTTGTCAGGCTTGAGATCAAAAGAGCGCGGGAACAATACCCCACGCCGCTCAGCCTACACGGAGGCATTGGCCTGCTGTTTGCAAAGCTCAGCAGGTTTGTGACATTCAGCGCAGGCCATGCTGTATTCACAGACGAGCCCTCCGCCAGAGTGTGCCGCATCCTGTTGATCCAAATCGCAGCAGTTGCCATCAGGCTTTGCGAAGATGTTCTTGGCACTACCACGGTTGAGGACTACAATGCCTACAACGAAAATTCAGATAGAGTGAAGGGAATCAAACCATGAGTTGCTGCAACAAAACCGGAACAGAAGTGCCACCACCAGCGCATTGCTGCCCAACGTCATTCTGCCATCCAGGCCTGCTGAATCTGCCAACCCGCAGAAAGCTTCACCTTGTTGGGACAATCCCAGGGAAAAGCTGCCTGTCCAAATTCGATCCAACCTCCAACGGGTTTGTCGTTGGTGATGGTGATGGACAAAAGATCACCAATCAACCGGTGGTGCAGATCCCATACCTCAGAAACTTGATCCTTGGCGCTGACGGCAGGCCAGTCAAGATGGCTGATGGCCGGGATACCGAGGACATCCCTCCAGGCTTCAGGAACTTGGTCGTCGCCGATGACTGCGGCACCCAGTGGAGAATCCATGGAACCAATGGGATGCGTCAGCGAATCTTCTGGGATGGCTGTAACTTCGTCATGGAGGCAGACCTTTCTGAGGCGGAGCTTGCTGATTTTGAATCGATCCCGGACGGAACGGACTGCGACTACCGCGAGGCCGTTCTAGTGAACAAGGGCGGCGGCACCTATGCCCTTGGCTATCGCCAGACCAAGACTCGCGTGGCCGGGGAGGTATTCATGTTCGCTGGCCCAGCAACCCGCTGCCCACAGGACTGTCTCGTTTGCGACGGCTCCGCCTACGACCCAGCCGAATGGCCCGCATTGTATGCAGCCATTGGCTATGGGTGGGGCAGGAACGGCTCAAGCTTCCGGGTGCCGGACATGCGCGGGACCTTTCCCCGCGGTGTTGATGCTGGATCTGGCTACGACCCTGACGCAGCCGGTAGATCCTACCGCTACAGCGGCGGCAACTCTGGTGATGCTGTTGGCTCCTACCAGGACGACGCCCTGAAGCAGCATGGTCACGAAGCCGTCAACATGAAAGCTGCTGGCTCTGCCGCAGGGACAGACGGGGCCATCAAAACCAATACGGCGTCTCTGGACGGAACCGAAGACCTTCTTGAGGTCGGCGATGTCACTGATGCGGACACTTCCAATAACGAAACCCGCCCACTCAACGCCGCATTCAACTTCCTGATCTATGCTGGCTGCCGAATCACCCCTTAATCTCCATGGCAAACGTCCCAGTGCCGATTCTCACGTTCGCCCCAAGGGGAATGAACATGGCGAGCAACCCGAAGACATTAACAGTCAACGGGGTGGCGAGGGCAGTGAATGCCTGCATCAAGGGGCAGAAGCTAGCCACTAGACCGGGGTTTAGAGCTCACCCCCTGGGGGAAGACGGTGCACCGCTCCGCTCAGGAAATGTGCAGGGAGCGGTTTACTTCAACCCGGCAATTGGTCAATCACAGCAACGCTTTGGCACATTCCAAGACGGCATCGTGGTAAGCTGCTCTGGAAAGAGGCTTCATCTTGTGTTCGGGAACACCGTGTCAGTCTCGGATGAAACCAACGATCTTGGCGGAGCCAAGGACACGCTGGTTGTGGACCTGTTCCAGGCTGAAAACTACGTGATCGCCCAGGACGGAGCCTCCAGGATTTGGATCTGGGATGGGAAATCGTCCGCATTTACTTCCTCCGGGTATGACGTGGATCACCCAGAGCAAAGCAGCCTAGCCAATGGCGGCAGCGTTGGAGGCTATGCACACGGACGAATTCTCCAGGTCATCGAAGGCAACAGGGTCATCGTTGGTGACATCCTGCACCGAATCTCCCCAGCCGGCCCCCGCGACATCCTGAGAACCACAGAGCAGGTGTATTTCGCGACGGGGACATTCTTCTCCCCGCCAAGCGGCATGGGGCCTGTCACTGCCATCAAGATCCTTCCCCTTTCCAACACAATGCATGGCCACGATGACGTGGTCATCCACTGCCGAAGAGGGGCCTTCTCGCTGAAGATCGATCACTACCCACGCACCGAATGGGTTGCCGTGGCTACGTCGAAGCATCTGCTCATTGGCAATGCCGCCTCCGGCACATACGCAGTGGTCGGCTACGATGGCGATCAGATGTTCAGGTCCAGGAGCGGCATCCACTCAATCAGATCTGCTGCCGCCTCGGCAAACACTGTTGGCGCTCCGATCCGACCAATTTCCGCACCGGTCCAGCACTGGCTCGATGCGGACCATAGCTCCATGCTGAACTTCTGCTCCATGGCGAAGTGGCCTATCGCTAAGCGCATCTTCTGCACCACCGGCCTGTGGAACTATGGCTCATGGCGCGGCGGCAGAGGAATCCTCTCTCTCCACACCAATCCTGACTCTGCGCTCGACCCAGATCTGCGCTGCTGGGAAGGCATGTGGACGCTCCCGCCAGAGCTCGGCCTGCCATCACAGCTTGTTGAGGCCCCATTCGACTCAGGGGATCGATTCTTTGTCTTCGGTGCCAGGGAATACTGCAACGACGGAGAGCCAGCATTTGAGACGGTTCTGTCCGAATGCCATGAGTGGCTCGATTATGATGTTCTTGAGGATGGAACGACTCGCAGGATTCCAACCCAGGTCATTACAGCCATGGCTCCACTGGAAGACGGGCACCTGGAAAAGACCTTCAACGATGGCCGAATCACCTTCGAGGGCGTTCGCGGCGATCTTGATTGGGGCGTGTGGGCAAGGAATGACTCCGATGGCGAATGGGTCATGTGGAGGTCCGGCAAATTCCTGTCTGCGTCAGCCGCAGAAACCGGCCTCGCAAGACCGAAGACCTATGACATTTCAAGGGACCTCGGTGAGCCGCCTCTGGCAATCCGCAAGGGCAGGCACATTCAGCTTCTGATCCGTTGGATTGGATATGCCGAACTCGATACCGTCACTGTCGGCAACAGCGCAGACACCAGTAATGCAGTCCCCCAGCCAGATGGAGAAAGACTTGTGGAAACGGTCCAGAGCACCTACAATGACTACGAATACCCAGCCGAAGGAGAAACATGGCAGCAGTAAGATCATCATCCCAATCAAGAGGCAGATTTGTGGCAACCCTCGAATTTTCGAGGAGCGTCAAGGGATCTGATGCCATCACGGACGCCGCGATGGACGAGATTGTGCGCCGTCTCCGGGTCACTCTTGACCCAGACAGCCTGAGCGACATCGTCCGATCTGAGGGGCCTCCAGCCGACACCACAAAGCTGTGGCTCAGGCTTTCCGACAAGGTTGTCCTGTCGTTCAGCACAGCTACCAACTCCTGGGAAGAAACGTCTGTCGCCGGGGACATCTGCCTCTCCGGCATCCTCAGTAACTTCCTCAAGCTTGACGACGCCGGGTGTCTATTTGCGATCCCTTCCGCAAATGAGGAGAACCTCCTGGAGCTCGATGAGGAGGGCAACATCCTGCTCAAAAAGGCATTCCGCACCGAGAGGTTCGATGTAATCATTACCTCAAACTCCTCCGGGAACGCGACGAGCACAGTGGCCTTGACGACCTTTTCTGATGACAAAGCCGCAGTCAACGTCATGCCTCTGGCTGACCTTGGCGCGGACGCCCGTTGGTGGGTATCTGCCCAGACGAACACCAGCATCACGGTGAGTTTTGCCGGACTTCCAGTATCAGCCACAAGAAACATTGCCATCACGGCAAGCCAAACCGTTATTGAATAATGGCCGCAGCAACCACCAAGGAAGCCCTCGAATGGCTCGCAGCAGAGACCGGCAGGAATGTCGTTCGCGATAGACCTGAGCTCCTCACTATCCTGAACGACATCAGGAGGTTCTTTTACGTCACCTATGACAAGCTGAAACTGGACTTCTGGCTTGAGGGGTGTTTTGCCGTTCAGGAGTTCTACGACCCATGCGACAAGTGCAACGGGGCTCCCCTGAAGTATCTCGGCATCACTCTGCCAGCAGAAATGAATCAGGTGGAGCAGATGCGCCTATCCGGGATTCCTGTGACGATCCACAACAGATGGGTCAACTACATGAGCATTCCGGCTGGTGGCTCCTCAGTAAAGTCGGCAGACATGGGCGGGGACTTCCCAACCCAATTGGACTGGGACCCAAGTAAGTGCGTGAGGCCTGTGTTCATGGCGACTGATCCAAAGGACTGCGGCAAAACGGTGACAATCTCGTTTTTCGACGCCAACAACAATCGCTCGATTGAGCACATTCCACTCTCCCTCCAGGGCTCCCAGGCAGAGACAGAAGTCCGCCAATTCGCTCGCCCTGGCGGCATTGTTCTCCCCGTCGATCTGTGCGGCCCGGTAGTGGCTTATGACTGCCTTGGCGGGGAAACCATCGGCTACTATGGGCCAAAGACGGCAGTCCCATCGTTCCGCAGGATCAGGATCATCGACGGGTGCTGCGGAGAGGTCGTTTGGGTCAAGGCAACCCGCAGATTCACTGAGGTCTGTTTTGACTGGGAAGTCATCGAAACCGACAACAAGCTTGCCATCATTGAAGCCCAACGCTATCTGAAGATCATGGCAGTCAACTCGGCGGATGCCCAGTGGCTTGCCATGGCAAGGACCCACATGGCCAATGTCGAGCAATACATTGGAGGAGGCAACTTCCGGGACGATGGGGCAACCTCAGTCAGGAAGATCACCCTGTTCCAAAAGCCGCTCAGAAAAAGCAGACTCAACCACGCAAAAAGACGATTTTGAAAAAGCACTTTGTTATCGCCGGACTACCCCGCAGCGGGACAGCCTGGATCGCCAACTTCCTGAGCCATCAGCCGGGTATCTTCTGTTGGCATGAGGCCATTCAGCATGGCGACAAGTTCCCCTCGTATGAGGCGGTCATGAATGCGCCATCAGCCCCAATCGTTGGAGAAACAACAACCTGCACTGTCCCAAATGAGGCATACGACAAACTGGAAGGTCAACGCATCTGGATCTCGCGCAATCAGTATGACTGCAAGGCGGACTACGAGAGGTGCATCGGACCAACGGATTGGCCAAAGATCATCGATAGCGCCAAGAAGTGGATTGCTAGGCACGATCCAGTATTTGTGGACTTCGGCGACCTGTTTTCGACCGACGAGGAAACAGCAAAGAAGGCGGCATCATACCTGTTGAGCTTGGTTAGTGACGAGCCAATGGATGAAAATGCTTGGCTCCTCTGCCGACAGCTTCAAATTCAAATCTTTGGGCTATCAGCGACATACTACGATGGACGGACAATCATCACTTCCTGAGATCCTGTTTGGGATCGAGTTGACTGGGCCGGAAGAGAACCTCTTCAGGGAGATCATTATTGCCCACAAAAGAGCAGCGACAGAGAACCAAAACGTCAGCGCCATGGCGTTTGCTTGCGCCTGCAAGGGTGGGGCTGGAGTTGCTCACTCGATAGCGTGCGCCCTATCCTCAACCGGGTATGTCCACGCCCCAATTGAACAGGCAAGATTCACCCTGTTTGATGGCCCTGAGCTCATCAATGTTTTGCGAAGAGTAGATGCAGGGGAGGTCATTCCGGGCTTTGGCAATGACTTCCACAAGGACAAAATTGACCCTTGCTTCCAGAAGGCATTCGACCTCCTAGACCTGGAGCACCAGGACGTGCTAAATAGCGTATCCAAGAGGATCAGCGACAGGCACCTCTCACCAGTCTTTCCCAATGCGGCATCAATCACCGCCGCCGTAGCAAATCAACTCAAACTCCCAGCCGGGGCTGAAACGCTAATCTTTTTGATTGGCCGAAGCGCCGGATGGATTACTATCTTCTGATCATGGGTATTTACGTCGCAGCAGCAACGGTCATCGGCGCGGGAATCAGCGCCTATGGACAAAGCGCATCACAGAAGTCGGCAGCGAAAGCAAAGCAGGCTGCTTACGACCGTGCCCGCCAGACGATCCAAGGCTACTCCAGCAAGGGTAGCGATTGGCTTGCCGCTGCATTTGGGGACAGCCTCAATCCAGAGGAGTTCCTCTACAAGCCAGTTGACCTCACCGCCTCCCAGCTTCGCACGATTCGAGGCAACCAGAAGGCCGCGCCAGAGGCTATTGATCTCACCAAGACGGTGAACCCAGCCATCTGGGAGAACGACACCAGCCGCATCAGGTCCCTCATGCCCCAGTTTGATGCTGCGCGGGACAGCTACATGGGCACCACCAGGAGGCTTCAGGAGGGGGTCCTACCGTTTTCCGATGTCATGGACATCACGGCAAAATCGTCCTCTGCTGCCGCTGCCTCTGGAACCCCCGGAGGGTCTAGAAACGCAACACTTCGTGACCTTGGCCTTTCTAGGTTGGACGCCATGCAGCAGGGCAATTCGATGTTCGCCAATTTCGTCCAGGTTGCCCAGCAAATCAGCCCAGTGGAGCATCAGATGCGACCACAGCAGATGTTCTTCACTCCCCAAGAAAGGGCTCGGTTGGACATCGAACAGGCTGCGCTTGAGCAGCAGGGCAGAGCTAGTGCCGAATTGGCTAGAGCAATGCCAGATCCCGCTCAAGCCGCCCTTGCCAACGCGACGATCGGGATCGATATGGCTTCTCTGGGTGGCTCATATTCGCCAAGTTCAGGTGCTGGGTGGGCTGTTCTAGGGCAGGGCATCCAAACTGCCGCCCAAGGATACGCCAACAGGCCTCAACAGCAGCAACCTCAATACCAGCAGGGACCATACAATTCGACTTGGGGCGGAGAGGTCACTTACAATGGCGCTCCGCCCTGGGGATATGGAACGAAAGACTCTACGCTGACGCTAAAACAGCCAAGCACCACCACCTATGATCCCAACAGGCCAACCGGTGTGGACTACACCACGGGCGGCTCATACTTCGGAGGATACGCATAATGCCAGGACTCGTCACTCTGGGCTCAGCCCCCTATAATCCCTACAACACTGCGTTTGGCGAATTTGCCATGCGCGGGTTTGAGATGGCCCAAAAAGAAATGGCCCGCACCGACGACCTCGCCCAAAGGTCGTTCGAGAATGTGCTGAAGGTGTCCGCCATGGCCTCCCAGTCGCTCCAGGCGAATGCAGTTCTGCGCCTGAAGAACAAGGAGCAGGAGCGCCTAACTGAGGCCATGCACATTCAGGAGAGGAACCAGAATCGGCAAATGGACATTGCCGAGTCCGCGCAGGCGTTTGAGCGGCAAAAGTGGAGCGACCTCGCCCCAAGCCGTGCTGCTGCGCTCGAAGCATCTGCTGCGCAGGTAGCCGCCACGAAGGCGTCTGTTGCCGCCTCTGAATACCAGCTTGGCAGATCAAAGAGAATGGATGCCGAGCTTGACCCAATCGCAATCGCTGAGGCAAAGAGAAAGGCCGAAGTTGGCGCTCAGGAGGACTCGCTCGATGTCAGCCTCAAGGCTATGGATGTCGTCCACAGATCGTTTACCGCAACGCAGGCCAAGCTTGATTCGGAACTCGCCACTCTCCAGAAGAACGAGTCCTTGGCCAAGGCTCAGTATGAAAATATTCCAGAGGTCAGGGAGGCTGCCGGGCTGAAGGGAACCGTTGCCGAGCTAAAGGACATGGGTGACATGCTCCATAAAATGAGCACAGGCACAAGGCCATTCACTGAAGATCCAGCGCAAGGCGCTCCAAAGAAGGATACAGGCGGGTTTCTGTTGGATGAAGACAATCCAACCAAGTCTCCAATCCTCACCCCAAAACAGGCTGCCGAAGTCACCTATCTTCAGGGCAATGTTCTCAGCGCCATGGCCGGTGCCGCTCGCCTTGGAGAGCTTCTTCGCGAGTCTGCCGCCTCCTATAAGGATGGCAAGCCGCAAAAAGATCTGTCGGCTAAAATCGCGGCGGAGAGGGAGGCTCTCGAAAATGCCAGGGCCACCCTTCGGGATGGATTGGCTGCATTCTCTCCTCTCAACAAGGATTTCGATCAGGCCCACGTCGGTCCATGGACGGCGGAACAGTTGCGTGCCGCCAGAACCGGGACGGACAGAAGCGCTCCGCCGCCTGCCCTTGGAGACATTTTGAACGGTCTTCATCCTGGGGATTGACGGACCATCTAGCGATGGTAGGGTAATGGATGCCTGAACGATATATCCGCGACCAAGATTTCCTTGCAGATCCAAGGTTTGCAACCGCCTCGCTGCCTCAGAAGATGGAGGCGCTTGATAAGATTGCTGCCTATAACGAGGGGGTTTTAGGGAAGCGAATCGAAACCCCGGATGGGCTCAGAGCGGATTATCCAGCAGGGGATGTCTTTGGTGCGATCCATGACCTTGGTCGGCAAGAGGAAGACCGCCGCAGGGCGGTGATGGCCGACCATGTGGCTGGCAGGGCCTATGATGTAGCCTCGGCAAACGACCAGGACCCGGCGGCAACTCTGGAGAAAATCCAGGCCTACGTGGCTGGCGATAAGAGCGTTGCTCTCGGACCAGATGAAATGGACGCAGCAAATGAGTGGATTGCCGCAAACGATACAGTCCAAAAGAAGGTCGGTGGCACCTTTGCTGACTTCGGCACAAGATCCAGATTCTCGATCGATACCCCAAATGGAGCCAGCATCGGCTCCGGGCTCGCCTTCACCTTCAATGGGAAGGCATACAACTACCTCTCCTTCGACTCCGACGCCGAGGGCCAATCTGAGCAAGACCCAACCAAAAGGTTCAGGGCCATTGTGCCAGCCCCAAAAACCTGGGAAGTCGCGAACAAGGAGCTCACTGATCAGATCGAGCAAACCAAGGCGAGGCTTGCCGACCTAACGGCTCAGTCTGAGCACAAGCCATCTCTTATCGAGCAACTCGGCGCTGGCTCAGATCCACAATCTGCCCTCTCCCAGCAAGTTGCGGTAGAGAATGAGCGCAAGAGACTCACGTCCGAACTGGGCAGGCTTCAGGACAAAAAGGATCTCTATGCCAGGGGCGCAGAGGGGCACACAGCCCTCATGTCAGAGCAAGCAATCGACGCGATCAAGGGCAACGAAACCCTGCTGTCCCACGTCCCAAGAGGGGAAGGCATTGTTGGTAGAGTGTGGACCGAGGCTGTCGGAGGCACCGCGGACGCTTACCTCGGAACTGCCGCTGGCGTCCAGTATGCCACCGGGTTTGAGGATGCCGCAAAGAGCACATTCCAAAAGCAGCAAGACCTTGCCCTTGGCCGCGAGGCGCTCGGCATGGGTGACAGGGCGTTTCGCGGTAGCGCGTGGGATAATATTCTTCGCGAGGCTGGGCCTGAGCTTGCTCAGACTGCCGTCGATCTTGGTATTGGGATGGGCGTTGGCAAGATGATCCGTGGTGGTGCCAGATCACTCTCAGCGCTGGCTGGTCGCGAGATCGCTGCTGGCGTTGGCGAGGGAGCCTCAGTAGTTGCTAGGGGCGTCGCGAATGCAGCACAGGCCCAATCCAGAAAGAGGGCCGAGGAATGGATGATCAAGAAGTTTGGGAAATGGGGAGAAGCTGCCATTGGCTCATTTCCCGGTGCTTTTGAGGAGGCATCCGGGACCCTTCAATACGTCATCCAGGCGGATGAAATGGATGATCAGTCCGATTCGCTCCGAGCCCAAGCCGCCAAGCTGCCAGACTCTGTTGAGTTTGCCGACCAAAGAGCAGAGCTATTGGCCAAGGCGGACAGCCTCAGCAGCAATGCGGAGAGAATCCACAACAACGCAGCCTTAGCCTTTTGGGCTCAGGTTGGTATCACCCTGGGAACTGACGCCATCGGTTTCGAGAAGATCCTCAGCAGAAAGGGTGTCCCCCTCAAGGAGTCTGCGGCTAGAGCGCTGGTATCCTCCCGGCTGGAAAAAATGGGGGTGACGGGAGCCACGGAAAAAGTAATCAACGAAACCGCCAAAGTCCTCATCGATGACATCGAATCTAGGACCGTGGACTTCTTCGCTAAGTCCCCTTTGGCCAACAATCTCATGCAGAGGCTGGAGGCGGGCCTTTTCGAGGGCTCAACGGAATTGCTCCAGGGGGTTCTCAACAACACCGTGACCCAGCAATTCCTTGATGAAAATCAGGACATTTTCAATGCTAATCAAGGGGAGTCCGAGTTTGGTGTTGGTATGCTAATCGGCACCATCATGAAGCGCGTTTCATCGAGCGTTGATCCTGCCGTAGTGCAGCGGGCAATTACCAAGAATGCAGACGCCAATGATGCGAAAATCAGAGAAACCCGCGCAGTTGCCAAGGCAGCCGGGGAAAAGATCGCAGTGGGAGAAATTGATGGGTTCGGCGCTGTGGAGGATCACGCCGACGTGGTCAAAGAAAACCCAGATGGCACATTCAGAATCTCAGACGCCAAGGACGTTGCCTCAGACCAAGACCCTCGCGGCATCTTTGGAGGCCTTCAATTCAAATCCAGAGAAGAAGCGGAGGCTTTTTCCAAGACCCGTTGGCAGACTGCATTCGAGGCATTCTTGCGAGAAGACCTCTCGAAGAGGGCTCAATCAGGCTTGACCGACACCCTCGACCAAAGCGGCAACCCGACCATGAAGAAGTCAGAGGTGGAGGCCCTGGTAGGAACCATGAGGATCATTGCCGACGCATCATCCGCCAGCAACGATGTTGGCAAGGAGACGTTCTATGCTGCCATGCTCCAGTCCCAGGAGGGATACAGCAAGGCTGATATTGGGATTGAAACCGACGCATACGCCGAGGCTGTGCGCAGACTCTCTGCCGACCCGACCCTGGTTCCAGAGAGCCTTCGGGCAGAACTGGAGAAGGAGAGCCGAGCCATCAATGACCCCAATAGCGCACCGACCACGCATCCAGAGCTTCAGGCGATCATTTCCACGGTGGCAGCAACTCTTGATGCTCAGCGGGGTAGCCACCCCGGCAAGGTGGCCTATAGCATGAAGCAGAATGATGCTGGCGAAATGACCGGCCAGCGGACAGAGCGAGCAACCCTTGCGACCTCATACGAGTCGCCAGAGCGCGTAGCGGCATCAATCAATGCCTCCTTGCCGGATGGGTACAGCGTTGACCCCCAAATTAGCAAGTATGGAGACTTCTCTGGAAGAGTTTCCATTATGTTTGAGGGTCAAGAGGTTGGGTTCATTGCTGTTGATTTTGACCACACTACACAAGATGTCAGGATCAATAAATCTGAAATCGACAAGGCTCATCGTGGCAAAGGCCTAGCCAAGAAGACCTATATTGCCATTAACGATGCCTTGGTGGCTAACGGCCTCCCTCCGCTTCGTTCCGATAACCGCAGTCTCACCCAGGATGCGGCGAACCTATGGCGCTCCCTTGAGAGGGATGGGTTAGCCAGAGAGAGGACCGATGGTGTCCGTGGATTTGAGTTTACATCGCCAGTGATAGGTTCTGGTCAAGCCGGACCATCAAATGCGACCGGCCCATCTGAGAAGCTCGCTGGCTCACCAGGGACTGCATCCGGGATCAACCTCGTCAGTGACGGCAAGGCTCTTCGCGTCATCCCAACTCTCGACTCCAAAGGGAAGGTCGTCGGGACAAGGGTTGTGTCAATGGACCCTCATGCCTTGGTGCAGAGATACAATGGCGAAAGCAACGACAAGAGCTCGCCGACGGCAAAGTGGTTGAACGCTCGCGGAATTACATCCCCGGCATCCTATGCCCAATGGCTTGCGTTTGCTGGACACCACCAGGAAATGCTGAACGCCACAGAGGGTCCCGCACAGGACCAGAACAAGCGCCGCAACGAGATCCAGAAGCGGGCCGATGCAGACTTCGCGGCCTCCAAAAAGAAGGGTGGCCTTGGTCTTCAGCCCGCTGGCGTCAAACTGACCGATACCGGAGGATATACGTCGAAAGACCAACAGAAGGCAGCGTTTGCAACCAAGTTCATTGGCAGGGGCTCCAAAGGGAGCTCGACGGACACCTATGCCAAGGACTTTGGTAGGCTTGCAAATGCTGGAGCATACACCCCAGGGGATGTAGTGTTCATCAGTTCAAACGGAAGCAGGGATGACCGTGTCGCTCCAGACTTTGCGGAGATCTCAAAGGCTATCGCAGCCGGGGCGAGGTTTGTGACTGATGACCCAGCGGGCCGGAGCCGACCATACAATGTCGGGGAGAGGGAGGTTGCTGACTTCCTTCGAGAAAATGGATACCATGAGGCATCTGCAAACGGCATGTCAACGTGGGCGGCATCCCCAGTCGAAGCGTCTGTAACTCCAGGCCAGAACGCGAGGTCGATCACTCTGCTGGATAGCTCTGGAAATCCATCCCCAGGCACGGCTACTATTCCGATCCTTCCAATGACGTTCCGGTTTGGCGGGAGATCGACATACAACATGATCCTCACCGGGCACCGGAGAGGGACCACCCGCTTCGCCTACAAGGGCCAGAACATCCTCCCTGGGTCGATTGCATTTATCCAGAACCCATCAGACCCCTCGAAGGGTGTCTATGTGCTGGTCGAAGAATCATACTCACTGGGCGAAAGGCTCAAGGAGCTTGATGGCAACATGCGTGAGCTCGCCAATCAGATCGCTCGCGAAGAAGGCTACACTGTGGAGCATGTGAATTCTCAGATCCTTGGGCGCAAGGACTGGGCTCGCCAGATGCATCTGAAGTATCGCCCGGTTGATGCAACCTATGCAGCACTCCGCCAGCAACTGGAATCTGCCGTTCTCGCCGACCATGTCAGCAAGACCGTGACTGGCAACGTAAAGCGGGCCGAAGGCGAGAAGCTGGACGGAACCTCCATCGCCGCCCTCGGGGCCCTGGCGAGCGACATTATTGGTGCATCCCAGACGGAGGGCAAGCCCGACCCAACGGTCGGGACTAGATCCAAACTGAGAACGGACGCCTTCTTTGCCAGGAGAGCCAAAGGGACCTCCAAAAACACAGCCCAGGGCGACGCCGCACTCATGCGCAAGGATATTGAGGAGGCCAAAAGGGCCTTCGCCTCAATCCCCTTCCGGCCTGAGAATAAAGCAGAAAAGATCGCCGCTAGAGACAGGGTGAAGGCCCTGGAGGCAAGGTTGGCTGCATTTGAAAAGGCGTCTTCTCAAAAATTAGGCGAACAAAGGGGGGCGGAATCTGCTCCCGCGCCAAACCCAATCGAGCTCATCAAAAAGCTTCCTGGTCACAAGGGCATCAAACAGATGATCTCTGCCGTGGAGAGCGCTGCCGCACGCGAAGGAATCGATGTCTTGGCGTCCCCAGAATATGCATCCCTGGTAGCGAACAAAATCACCGTCGGCCAGTTCATCTCTGGATTGTCCCAGCGGGCCAATACAGCAGCCCTCGCCGCCGTTGAGGGTGAGGCTGGTGCAGCAATGCTTGTGGCTCAAATGGATCTCACTGAAGACGACGAGCGCAGAAGAAGCGCATCGGGTAATTCGCCCGGCGTCCAAGGTCCATCCATTGCAGAGCGCCTAGCCCTTACCTCCAACCCAATGGAGATCCGTGAGAAGATCCGCAAGCGCAACCGCCTGCTGAAGTTCTCCCAAATGGATGCCAGCGGGAAGTTCCGCTTCCCCCTTGGCAATGTCGGCACCGAGCAGGAACAAATGACTGCTCGCGAGGCGATCGAGAGCGGGCGGGCAGCATTCATCGGCACCTACAATGCGAACGACAGGGTTTCTCAAACTGGACCAGTCAGGTTCAAGCCTGGGTCGGCCATGGCGAACGCCCTGAATGCCGCAATGAAGAGCGACAGCAAGCCATTGGTCTTTGTTGCTGTGGACGAGAGCGGCAAGCATCACTACTTCTCGCAGGTCGAATACAACGGCACCCCAATGCTGTTCAATACGACCCAGATGTCCGATCCAATGTATGGGTGGGGCAGAGGGACCGACGTGCAGATGATGGCGGCATTCTACCTCTTTGCCGTGGACTCCACTCCAAAAGAAGGGGGGATTCCAATCTCCAGCTTCTATCGCCGCTGGACATCAGCGATGGCAAATGGGATTCAGCAAAGCACCAAGGACGGGATTCCAAACTGGAGACAGTTGGAGGCCGGGTGGAGAATTGTCTTCGGCCAAGGCGGACACGCCAAGGCCCTCACGGCTGAGCGCATTGCCGAGCTCGCCATCCTGAACTCTCCTGAGCTAACCCACCCAGATCCGTTCAATGTGGGCATCAAGAGCCCAGTCAATACCCGCGAGCGAACCGATGGTCCTCCTCAGACAATTCAGGACGACGGAAAATTCTCCGGGAAGGACGCAGAGGACCGGGGCGGTCAGGACTTCTCCGGCTTTAACGAGGGGCACGAGATCCGCGTCCCTATCACCATGACCAACCGGCGCAACGGTGCTCTTGAAGCAATGGCTGCTGAAGAGGAGCGCGATTCGGCCCTTTGGGAGTCCCTGTTTGGCGAGGAGGACACCACTCAATCACAGGCGGACGACAATGCCTCAAATGCAGGCAAGGAAGGCGCGATGACTGATGTGGAGTGGGCGTTTGGCAATGGGCTTGATAGCGACAACGTCGAAAACAAGAAGGACTCCATCCTCACTGCATTGGTGAAGCACGTTCTTGGCGGCGAAGAGTCTGTCAGGGCAATGATGGGCACTGATACCGAAAACCCAGAAGCCCAGGCAGAGGCCCAGAAACTGCGCGAGCAGATTGTCGCCGACATCACAGAGACTCAGGATCTGATCGACGAGGCCATCGGCAAGGGTAACGACGCTCAGGCCAGAGAGTTCCGCCTCGCCCTTCAGCGCAGGGCAGAATCGCTGGCCGGGAAGGCAAAGTATCCAGGCGACATCACTGCCGATGAATTTATCCCAGACCTGCTGAAATTTGCCAGCAGGCAGGCAAACGCAGCAGAGACTCCGGTTACTGCTGAAGACATCATTGTTGGGATTCCGGGAACTCCGAACTGGGGGTTCAACCTTAACCATCTCAATGAGATCATCTGGGCTCTTCGTCCAAAGGAGGGCAACCCAGAGCGGTTCAATGCGCTCATGGCTGCCAAGAGTATTTCCAGAGAAAAGCGGGATCAGTATTTGAAGCTCATCAAAGATAATCCTGAGAGCCCCAATGTCACCACCTGGGAAAAGTGGGCGGCGGCTAGAGACGATGAAATGAAGGCTGCGGATGAAGAGATCAGTCGCGACTACGGGACGGCTGTTCTGGCCAATGCCCTCGGTGCATCCAGTGATGAAAAGCTCGCCGACGGCATCATTTCCAATCTGATTGGCTCGATCTGGTATAATCAGCGCGTGGTTCCAGCCAGGGACCTCTACTCGCGCCTAGCCTTCAAGCAGGTCAACCGGACCACCCTTGCCGACATCGTTGACTTGGCGAACACGATTGGGTCCATGGATGACCACGCTCTTGGCGATGAACTGCTTGAGGAGATCGATTTGATACAGTTGGAGGCAACCAATGGTGTTGGGTTCATGAATGCCCTTGAAAAGCGCATCGAGGTCCTTGCCGATGAAGCCTATTGTGGATCAATTATGTTTGCCCGTTTGGCGCTCATGCTGAATGTGGTGTCTGAGGTAAGGTCCGCTCAGCTTGGCGTCAAAAACAGCGCGAGATCCAAAATCTCCAAACCGAAGAACCCAACCCCAGGGGTGCCCCTCACTGGTCTATCCATTGACCAGATCGTTTGGCGCAGCCTGCTGCCAGAGGGTGCAACAATGCCCCAACGCGATTCGAGGACTGAGTCCACCAAAGAGGAGAAGGATGACGAGGAAAGGGAGAAGCTTCTCGGCTCGTCTGAGGACCTTGACGGCTCCATGTCTGGCATCGAAGTCATGTCCGCAGAGGATGCGGCTAGGCAGCTTGCTGCAAAGAAGGAGCGTGCGGACAGGGCTGAAGCAATCGCTATGCTTGAGGGCGGAAAGTTCCGTATCCCTGGGAGAACCAGCGTCCAAGACAAGGCCGACGGCGGAACCTATGATGCCGCCGACAAGTTGACGGCAAAGACAGCGGCGTCGCTGGCTGGCAAGATCTCCGCTCAGGCAATGGAGATCTCCAAATCACTGCCAAGCTTTGATGAAAAGTCGGAATCAGGCCATGAGCTCAAGGTCTTGAATTCGGTCCTTGGAAAGGCATCATCTATTGATCCAGCCTCCCTGATTGGCCAACGTGTCGATCAGCCGGGTCCGGCGTTCGATGCCGTCCACAGCCTTAGCAGAGCGGTCAGAAATGCTGTTGCGGCCATGCAGGCCAACCCAGCGAAATACAGCGCTGAAGATGTCGCTGCCCTCAAGCGACAGGAGAACGTAAGCTGGGAGATCCTCAAAGCGATCAGTGGCAGGCAGGAGCAGTCTGGCATGTCTGGTCAGAGCGTTCCGACCCCAGCGGTGCTGAGCGTGCTTGAGGCCAACACGTCCTCTGGCGCATCTGCCATGGACCTCTGGAATGGCATGAAGAGCATTTATGACTCCTTGGACAACACCAGGGCCAGAAAGGAAATGAAGCGCAACTTCTGGGCATCTCTCATTCAGGCGGACCCGGCCATGCTGAGGGCGTGGAAGGATACTCGACGCGACTTGCAGAAGTCCTGGGGAGTCCCAGTGATCACCAAGGACCCAAACCCTTCAGAGAGCCATGAAGAGGCCCTGGTCGGCCTGTATCGCGATAACTGGAGGCCGAAATCCAAGACCACCGCATCCCTCTATCAGGATGACATGGGCGACGGAAAGAAGCGCGGCACTGCACGCGGGAAGATCCAACTTTTCAACGGTGCCCTTCCAAAGGTTTCCTTCACCAAGGACGCCACCCCAAGCACCTTCATCCATGAAATGATGCACTGGATGATGAATGTTCGCGGTGGAGCCCAGGGCAAGCGCCTGATGGAGGTCATGCTTGGAGAGAATGAATTCTCCAAGGTCTGGGACTATGCCACCAACGGAGGCAAGCTCGACCCGCAGAATAACAGCCAAAGAAGGAACATCGAAGAGCGCGTCGCCTATGGCGTTGAGCAATACTTCGGGGACCTTGGTAAAAGATCATCAGCACAGGGCAACAACCCTGGAGAGCTCGCGATGCCAAATGGTGCCGCCGCTCGCCTCGGTCGCGTGATCCGCAGAATCTGGAATCAAATCTACAGCAAGGACCCTTCGGTTGACCAGCGCATGAGGGAGGCCTTTGACTCGGTCTTCAATCCTCCACGTCAAGGTGTGGCTAGACCAAACCAAGACACCCCTCCTGTTGAGCGCGTGGACATCAGCAGCAAGGATGGGGTCATGGGATACATGGTCGAGAAGTTCGGCGTTGATAACGCTGAGCTTGCCGCCGAAATCGCCAAGGCTATGGACGCTGAGACTGGCGCTCCTGCTAGAACACTGGATGCGCCAATCATCCCGGAAACCGGTGAGGGCAATGATCCAGAAGATCTGGCAACTGCCATGTTCGGAGTGGATGACCAAGGCATGATCGACGAGGGCGACCAATTGCGCTCTGAAGTCGGTGAAGACATGGAGGACTATATCCCCGAAGAGGCGTTCCTTGACGACGACGAGGGCAAAACCCTCTACCAATACACGCCGACCGCTCGCAGGGGCACCAGGACCGTGTCCAGAGTCAGAGCAACAGCCGAAAGCCTTCAGGCCCAGCCCGGAAGACTCGCCCGGTTCGCATCCGCCCTTCTTCGCTTCGGATACAGACTCCGCGCCAGAGGAGCAGCGCCACTATCTATCTTCAGGGCAAAGCTGCGCGCCAATGACCATCACTCAACTGTTGAGGGGCAGATGCTTCGCCATCAGAACGAGATCTCGTCGGCCCTGTCGGCGGCTACCAGCAACCTCCTAAATCCATCACTGGAGCACAGGGAGCGCGGTGTCATGAACACCCACATCAACAACGCCATGGGCAGCAACGATGCGAATGTCCGGGCTGCCGCCCTTCAGGCCATGCCGGACAGGCTGCGGATTGCTGTGCAGAACGCCAGGGTGTTTGTCGATGGGCTCATGGAGGATCTTGTCAATCGAGGCATCATCTATGGGCAGGGTGCCGTTGGCCTGTGGAGCTCCAAGCAGGGCTTCTTCATCCACCGCAGCTATGCTTTCACAAACAAGAACGCCATAGACCAAGAGCAGTGGGCTCGCGAGTCGAACGGTGGGCAATTGTGGAATGATGCTATCGCCAGACTCACTCGCTATGGAACCCCTCCGGCTGAAGCGGACAGGCTGCTGTCGAATCTGATCAAGTTCGTTGGCAATACCCAGCGGGGAGGCAAGAGCCCAGTGACAACAGCCCGTCTATTCGGCGGGGTCGATGAGCTTGCCCCAAGGGGGTCTGCCGCAGCTAATTCCAATGGGGATTGGTTGAACGGCGCAGTCGCAGAGGTTCTTGGCGAGCAAACAGACTCGGAGGTCCGATTCGTGAACACTGTCAAGGCCATCAATGATGTTGTCCTTCAGCATGAAATGCAGGCCCAAGTCAGGGACGAGGGGCTGGCGTCTGGATGGGTTGTCAAATACGAGGACGGCAAGCCTCTTCCAAAAGGCTACATCCGCTTCAACGAGAAGAAGGATGTCGATCTTCGCAACGACCCATACCTCTTGGCCCTGAGCAAAGGCCCGCTTGCTGGTTACGCAGCGCCAGCGGATTTGGTCAACTGGTGGAACGGCGTGATTCATGACGAGATTCAAAATCATGAGATCCACCCATTCCTTCAGGCGATGGCTGCGGTGAACGGGGCCTGGAAATACTCCAAGACGGTCCTCAGTGTCGACACCAGCTTCGGCAATGCGGTGTCATCATATCTGACGATGATTAGCACTGGCCACACCCACGCTGGACTTGGTAGGGCTCTCGCTGCGGCCATGGCTCATGAGATTGGCCACACTGCCACAGGGAAGCTGATCATGTCTGATGCCACCATTGCCAAGTTCAGGGCAGTCTATGACTCGCTGAGCGCCGTTGGAGCGGTAGATTCGGGCACGTTTGCGGAAGTAATGGACACCTTCAGGAGGGCACCAAGGCTGACTGAAATGTTCTCTACTCTCGCCATCGCCCACGGGACAGCCCATGGGGATGCGGCATCAGAGATGGGCCGGAGGGCTCGCGGGTTTCTCGGCAAGGCCAAGAACACCATTTCTGGAATCTACCGCTATGGTGATGCCATTTTCAAGATGGCGGTCACAATGGCTGAGGTCCCATCCCTTGAGCGCGCATTCCCTGGAAAGACCCAGGACGAGTATCTGCGGATGGCGGCAGCCAGGGCCAATGACACCATGTATAGCTTTCAGCGGGAGCCAAATCTTCTCCGCTCATTCCGGGCCTATGTTCCGGTCATTGGCCCGTTCTTCTCGTTTACATACGGGATCACCAGGGCTATGACGATGGGCCTGAGAACGGCTGCTGGCGACATCTTCGAGGGATTCGCAAGGCAGAGGGCTGGCGACGCAGGTGGAGGCGCTCAAGCCTGGATGGGCCTCAAGCGTATGGGTGGGCTTATGGCTGTTGGCTATGGGGCGCAAGCGCTAGCTGCATTCTTCGCATCCAAACTAGGGTGGGATGATGATAGAGATAAAGCCGCCAGAAAGCTCCTTCCAGACTACGACAGGGACGGCGTCCTCATCTACACCAACGAGTTTGAGGCTGGCAAGGGTGCTGGATACATCAACATTTCCAGATTCCTTCCGTTCATGACCCCAACAAAGGGATTTCAACACGGAGCCGGTCTCATTGCGGGGATCGTGCAGGCGGCTATGGCTGGCGACAAGGCCAAGGTAGATGAAACCATCGACAAGCACGGCACACGGGCTCTAATGCAGATCCTGGCACCATTCCTTGATGAGCAGTCTTCCTTTGTTGCTGCCAACATGCTCATTCGCGGCGTGGATAGAAATGGTCGAAAGATCGTTGGCCTGAACGACAGCGGCACTGAGTCTGTCTGGAAAGTGCTTGAGGCATACGCCAAGGAGTTCATTCCTGGGACGGTGAACTCAATGGATAGGGCCGGGTTGATCCCCGCATCCATGCAGGGCATCACTGGCGCGCACCCAGTTCCAAAGGACCGGACGCTCAGGGAAAAGCTCCTCTACATGATGGGCTTCAAATTCTCCGAGCTCGACATTGGCAGGGGGCTCGCGAGAAATGTCGGAGACGCCATGGCCCGCGCAGCAGAGGCCAAGGATACTCTGGGCAGACTCCTGAAGAAGGAGGGGCCAGTGAGCGCACAGGAGATCGTTGCTGTTGGTATGAGAGCCAAGCAGGACGCCGACAGGGCATCCCATGACGCAGCCCTCATTATCGATGCTTCGACAAAGCTTGGCTACCCAGTGCCAGCGCAGATTGCCGCCCTCAAACATGCGGTCACTCCGTTCGCCGGGTCGTTCCGGGAATTGTCCACCCAGCAGATCAAGAGCTCATTCTACGGGGTCTTCAGATCGCCGTTCTACTACAGTAAGCAGACGTTGATCGATGCATCGAGGGCGCAGCAGTCCAACAAAGACTCCAGGGCGGAAGGATTCTCCGAGCTCCACAGAAAAGGCATCGCGGCCTTTGGCTCAGGAAGGTAATTTGTAGGGGAACCTAGACAGCAGCCACTCACCTTTCTTTAGCTGGGCAAAGCCCCAGCGAAAGGTTGGGTAGGCTGCCGCTGCCTCCTTGAGGGCGTGGACGCTCCGCGCATTGTGGATGAAGCCCCCCTTGACCTCCCAGCACTCGACTGTTCCATCCTTGAAAAAGATGCTCACGTCTGGGGTGTATTTTGTGCCCGACGGGAGGAGCAGGGTCATTGCCTCATACTTCACCGCAGCGATGGTGGCTGGGTCGTAGAGTCTTGGCAGGTATTCCAAGGCAGCAGCCTCCGTCTTGTTTGGCTCCTGCGCGGCAGGAATGCGGATCTGGGGCTTTTTGTCCGGCGTGTATGTGACACCCTCCGGCGGGGGCGGCTTGCCAAATTGGCGCTGATATTCTGCTGATGTCATTCTCATATCAAAAAGGCCCTTGCGGCTGAAAATTCTTCTGGGTAGATGCGAAACTGGGCTGTGGTGTCATAGAACATGACGTTCCCTCCAGCCTCAATAAACCAAAGGAAGGCGTGGTCCGCTCCATTGTGGAGAGCCCGGATCAGGCCTGCTGCTGGCTGGAAGGGTCTGGAAGTGTCTTTGTAGCCCTGTTTCATCAGTTCTACGAGGGCGGCGATTGCCTGATTGTCACAGTCCCACTTTTCCAACTTCCACGGCATCCATGAGTCTCGACTAGCCTTCTCAACCTCCTCCAGAGTGACAGAAATGAAGTCGTAGTCGGCAACCGGTGGCTTGAAGCCAGCGGCATCCTCGACAAGCTCCTCAACCATAGAGTGGGAGAAGGTTTGGCGGAAGACCTGTTTGGGACGTTTGAAAATAGAGAAGAGTGACATTGGATATTTATTTGGTGGTGCCCTCGGCAGGAATCGAACCTGCGACCCGCGCATTAGAAGTGCGCTGCTCTATCCACTGAGCTACGAGGGCGTTTCCGTCGCCGGGAGTTATCGGCCAGGGCGCTGACGGACGCTACCCCAATACACGCGACAATGGGCGTTGGCCTTGGCACATCCGGTGGCCAGAGCTATCATCGAGCGATTGGCTCTCCGAAGATGTTTATGAGGGTTGTCCGCTTGGGGCGGTTGAACTTGCTCTCCATTGAGGAAAATGCAGCCACCAGTCGGCTACGCTGGCTTGCATTCTTGCCGCTGAATGGATTCTTTCGGCTCAGGCCGAATCGGTTCTTGGCCTTTGTGGGCCGCTCCCAATGTGGTGATGGTTCTGTCGAGTGGCTCATGGTTCGAGTTCCTTTCCGCTAGGTGAGTTGTCAGACTCCCCCACGTAGCCGGGCGTGTCCAGAGGAAGTGGAGGGCTGGACTCTTCCAGCTTGGTTCTGGCTGCTGCCTGCCGCTCAACGATTTTCTTGCCTTCGTTGACGAGCTCAGTGAAGCCAAACCCAAGCTTTGCCATGAGCCCGCGAACTGCGAATTCAAGGATGGTTGGGTCTGTGAGGCGAGGCATGTCGAGGGCTTCAAAGACTGAAGCGACATGGCTGGGGCTGATGCTGACACCTGTGGCGGCGGCAACATGGCCAATAATGTCCTTGGTCGGCATGATCGAAGCCTGCTCTCCAAGGGCGGCGACGGCATTACAGATGCTGTAGAATTGGTGGTGGGTGAGACGGGTTTTCATAGTGTTTCGCTGAATGAGGTGGTTTCTTTGTGGTAGTCAAGGGCAATGCCTTTGTGGGTTGGTCCGCTGCGTTGTTTGGCGACGATCAGAGTAGCGGTATCTGGTTCGTCGAGAATGTTCCGATCCAAAAGCATAGCGACATCCGCATCCTGCTCAAGGCTCCCAGAGTCGCGAAGATCGTCGAGCTCTGGCTTTTTATGGACTGTTTTTCTGGCGGCTTGATCGAATCGACTCTCAAGCCTCCGTAGTTGAGCCAGGGCAATGACTGGCGATTTGATTGCCTTGGAGAGAAGCTTCAGCCTGCCGCTGATGTTTCCAACCTGCTCGTTCTTGTTGCCGCCCTTGCCGCCAGTGACGAGTTGGATGTAATCCACCTTGATCAGCACGTTGCCATACATGCGCTTTGCTGTGTAGGCGATGGCCTCGATGTCATCTATGCTGACTGCGCCATCATAGATATGCCAGTTCCAGGTTGTTATCTTCCGCTGAGCGGACAAAACCGCCTTGATCTCGGTTGGGGTGTAGGGAGTTGTTCGGTAGGAGGTCAATCCAACGCCGCTCATTTTTGCCACAGCCCTGTCGCGAAGCTCTTCATCGTCCATTTCGATGGTGATGTCGATGACGTGACATTCGTTCCCAGGAGCATCACAGATGTTGGTTGTGATGTCCCCAGAGATAGCGGTTTTGCCGACCGACGGACGAGCGCCAATGAGATACAGCTTTGGCTGGAGCCCATTTATTTGCATGTCCAGCTTCCTGAACCCGGTCTGGATTCCGAAGATCTTCCCAGGGTTCATCGCCTGCCACTGCATCCGCGCATTGATGGCGGAGAAGTCCCCGCCGCTCTTTGCCCCGACAAGCTCTGACGAAGTGAGGTCGATAGCCTTTGCCTGGAACTCGCGAACGATTTCCCTGCCTGACTCCGCCGTGTGAATCTTATCATGCCCAGAGATACATAGAGAAGCAAAGTCCTCGCGAAGCCGAAGGTCCTCAAGCATAGCCACCGCATCAGCAATGGCCAGACCGGGTTCCTCATATTCATCCAGGACGGTGACGAGGGAGTTTGCGTCATCGCTCATTCCCATTGTCAGGAGGACCTCAGACGTTGGCGTCTGATCCAGCATCCAGGCCTTCTGGATGGCTGTATAGACCTCAAAGTAGATCCCTGAGAATAGAGACTTTCTGATGCCCTTGAAGGTCAGCCTGCTGGGCTGAAGGAGGAGCAGTTTCAGTAGCTGCATCGCCACGATGTCGCCCTTATTCCTGCTCTTCATCATCCTCCCCTCCTACCTCTTCTGGCGGAATGACATCTGCTTCGACATCGTGGGTTTGTGGTGCAGCGCCTTCCCATGGGAGACGGTAGTCATCGGCGAAAATATCGGCATCGACATGCCCACGTTCGTCCAACTGCTCCTTCCACTGAGTCCACATGGAAAGAACACTTTCCTTAGTGGTGCCGTGAGACTCAAAATGCTCAGGCTCCCACTCCAGAAGAACGATGGAGGCAGCCATCATTTTATCGCGGATGTCCGAGATAGACTCCCGGCGGCACGGCAGAACCCCATGAGCCTCCTGAATCTTTCTCATGCGCCTCGCGATGGCAGATTTGCCGCCGCTTGCCGGATTTTCATTGGCCTCGATCAACAACTGCTCGCGAGCAGCGGCGAAGGAGATTGCCCCTTCAACATCCTGGGGAGCGGCAAACGACGTTGCTGCGTCGAAATGGCCAATGGCCAGATTTGGGCAGCGAAGCCAAATGCTCTCTGGTAGGACTGAGACAATCCTTGGCAGCTTCACCAGGGTCTTGAGCGCCTTGCCCGTTTTCACGGTTAGGTTAAGCTGGGAGATCGCCGTGGTCCAGTCGATGTCCCTTTCCGCAGCATAGCTACAGATCAACTGCCCAACCATTCGGTCCATGTGAACCTGAACGATCCTGGTCGTATTGCGGGTGTTCGACAGCCTTTCAAAGGCTGCTGAATACTGCTGCTCCGTTGCACCGGGGGCCATTATAGCGCCCCGGTCGGGAGTGATTGCCAGAGCGTCGCCAGCGGTCCTGGCAAACTCTCCAGAGAGGCGTTGACAATATTGGTCAAGCCATGGTGGTGGTGCGATGTCTTCAGCCATAATCAATAGGGGATGTCGTCGGTTTGGAATGGTGCTTCTTTCTTGAGTGCCGCTGCCTCGACTTCTTCAACGAAGGTGTCCCAACCAGTGACCACGTTCCGGCAGAACGTCTCGTTGTCCAGCCCGCCAGAGGTAGCCATAGCCGCCCTCATGGAGTCGTAGGCTGAGTCAACACGCCCACGACCATGCACGGCAAACAGGGGGACAACGATGATGTCATAGACCTGCTCCCAGGTCAATCCCCTGGAGGAAAGAGCTTTGTCGGCCCGGTCAATGTCGATGGTGCCCTTATGGGCATCGTCAGCGATCCGGCGAAGAACCTGCTCAGAGGTAGCCTTGCGGACCTCTTCAGTCTCAGCCTTTGGCGCTTCAACTTGCTGGGGTTGACTCGCTGGTTGTGCCGATGGCTTTATCAGCCCTCGCTTGCACGCCTCAATGAAGATGGTTGTGGTGATTGCTCTCGCGTTCTCCAGTGTGGCGATGGCCAGACGGGTTCCACACTCTTCGCCAAGATCAGGGTAGGAGGCAGCGCGCTCTTTGAGGTTTGCGCCGACATCAGCAGCAACACCAAACATGATTTTGGTGAACGTGTCAGTCAGGTCCTCAATGGTTGGCTCTGGCCATGGGTCGGACGCCGCACCCCTCGGAGGGTTTGGCTTTCCGGCGCTTGGCCTATCAGCCGATGCAGCCGGAGGAGTAGCCGCTCCAGTCAGAACCAGTTCGCCATACTTGGACAAGGTAAGCTTCTTGGTTCCATTGTAGATGGACATGGCAAGGCCGGAAATCTTGGAGCCATCGCTAGTGGACGAGATTGTGACATTGTTGTTCTTCGCCGTCGGCGTAAGGTGCATGTCCTTCGACATGATCTGCACCGTGACCGATGCCCCGGCGTCGTCGGTTAGCTCAATCTCCTGAATATGGATTCCGTATTGCGCCTGCTTCTCCGTTGGAGACATTGGCTTGTTGACCTTGGAAATCCTTCCAGAGACGCTGTCGATTGTCTGTTTATCTGCCGTTAGTAGTGCTTGCTTGAGAGTCATGATTCTGATGGGTTGTAGTTTTTGTCGTATTGCCACAGCGCTTTGGCTGCGTTGAATGCTGCAAATGATGCGTCATTCTTGTCTATCGGCCATGGGTGAACGACTGGGTCGCCAGCCTCCTCGTGGTTGATAAAAATGGAAAGCCTCTGTGGGGCGAGCCTTGATGACAGGTCTGCTTTTTGATAGGCAGACAACTGAAGGTCATCAGTGATGTAGCCACGAAACTTGCCGTTGTAGGGCTTGCGGGTCTTGAAGTCCGCAAAGCTCCAGCCAAACCCAGCGATTTCAGCCTTCAAGTCACAGGTCCCGGCGTAGCCGTTGCCGATCATCACCTTTTCGCTGAACTCGACATCGAGGATGTTCTTCTTGGCCCAGTCGATGAACGGCTCAAAAATGGCCCTGACTGATTCGTCCACCCTGATTTCGCCAAAGACGAGGAAGTGCTCAATTGCGGCGTGAACCTTGGTTCCACGAAGAGCGGCATCACCAACCTGGGTTTGGGCATCAGCAACAACCCGCTTGGCGTATTCGTCGGCAATCTCCCCCTCTTTGATTGGAAGGGTGAGGGCGGACATGACTGCCTGGGTTTGCTTCCAGTCATCAAGCTGGGGCTTGTCAATGACTCCGAGGATGGTTGTCACCGACGGAAGAAGATCCATCTTCCGCGCATCAGTGAGTGTCGTTGACCTGAATTCCCCGGCACGCTTTTTATCAGCGTAGGGGACAGAGTGGCATGGCGTGCCGTCCTTTTGATACCAGTGGGCGGAGCCCGATGAAGTGAAGAGTTGCATGTGTATTGGTTAGGTGTTCGATGAACTGTATAGCTGAGCAAATAAGTTTGCAAATGTTTTTGTCAAAAAAGTTTGCCCAAGATCGCAGAGATCAGTTTTTTCTGGGAGATCCACAATCTCCGCCAGGAGGATGACCCTGGTATTCTCTGCGCAGGCATTGATGACTTCCCTCATTCTTGAGGCCCCCACCCTCCCAGCAAGGTCACTGTCCAGACAGATGATGACGATTCTGTTTGAGCCAAGGAAGGCGGCGAGCCCAGGAAGCAGTGTTTGGTTGGCGTTCGGGAGCCCGACGACCGCAGTCCTCGCGGCCAGATTCACAGAGGATACAACTGGAGACATCAGCATATCGTCAATGGTCTGCTCCATGAGCATGGTATCCGATTCTCCCTCGCAAACGATGGCTATATCGTTTTCCCAGGACGAAAGTCGATGCTTTCTCCACAGCCGACCAACTGGAGAACCCTTGGTCCAGCGGGATGACTTGCTGGAATTGACATCGAAGCGGGTCTTCTCCCCTCCATTGTAGATGTAAACCGGGAACCCATCCCTGAAGGTCAGTGATCCCTCCTTGATCATCGTGTCAACGGTCCTTCTCTGGATGCCCTTGCCCTCAGCCCAGGCTAGATAGGCTGGGGTTGGGTCCGTCCTCTTGTGGACTGTCCTCGCCCAATTGACAGAATGACCTGGAAGCGTTGCTTGCTGCTTCTTTCGGATGGGCGCGAACTCCGGGGAGGACATGTCCAAATTCAGCATCTTGGCGAGGCCAAGGATTGCATCGCGATCCGTCATCCCATCAACTCCATGCTTGTAGAAGTCGATGACTGACCCGCCAGCACCACACCCAAAGCAATGGAAGGACGCCCCTCCCTTCCTGATGTGGCAGGAGGGGCTTTTCTCTGCGTGGAAGGGGCAGAGAGCCGCCTTCCCTGCTATGGGCGTCCCTGGATAGCCAAGGCGAGCCCACAGGGTCGGGATGTCAATCGTCCCCTTGATCTGTTCGCTGAGGCTCAAAACTGCTTCCCCCTGGCTATTTTGCGAGCCTCGTGGGTGTGATCCTCCCTGGTCGCGTTGTATGCCATCTTGGCATCAAAGACCTCCTGGACATCGACATCTGGGTGGAACCCAGCAAGGTAGTCCAGACAGCGAATTATGGTATCAATGATCTCCACTGGTGCCATGGGGTATTGAGGCAGCTTGTCATCCATCAGGCTCTTGCGCTCACCCTCAAGAGCTTCTGAGACCTCGGAGTGGATCAGGGAGAGGCACTCGCCCTTGTTGCGCTTGAGGGGCTCCCCAGTGTCAATGTCCTGCCACCATTTAGCGTTGGCCTTGTGGACTATCTTGGATAGCTGGGTCAGGTTTGGCAGATTCTGCGAGAGGCGAAGCTTATTTATCTCTGCGTCCCGGTTGATGACATCCTTGTATGATGCCTCAAGCTCTTCGCGGAGATTCGCGTTGGCCATCTTGTATTGGCTAATTTCATCAAACTGGCTGCGCACAGCCTGTTTCAAGGCTTCGATTTGATGCTGCTCGGTGGTTTGTGGTATTTGGTCGCTCATTATGGTAGTTCTATGGTGATTGATTGTCCGACTTGGATGTCCTTTTCTCCGACCTGCATCAGGATGGACCTTGCTAGGCAGAGAACCGTAAAGGCGTCTTCGACGTTCGACTGAAGTGGTAGCTCAGCCGTCTTTTCCTCGTCTGGTGGAGGCAGGTTCCCTTCAGCAAACCTGAAGACTCTGACGTGGGTGCGATCACCCCCGTTTTCGATGTCAAGGCACAAGCCATGTTTGGCGGGTCTAGTGATGGTCACTTGTCTCATTGGTCTGAATGATATTGTTTTTCGTGGACTGCGTCGAGGCCCATAAGCCCCGCTCTCTTTGCTGCCGCTGGGTCGGCGTGCGTTGCATCATGGCATGATCGGTGAACCCAGACAAATTTCAGGAGGAGATCTCCGTGCCGCCCCCATGGGTGGTGAGGGTCCATGTATTTCTTCGGTGCTTGGACACCGCAGACATGACACCTGACCAGAATGGGAGCGGCATCTTTGAGCCGCTTGTATTCCGCCTTAATTTCCTCCCTGGTCATCGCGGACGAACTGGTTGGAGCGTGCCACAGCAGCCTTGTCTTCCATCAGTTGGATCTGGGCAGCTTTCAGGCTGGCAGTCAGATGACTCGATGCCCCAAGTGCTGAGGTGATTAGGGTGAGCGTGTCCATGCATGGAGCCATGGTCTTCATGGTCATAATGAAGTGACGCGCCAGGGAGTTGGCGGTATGGATGACAACCGCCTTCCCGTTTGTGTCCTTCAGGTTCAAAATGCTCCGTCGGAACTCCTCTTTGAAGGTTGGGAAGAAGATCTTCGCCCAAGCATCGACTGCCTTGACTGAATCCCCCCCCATCATCTGTTCGACAAGCTTAGACTCACTCATCGTCATAACCTCCAGCGTCAGGCATTGCAGACTCGTCTTCTTCTTCGCTGCGCTTGAAAGGTGGCTTCCAGCCGTCGGAGAATTTCGGAAAGAGCCCGCCGTCAGATTTTCGCTGACCCAGCTTGAACTCGTAGTTGCATTCTGAGCAGCGGAGGAAGAAAAACTCAAAGCTGCTATTCTTCGAGAAGCCGGGCCTGATGTCCTTGCTGGTGCACTTGCCGCAGCAGGATGGAAGCTGGGAGATAAGCTCGGTCTGAGCAAAGAGTTCCTTGAGGTCGTCAGCCTCAACTTGGATTGGTGTGATTCCGATTCGGAAGGTTGCTTTAATCATTGTGGTGTGGGGTTGAATTGTTCAAGGAGATCAGTGTAGCCGAGGAGGTTGGAATGTCAAAGACTAATGCAAAGTTTTTTTCATTCTTTTTTAGTTTGGCTACGCTGTTGCGCTTTAGACAGGGCCTCGGCAAGTGCTCCGTTGAGCCACGCCGGAAGCCAACGAGACGCCTTCTTGTCTATCGTGTGACCGATTACTCCAGCCTTGCAGGTGATGACAAATTCGTCATCCTCCCACAGTTCTGCGCGAAAGCTGCCATTTTGTTTGGTTGTGAGCGGCTTCGCCGACCAAGCCCAGGCTTCGCCAGTGCTTGGTAGATATTATGGGATGGTCTCATTCGCATTCTTCATCCGGGCAGGCTTGAGGGAGGGAGATCGGCACAGGGGTCCCATTGCTGGGATCTCCCCTGTGCCACATTCTTCATCCAGTATAGGAATCGGTCGGTCAAAATAGCACTGTCATTGCTGACAATCCAGCCCCGCTACGGTTACTCTCATTGAAGAGCGGTTGACGGCTGGAAGAGGCCCCCGTCTCTCTGTAGAGACGGGCGAGAAATTACGTCCCCTGAACCCTATCCGGGGACACCGTTTAATCCCGCCAGCCCGCGTTGCCCACTCAGGGTCGCTACTGACTTCTGCCAGAGGGAAGATCTCCGAACACAAAAGAGCCGACTAGGTTGGGCTTAGTCGGCTCAGTTGCGGTTTGCAAGTAGCGCGGATCACTCCGCCCAACCGAAGCAAACCTATTTGGTTGCCGTCATCTTCCGGTATTCGGCAAAAATGTCAAGGGGTATCTTTGGAAGAAATGATTTTTCCGATCATTTTTTTCCCATCCGCAGAAAGGGAGATAGTGCGCTCATTGGTCCCAGGGAGTTTCCCGCTGGATTTCAGGAGGCCAAGGTCGATCAGCTTGCGGATATGGAATCCCCCAAGCTGGTGCGAGACGCCCAGCTTCAGGGAAATATCCTTCGAGGAAGCCTTTTCGGTCCGAAGGATGCCCAGAATAGCAATCTGGTTGAGGCTAAGGCCGGATGCCAAAGCTATGTATAGGTTGATCACCATCATGCCATGTAACACATGCAAACTATTTGTCAATCGATTTGCACGTCAGGCCAGAGAATTCTGAACGTCCCCTGGTCGAGTTGCCGCCGATATTTCCACAGCAGGTCCCGCCCAAATTCCGCCTCCTTCTTGCTGAGCGAATCCTTCGCCGCCAATCGGTGCCCGGTGTATGTGTCGAACTTGGAAAACCCAGCATTATTCCTCGTCCTGGCCATGTCCTTGTCAGACCCGGCGAGCATCTTTATGCCCTCAAGGACAAGCTCCCCAAGCTCTTTTGTCAAGGGTGCGCCGACGACAGAACGCCTCTTTCTAGGGGGTGTCTTCCGCTCCCCCTGGGGGGTGACAGGTGCATCAGTCTTGTCGGCGCAATCCAGAATCCTCGAAAGAATCTCCATCTTCGCGATGATGTCGCCGATCATCTTGGAGTCCACGGAATCCTCGAAGAGGAAATATTGGCAGAGCACCGACCGCTTTTGGCCAATACGGTGCGACCTATCTTCCGCCTGAGCGATGATCCCAGGCCTCCAGTCGAGTTCACCCATGATGACCGTGTCAGCGGCGTGCAGGGTGACACCAGTGCCCATAGCGCCGATTGTGCCAACGATTACTTGGCAGGACGGGTCGGTTTGGAAGCGAGTTACAAGCTCATGCCTCTGCTCCATTGGAACATCCCCTGTAATCATCACTGAGCCAAGGTCCTTCAACGCCTCCGCAAAGATACGGCAGGCCTCCTTGTGGTAGAAGAAGACGATCAGCTTCTTTATCTCGGCACTGTCCAAGAACTCCCTGGCGTGGGAGGCGATAATTGGAGCCTTCAGTTCAGACAGCATGACTCGCGCCTTCGCCATTTCATGGAAGGCGATGGAGAACTCCTTCTGCATAGCGGAAGCCAACTCCATGAACGCCTCGTCATCATCAGCAATGGCGGCATCGTCCATCCGAATCTTGATGTCGATAAGGGTATCCTCATGGGGTGCCCATGCCTCCCTCTCCATATCCAAGGCCATCTTGATTTCAGATGTAGGAGGCAACTCGATCACTTGCCGCCTCTTTGGCGGAAGCTCCTTCAACACCTGACTCTTCAGCCTCCGAATCATGAAGGTAGAGCGCAGGAACTGCTGAAGCTTGATGGGGTTGGTGCAGCCCCGGTTGTCCGTGCCAAACCCATTCTTTTTTGCGCCGCAGAAGGTTTTGGCAAACTTGTTGAGCGATGGTGCCCTTGATCCCGCCCCAAGCTTGATCAAAGGGTATAGCTCGATGGGTCGATTGAGCGCCGGAGTCCCGGTTAGCATCATCCACCTTTTGACGTTCAGGGCCATCACAGCCTTGGTCCTCTTCGTCTCCATGTTCTTGCAAAAGTGCGCCTCGTCCAGGATGCCGACATCAAACGTGCGGCTCACGTTGTAACGGTGAAGGATGTCATAGTTGATCACCGTGAACTGAGTGCGCCCTTGTCTAGGGGGTGCCGGGAATTCATCCTGGGCGTTGACGATCACAACCGACGCTTCCCCAATGAACCACTTCTCGATTTCAACCTTCCAGTTGAGCTTCAGGTATGCAGGAACTACAAGGATGACCTCACGAACGCCCCTGAGAAGGTTGCAGAACCCAATCGCCTGAATGGTCTTCCCCAGGCCCATCTCGTCAGCAATAAGGGTGTGGTCCCTGTGGGAGGCATATTCGATCCCAGCCCTCTGAAATGGCAGGTATGATAGCCCAGGAGGCGCAGGAACCTCGAAGGAGGATGCAGCAGCACGAGAAAGTGCCGTTGCCTTGTAGGTGGCAAGCAAAGTCTTCGGGTCGTCCAGGGATAGCATGTGGACTGAGCCATGGATTCGCGCCGGGAACACCCGGAGCCCGTGAATTACGTGCTTATGCTCCTTCCAGATCTCCGATATGTTGGCAGGTGCAGACGCCATGTAAGCTTGAACGTCCGCCAATAGGTGCCCAGGGTCCGCATGACTCTTCCTCACCAGGGCCTTGTGTTCAGTCCAGGTGAGGTTGAAAATTTGATCGATTGCTTGCTGCTCTTCCATAGTCTCTCATGATAGTCCATGAAAAGAACTTTGTCAATGTGATGATGGGTTTTTGGCAGGTGTGCCAGCGCCGGGGATGCGCCGACGAAGGTGACGATTCCAAGCGCCGACGAAGTTGCGTGCGCCGCCTAAGGTGCGAGATTTTGTGGGCGTGTTGAGCGTGGCGCGTGGTTCAGTGACATGAAAAAACGCCCCACCGTTGCCAGTGGGGCGTGTTTTGTTGGTCAAGGTTCTAGTATTGGAGCAGAGGGCGTAGCGACTTGCTACGCCCTTTTGGGTTCATTTCCAAGCTTCAGCGAGAGCATTGATCTTGGCCTCGATTGTGGCCAATTTGTTCATGATCCCCTCATATCCCATAAACTGATTGAGCTTTACGGTTGTTTGGACGGGATCTTGTGGGTGCTTGGCTGGAGTAGGTGTTGTTGCTGCCCGCACTTTCCAGGTGAGTGTCGGCTCTTTTGGTTGGATGTTGTTGGCTTTGATTCCTGCTTCGACTTCATTCAGGAATTGTTTGGCGCGGAATTGGACCATCAGGCTTCTTGTTGAGAGGTCGTATTTCGATTGCTGGTATTGCCAGATGGTCGCGTTGCTGATGTTTCCCAGGGTGGTGAGTTGACGGATTGTGTAGCTCTCAATGGTGGTTTTGAGCCGTTTGGTGTCCTCTGGCGTCCATGTTTTGGGCGCTTCGGGTTTGGTGGTCGCTGGCTTGTTCGCATTGACGGCATCTCGTAGCTTTCTGATTGCTGCGAACACCGTTGCGTTTTGCGGATTGCTTCCACGGCGGAGCTTGACCCATGTGGCTGTGGATGCTCCATACGTTTCCGCTAGTTCGGCTGGGGTCATCAATGATCGTGTTATTAGTGATTGGATTTCGTTCATGGTGGGTAACATAAGAAGAGCACTGCCCCTTTCGAGGCAGTGCTGGGTTTGTGTGACGGTTCCGATTAGATCTGTGGGATCGGCTCGGCGGGTGCTCCGGCTTCCTGTGGACCGGCAGCGGTTTCCCATTCGCGCTGGGTTTCGTAGGCGATGGCCAGGTTCTCTTTGGCGTCGCGCAGGGCGATGCGGAGTTCCTGGATGCGGCTCACGAACGCTCCTGGGTTGAAGTTTTCACCCGCAACCTTCAGGCTGGTGGTCTGGTCGGGACCGAGGTCCACGATTTCGGCCAACTGATTCTCAATGTCCAGGACGCGGGCCCTGTAGCCAGCGACGAGATTTGCTTGGGAGTTCAGGATGCGGTCTGCCAAGTTGGCAGCGCGGGTGAACCGGATGTTGGTTGAGCTCTGGGTGAGGGATGCAATGAGTTTGTTCATACGATCGATTTCTTGTTTTCTGACGTGTTGTGTTTGTGTTTGTTTTTGGCAGTTCGGGAGGTGCCAGCTCGTGATTGTTTACATGCCGTGATGGGATGGACCGTAGTGGTGTTGATACCATGCTTCGGCTTGCTCTTGGTCATCGAAGTGGATTTGGTGCATCGACTGGTGTGCTACCTGTTTCGATGGCCGCTCTTTGGGTCTTGTCCGGGTTCTGGCGAACTCTTGGCTGATTTTGCACAGGTCTGTGATTGTTAGCCCTGAGATGTCCATGTTCCAGGTCGCGTCGGCGATTCGGTAGGCAGCATCGTAGAATGGGCGTTGTTGCTGTTTCGCCATTCCTACTGGCCAAGTGCTGATCTCAGGCACGTCATCGTTTCTTCGATAGACCTCTCCGGCCTTTTTTTCTCCAAAACCTTTGATTAGCCCGATCATCGCGACCAGTTCTTGGGTTGTGATGTTCCTCAGCCCCGTAGCCGTCTGGAGCGTTGCTTGGTAGCTCTCGGCTCCTCCGGCCACCACGCTGAATTTTGGGCGGATATGAATCCGTTCTTTCCACTCGGTTGGAAATCCCTTCCTGTGTGGCACCTTGAAGTATTCCTCAGCGGCAACTTTGCAGAAGTTGTAGAGCGAGGTCAACCCCTTTAGAGGGGTCTCGATGAAGTCTGTGATGCTTCCAGGGATCTGGATGGTTTGCGACGCCCTGATGATTTCCTGCTTCTCCTCATCAACGATAGCAGGGACACGGATGACGAGGCGGTGATGGACGGACAGTGTTGCTTTGTCGAGTCCGCCCAGGGTGACGTGGAATCCGGTGGGCTTGGCGTGCTCATCATCTTTGTCTGTGCCGCTTTGACCGGCAGCAGCTTTGCAGTGATGGTGCAGGGTGAATCGGAGCTCATAACCTGCTTGGCGTAGTGCCGCTTCTTCGGCGGCTGTAGCTTCCCTGAGCTCGGCGGTTCCTCCATTCGCGTTGACCGTCATCCCTGATGGCCATTGGTGAGGTGGAGTCATGATCCATGGTTCTTTGGTTGATTTCGCATTGTAGAAGCCGTGGATCATTGCTTCTTCTCCATGTTCGTCTTGGGACCACATCATGAATGACACGATGCGTTCCCACAGCCCGAAGGGGATTTTTTTGAGCCCCGGAGCGAAGATGGAGGGCGGTGCTTCTGTGAAAAGGCCTGTTTCCACATACACTATGCCGAGGGGCGTTTCTTTTGGTGTTAAGATTGGGACTTTTGTCCCTGTGATGAGCGTGTTCATGAATGGTGTTTGGTGCGGGGTATTTTGTTTAGTCGCCGAGGAGGTTGTTGGCTTCGTGTTCGTCGTTGTCTTCGTCGTTGTCTTCGTCGTTGTCTTCGTGGTTGTCTTCGTCGTTGTCTTCGTCGTCGTCGTCTTCGAGGTCTATGAACTCGGTGAGTTCTCTTGCGAGACGTTCAACGACCGGATTTAGGGTTGCAGGTGTGGCTGTTGGATGGGGCACGTCCATCCATCGATGGCGTGCTCCGATTTTATAGACACCGCGTTCGTTTGTGGTTGTGGTCACGGTGACGTAGTCGTTATTGAATTCCGCTTTTTTGAATCCTAGCTCTTTTGCTATGGGTTCTGAGCATGTGATTTTGTATTGCGTGTTGGTTGAGTGCCTCATGCTCTTGATTGTGTTCACAACTTGCTCCATTGGGCTGAGCGTGGTTGTGATTTGGGCTCCGTATGCCAAGTTGTTGATGGTCATACTGACGTGTTCGTTTGTGACCGCTGGGAAGAGTTGTTTTCTGGAGACTGCTTGCGCTAGTTCCACGAGGTTAACATTAACTCCTGCCCTCACTTCCGCTGCGGTAGGGGCTGTTCTTGGGCAAAGCCCTGTGACCACGCCTACTAGATTGCGGTTTATGAGGTGCACGCTGTCGGGTGTGGCTGTTCCTCTTCTGGGGTCGTAACGCACAACGGTGCGAACTTCTACCAATGTCGGGATTTTGGCCCGATCATCGTAACCGACCGAAATACAGAACTCTGGTCTCAGCTCGGCGAGCGGAGCCCATAGATCTGGCGTTATTTGCTGATTTGGGTTTAGCTGGTCGAGTAGCAGTTCTAGCCGGATTAGGAATAACAAATCTTTGTTGATCGATGCTGTTTGCGGTCCCGTGATTCGCACGTTGGGCACTTTTGGCATTTTGAAGTAGGGTTTCAGCCATGTGGTCCATTGTGCTTTGGTGGTTGGTCTTTTTTCTGGATACTTGATCGGTTGTCCAGTTGCCACAACCTCGTTGATGATGAGTTCGTAGCTTGTCATTAGGTCGGGTGCCGCGTTTATTAAGCCTTCAATCTTTTGTGGGAAGTTCATGTTCTGGAAGGATGTCGGCTGGGCGTTTGACCGTCCAGCGGTTGGCTGTTGTGATGGTTCTGCATGGGTCGAAGGGTCCGACCTCCAGATGGTTTTTGACCAGGGCGCTGATGATAAAGAGCGCTCCAGTTGCTGCCATCCAGTTTGCCATTGGTGTTTGCGGCTCTTCTTCGATGTGAGCATCGTCGGTGCAGCGAACGACCGCTTTGACTTCCTCGTCCCATAATGCTGGGTATTCTACCCAAGGGTCGAGCTTGGTGTTCTGCCAATGGGGCAGCAGGAGGTTTGCTTCAGAGTCGATGGATTCGTTAGCCGCGATGACTAAGGGTGTATCCATGGCCATCGCAAGTTCGCGGCAGGCATTTCTGGCCTTGTTGTTGTCAACTGCTGCGATTACTAGATCCGTGAGCGCTAGCGATGTGTCTTTTGTGACCCACTCGGTGCTCGTGGTGATTTTAGGTCCATGGATTTTTCGGAGAGTGAACTCATCGAACATCGATTTGTGTGCCTCGACCTTGTGCCCCTTGTAGAGGAGAGCCAAGGGTTGTCGGGTGGAGTTGCGGGGCTCGTATTCATCAGGGTCGATGAGATGGAGGTTGTGATTCTGGTGATATAGTGCGGTTGCGATGTGGTGGCCTACTCCGCCGAGGCCAATAATTGTGATATGCATGATCTGATGAGGGTGCTTTCGGCGATGGTGTTTGCTGGTTTGATTTCGATGAAGGTGATTGGTTGCATTAGGCCTGTGTTCTCACAATAGTAGCCCTTGTTGTGCTCATTAAGGTGTGTCCCGTTGCCAAATGCTGTTACTAGCAGTAGTGCTTCGGGGGTGTTAGGTTCCGGTGGCTGTGATGAGGAGTTCATGGGGTATTGGTAGGTGCGCTGGTCCTGGTGGGGTTGATGGCATCCACATGCCGGTTGTGGTGAATTTCCAGAATTGGGTTAGCGATGGAGCGTCTGCGGCGATCAGATGGTTGTTCCATTCGGAGTCCAGAACTGTTTCCAGGATTCCAGCGCCATCGTATTTGGAGCGTGTGATGGCTGTGGAGGTTGGGTTAGGGATGTTGCCCGTGCAGAGACGACAGTCTCCATAGACGTTTGGTAGTCCAGCGTGGTGAAGGGTGGCTTTCGGCACGTTCCAGAGAGCTAGGTAGGGTGTTTCTGTTGCGTGCGCGATTAAGAGAATGAATTTCCAATAATGGTGTTTTGCCAGCACAATAGCTCGCGGTGCTGTTGCTTTGGTCGTCATGTGGAAGCCGAATCGTTCGTTCCAGTCCACCAGATGGTTGATCCGAAGGCTGTCTGCTACGACTAATGTGTAGCGCTGTTGTTCGGCGTCGCAGAGGAATGTCTGACAGGCTGTGACACCTTGGTCGTGTTTGATGTTGGAGGAACCGAAGCTGAAGATGTGATCAGCGTTTTGTGGGATCTTTCCTTCGATTCCAAGGAAACGGTCCGTGATGGTTCGAGCGAACACTGCGTTGCGGATGAGGATTTTCCCTTCCGTATTGCAGATGTCCCGTATCACCGTTTCTTCGTAGTTGTGTTCGAGTTTCATGGTGTGAATTGCGTCGCGCCGACCAGTGTGATCGGCGCGACGGCTTTCGGGTTTGGGGTTATGCCTTCTGCGATGGGATGGCCACCAATTGGACCAGATCACCCTCGTTGAGAGGACCGTTGTAGCTTTGACCGTTCACCGTGAAGTTGGTGTTGGCGGGAGCGCCGAGGCGCTCGCGGATGTAACGGTTGTTCAGCGCCATTGCAGCGGTTGTCCCCTGCGTGACTGAGTGCTGAAATGACTGGTCGTCCCAGCGGAAGGTTACGTTAATATTCATGCGTATTTCTGAGTTGTGTTTGTGTTTGTTTGGGTTATTACCTAGCGTAAATTATGCCAATCGCTATCAATGTGACTGGCCAATATCCGGGTCGGTAAATTGTTGCGCCTGCTAAATAGCAGGCAAAAAGGAGATTGCTCTGTGCTCGGCTAAAGGGGGTCCGCAGCTAACAGAGGACCGGCTTGCAATATGAGTTGATCAATAGTAATCATGGCAAAAATGAAACAGAATCTATCCGAGAATATCTACGAAATCCCTGAGCCCACTCAGGCGCGAAACCTCAAGATTCAAGAGGCTGCGCATTGGTTTATCTACCGGCGGTTTACGAATCTGAAGTCATTGGCGGCGAAGGTTGATTGTCATTATGGCAGTCTTGTGCAGGCCGCGAGTGAGGATAAGTGGGTGGAGTTTGCTGCCAAGCATCGCGCCAAGGAAATTGGAGGCGTGAATATTCAGTCGTTAGCTCGCTCCGAGGGCGAGTTGGCTCGCATTGAGGCTGAGAATGAGTTGCGCCCATGGCTGGGGCAGCAGTGTGTTGAGGAGCGTCGTCGCTGTGTTGCGCTGCTGGAGACCATGGACCCTACCACCAAGCAGTATGCTTCAGTTGTTACTGCGATAGCGAGGCTTAACGCGCTGATCGAGAGGTTTACGGGCTTGGATTCGTATCTTGCCGAATTGAGCGCCCTCCGCACTACAATTTGCAAACGGGGAGGTTCTCCCGATGTGCCGCCAGAAGAGGATTTTGTCGATATTGACACCCACTAGGGGGTGCGTGAAAATAAGTTTGCCTGCCCCACTCTCCAAAGGCTCTATCGGAGCCAGTCAGAGACGTGGGAGCTTGTGGGACAGGCAAATGGGTGAGAGCGGCAGGATTTGAACCTGCAATGTCAACTGTGACGTGGATTCGTCGTAATGCAGATAGCCGCCCACGCTTGCGCATGGGCGGCTGATGTCAACCTTAGAAGAGGTTTTCGGTTGCTGCACTGTCGTTTGCCGCGAGAGCTTCGCGGACCTTCTTTTGCATTGCCCACGCCATGTAAGGTGCGCGGTAGGCCAGGGTCTGGCGGAGCGTGAGTGGCTTGCCAGCCAAGACCGAGGCTTCGATTTCACGCGAATTGGATTCGCGTTCCGTCAGGCCTGTTGCTGACACAACCAGGTCTTTGAACAGGAAGGTCTTGCGGCGAGACTCTTTCGAGTTCCGGTCCAGCATGACTTCTGGCGAGGTGGCGCGATCTAGGGCTCGCTCGATCAGATCTTTCAGGTTTTCGCGGTGATCATCATGCATTACCAAGTCCGCAAAATCGATCCGACGGCGGAACATTGTGTGGAAGGCCATTGGGGCCTTGATCATTGGCAACAGGATGTTGGTTGCTTTCTCGACCAATTCTTCTTTGGTGCCTTCGACTGGGGCCTTGAGGCCTAGCAGCACCTCGTCTGGGCTGGTGAGTCGCTTCGGTGGGGTTGCTTCAGCTTGTGGCTGAGGCTCTGTGTTGATGCCGAGGTCCTCGGCGATGTCTGTTGCGATTTGCGCTGCGGTTTGGGTGGAGTTGCGACGGTTACGAGTGTTTGTGCTCATTGTATGTGTAGGCTTGCCCATTTGGGCGGTTAGTGGATAGGCCTCGTTGTGAGGCCAATCCGAAATTGAGACAGAAAATATTCAGAGACTATTTATTGGCAGGAGGGGCAATACGGTCCCGATGTGAGTTTTGCTCGTCGGCAGGTTAGACAGAAGCGAATTGTGTCTGCTGTTGTTGGCGTTCGCATTATGTGCAGTTTGAAGGTGTATTTCGTGTCTTCAAATTTGAATTTGTGGCGAGCCGTTCCGCTGTTTCGGTCTGTCTCGGTCTCGAAAAGACGTGTGGTAAAGTCGATCGACACCAATCTTCGGCGCAGTGAACAGTTGCCCTCATAGACGTAGATTGGGCCATCCGTTAGTTTGTCGAACATGAGCTCGACTGGTGTGGGTGGTCGTTCTGGCTCTATGTTGATGGTTGCTTCTGCGTCTGCTTTGATTGTGGCGGTTAGCAGTGAGTCAAAGTCTAATGGTTGTAGTGGTTCCATGTCAGTAGGGGGTTGTGAGTGCTTCGATTTCGTTCCGGGTTGCGTTTCTGACGTTTTTGTAGCTCATGAGGCGAGCATAACCATGCTCGATTCTCATGTTTGTCAGTGCATTTTTTGCTTCGATAGGCATGAGGATGAATTGCAGGTCCGGTGCTCGGCTGATGAAGCCGGATACGCGGTCAAACATGTCACCGGCCTCCAGAAGCGAGAGTTCTGGTGCGGTGTTGGGCACGATGTATGGGAGTGCGTATGAGCAGCCCATCATGCCCCGTGTGAAGCCCTCTTTCACTCGAAAGTGGTTGTAAAGGCCTTGCGTGCTTTTGGGTTCATGGAACGCGCTTTTTAGCAGTTCCGGTGTTTTGCTGAAGAGCGCTCCAGCGATTCCTTCTACATGTAGGCCATGCAGATTGGAGGCGAATATTAAGATTGGCTGTGTTTTTGACATCTGGCGAGTAGTTCGGTGTTGATTGCTTGTTGCGTTAGAATGCAGGTGCCTAGGCGTCCGATTTGGGTGTTTAGGTGCTTGATGTCGTGCTCCAGTTGGAGCACCTTAGCAATGAGCCATCCAAGGAGCCCGCAGACTCCAACGATGGCTGTTGCCGTGACTGTGAATGCTATGAGGTTCATCGGCTGAGGCTGAGTTTGTGGATGACTGCACAGATGATGCAGCCAAGGAGGAAGATGAGGATTCCGGCCAGGATGTTTCTGGCCACAACTGCAAAAATAGTCGGTTTCATGCAAAAATGAGACAAAATCGGTTAGAGACTATTTTGTGAGTTGCCTGATGCGCTCCGTAGAACGGAGCAGTTGCTGTATTGCCTCATCTAGAGGGGGCGTTGCCTCGCGAGAGGCAAGCCGGAACGTGAGTATGAGGGTGATGGTGATCAGGATCGCGCAGATCCACCATTCAAGGCGCTTGGCTATCGTGTCGGTCTTTGGGCGGAGTTTCATTTTGTGGTGTGTTTTTACTGTGGTAGTTCGGCGAGCCATTTCATGAGCTCCCTGTGATCTTCAAAGCTGTAGATTTGGCATTTGTTGTCGATGAGTAGCTGAATTAGATCGTGCCACTTGAATCCGTCTGGTGGCGTTTCAAAGAAGCCGCGACCCTTCGTGAATTCAGAGGCGAGGTAGGTGGTGAAGTTGCCTAGTGGCCTGATTCTGTTGAGCCATCCCCGTTCGGTTCGTCCTTTATCCCATCGTTTTTCAAATGCGATGAGTGAGTTGGGCGTTAGGTCCGACATGGGGTAGATGAGTTGTGGTTCTGGCGAGTGTTGTTTCATTCGAGGTAGGGTGCTAGCGATTGGTGAATGTATAGGTTGGCTGGGATTGGACCAGCACGTTTCATGAAGGTGGCCAGTTCGACTGCCGTCCACCCATTGAGTCCGCTTTGGCTTGTCTGGGCGAAGTAGAACTTCCAATTGGGATTGCGGTTGCAGCACCTGTATAGCGGCGTGAAGTCAGGCTCAAGTGAGCGTCGCATCCCCGCTCTGACGACTGTTGGTAGGGCGTATGATTTGCCTTCACGCCCGATTTGTGGGCCGAGTTGGCCTTTGACATTCCACCTGCCCTTGGTGCCGTTGGGCCATTTGCCGTAGCGGTGGTCGCGCCAGACGTTGCCGCGTTCGCCAAATGTGGCGTATCCGGCAGCACCAGCACCATGGAAGCCATCTAGATTTGCTCCGAAGACGAAGACTTCGTCGTCTTTGAGCTCAGTGATAAGATCGGTGTATGTGTTCATTCGTCGTTCTCCGAAACATGGCGCTCCACGATCACCCATCGTTTCAGCACGGACACGGTTTGCCCGAACTTCACGCCAGCGTCGATCTCCGCACGGATGTCTTCGCGGTAGATGTCCATTAGCACTTGATTCTGCGCCTTGGCTTGTCGGCCTGTCATCACCATTTCTTCTCCGAGGTCTTTCATATTACCCTGGAGTTTGTATCTGTGCGTTCCGTTGAGGTAGTCGTGAGCGCCTTCGTTGTATTTCCGCCTGCGTGCCTTTGCTCGCAGACCATCGCCGATGATTTTATCCGCACGGCGCACGGCACTGAAGTATGGGTTTATCGTTCTCATGTTATTGGATGTCTTGGGTAAATCGTCGGAGAACCATCACATGCAGGCAACGGCTCGAAGCGCATCTGTCGTGTCAGCCATGCTTCTCGCTCGCCGTCGCCTGATGTTGGTCGGTGGTTGGTTCTAGAGTTGCTGCTTTGTCCCAGGCCTCAAGGTCCTCGAACTCTGCGTGTTGGCCTAGCGCCGCTTTTTTGGCGGAGTTTGTTGCCTGTTTCTTCGGTCGCTTTCCCCGTGCGGAGGCCCATGAGCCAACGCTGGGGTGCCCCTTCTCGGCTGCTTGTTCATTAAGCCACTGCCATCCGTCGGGAGTGCAGCGAATGGCTGGGGTGATGGTAGGAGGGCCGGGCTTGCGCCCGGCCCCTTTGCGTGGGCCGCCGCTGCTCATGCGACGGCGATTTCCGCCGCCTTCTCAGCGGCGATTTTACGGCAGGTGTCATCCCATGACGCCGCCGTGATGATGTCCCGGTCTGCCGCCGGGATTTCCGACCAGTCTTTCGACGGATCGGATTCCAAGGCCATCGCGGCCTTGAGCCGGGCCGGTGAGACGGCCCTTACGATTTCGAGTGCTTCTTGTGAGTCCATTGTCGTTGCTTTGTTTTGGTTGGCGGGGATTTATTTCCTCCGGTCTTTTCATTATTGGGTTAGCGGTGTTTGAGGTGCATCCCTGCCAAGGACTCATCATTGAGCAACAGACAGAGATACAAGATGGAGTGAAGATGGTTAGTGGTGTGGGGAGAGTAACGTGGTTGATTGATGTGGTTTGGCGTATAGGGCTATGGCTACAGCCGTGATTGGTGCTGTGGCAAGGGCTACACCTGCGAAGAGGATGAGTATTTTCATTGGGGAAGAGGGGTAAAATTGATCCAAAAGCCAGACATAATGACTCATAGACTACATAATTATCAGCAAGTGGTAACGCAATAATGTTGCAATTAGAGGGCAAAAGGCGGAAAATTACCGGGCTGAGACCCAATATTCGCCATTTCATGCGCCGGGACCATTGTAATAATTATGGAACGCGAACGTAATACGTGGGCCGAATCACGCGGAGCGGCAGCCCCTGTGTAGTTATTGGCGCAACTACACAGGGGCAAGGTCTAGGTTGGCGTGAGCCTAGACGTTGGGCAGGTTGAGCCCAATCTCCGCGGCCAGGGCCTTTTCGAGGGCATCCAGCCCCACTTCACCGTAGCACTCGCCCAACTGAAGGCGCAGCGCGCCACTGTGCTCAGGGTCGCTTGTTTCCACGATCTCATTGACGAGAGCGTGCATCTCCTCACACTGGATGGCAGCCCACTCATGGGCCTTGCGCTCCTCCTTGGCGATGATGTCGCGGTCGAGTTGTTCATTGACCATGCGAATGGCCAACGCGCGACGCTCATGCGCCGGGACGTTCACTGCTGCCCGGAAGTAGTCTCCGGGGTTGACGTTGTTGTTCATGAGCCACGTTGCTTGCTCACGTGTGACGTGGAACGTAGTTCCACCCGATTTGTTCTGCTTTACAGTTCTCATAGCAAAGACCAGACAAAACAGGTCATAGACTATCCAACGCATAACGATGGACGTGTCCCCTGGTTGATTGAGCGATGTAGTAGAAGACAGGTGTCCATGGTATCAAGGTCACATAGCGCGTGAGCGTGTTGACTCGACCTCGGACTGCGTGATGAATTACGCGTGAGCGGCATGGGGGCGGGGTAGGGAACCCCCGGTTGAAATTTGGGACCGGTGGCGGGGTCGGGGGGCGGGTCGGATTTCGCGTGAGCGAAGGAAGGTATTAACCTCCCCCACACATACACACACCCCTCACCCCTCGTTATCGGAATCACGATATTGAAAAGCCCCTCCCTTCACCTCCCAAAAAAAGACCCCCACCCAAGGAACCCCGCATGAAATCTCCCATTGACCGATGGGACCCAATCGCCGATCATGGGTCATGACACAACAAAAGGTCAATGAGCTAGTTGATAAGCACGTGGCTGCTCTCATGGAGCACCTACCACTGACATCCATCCAGATCTTGGCATCTATGCCATACAAGGACGGCACTCTCGGCATCAGTCGAGGCGGAGGTGATTGGTATGCCCGGCAGGCCCTTGCCGCCAATTTCGTGGAGGAGGCCAAGGCTGACTTCGCGGCACAGAAGGTGGCGGAGGAAATGGCAAAATCTCAGGGGGACTAACGAAAAAGAGCAGGCACCGACATGAGCGCGAAAAGAGCCACGAAAAACACGCA
>ERZ724505.70-NODE-70-length-61279-cov-7.174817_pt1 | contig 61279 bp, 51 predicted proteins | sample MGYA00376038_ERZ724505 | MGnify/ENA primary metagenome ERZ724505 (study PRJEB28724, sample SAMN07190884) | wastewater metagenome | isolation source: effluent of sewage treatment plant in Hong Hong | place: Hong Kong | collected 2016-03-17 ... | reverse complement strand
ATCAGACGTTCACGGAGCTGATTTGCAGCTCGGTGTAGTTCTGACGGTGACCTTGACGCTTTTGGTAGTGCTTACGACGGCGCATCTTGAAGATGCGAACCTTGTCGTGACGACCTTGCGACAAGACAGTTGCTTTGACAGTTGCGCCAGCCACCAAGGGCGTGCCAACCTTCAGTTCTGCGCCGGAGCCGACTGCCAGAACCTGGTCGATCACGATCTCTTGGCCAACGTCCGCAGCAATCTGTTCTACTTTAATTTTTTCGCCAGCAGCAACCTTATATTGCTTGCCACCGGTTTTTATGACCGCGTACATGTGAGACCTTTCAATCAATCGTTGCCAACCCCTGCGGCAGGCAACCCAGCTCAGCCAAGTTAAATGGCTAAGCTCTCCACTGTAGCACGCTGTGGCGTTTCCGTCAATTCTTGACCGGGCTGGGGCGCGCTTTGCCCCCAGCCGAAGAAACGCACCACTTCGTCGCGCTTGGCCAGCGCGTCAGTGAAGCCAAGGTGAATGAGTTCACGGGTAAAGGAGGACTCGAACAGCAGGTAGCTGGCCAGGGCCGTGCCGCTGGCTTGCTTGCCTCGCCCATGCACGCCCAAGGCGCCCAGCATGGTCCGCACAGCGGGCGGCAGCGCCCAGAGGTGACGCGAGGCGATGTCGTCGATGCGTTGGCTGGGGGCGATCACCAGAACGTCGACCTGTTTGAGTGGGGTCTGCGCGCGCAAATCGGGCGGCAGCAGGGCCAGGGTTTTGTTCACGCGCTGTAGGCGTTCAATGTCAACCGCCAGGGCGTCCAGGAAGATGCTGGACATGGCGTGGCCGGCTATTTGCGCCAGGCTGGGGTAGTCCACAGGGCCTTGGCGCACGGTTTGTGGCTCTTGCAGCCGGCCGGCGCCAATGACCAGGATGCGATCGGCCCCCAGGTGAATGGCTGGGGAAATGGGGGCGGCCTGACGCATGGCGCCATCGCCAAAGTAATGCGACTGACCGTCGATCGCCAGCGGAACTGCCGGAAACACAAACGGAATGGCCGACGACGCCATGAGGTGGTCGACGGTAAGCTGGTCGCGCACACTGATGCGCTGCGACCGCGCCCAAGGCTCGATGGGCTGCGCGCTGTCGTAGAAGGTGACGTGCTCACCACTGGTGTAGCTGGAAGCAGAGATGGCCACCGCATCGAGGTGGCCTTCCTTCATTAATCGGGGCAGGCGGTCGAGCCGGAACAAGCCTGGCAGCAAGTCACGCAACGGATCGTTGTTCAGCAAGGAGCGCGGACGGGCCTTACGCCAGCGCGCTACAGCCCATCCCAAGGAAAACAGGGTGAGCCATTTCGCCCCACTGCGGATGACCCCCAGCGAATCGGCCTCGTAGACCTGTTCGCAGCGGAAGTCGCGCCAGACTTCGACCATGGCTCGGATGGCCGTTTCGATGTGATCGCTGCGGCAGGCCAGGGACAAGCCGTTGATGGCGCCCGCCGAAGTGCCGCAGATGATCTGAAAGGGATTGCGCCGACGCGGCTCGTTGCAGTCCTGACGAATGGTCATCAGGGCTTGCAGCACACCAACCTGGTAAGCAGCGCGCGCGCCACCGCCAGTGAGGATGAGGGCAGTTTTTCCGGGCGGGTTCATGGCAGCTTATCGACAGTCCACACCAGGAGTTGAGTCAGGGCCTCAGGCGCATCAGGGTGGATTTGCCAAACAGGCTCTCCACCAGATCCACCACCAGTTCGGCGGTTCGGTTTTGCATGTCTCGCGCCGGGTTGAGTTCGACCACATCAAGCGACCCGAGACAGCCGGTATCGGCAATCATTTCCATGCACAACTGAGCTTCGCGGTAGGTAGGGCCGCCACGCACTGGTGTGCCCACGCCCGGCGCAATGTCGGGGTCGAGGAAGTCGACGTCGAAGCTGAGGTGCAAATGGGTGTTGTCATCCAGACCCATGAGGGCTTGCTGCAGCACCGAGCGCATGCCGTGCTCGTCTAGGTGACGCATGTCGAACACTTCCAGCCCCTGGGCGTGAACAAAGGCGCGCTCTTGCACATCCACGCTGCGCACGCCGATCAGGCGGAAATCGGCTGGAGACAAAGCCCCGCCGGCGGCTTGAATCATTTGCAGCAGGGGCTGAGGACCATGTCCGCACAACACGGCCACCGGCATGCCATGGATGTTGCCACTGGGGGTGATGGCGCTGGTGTTGAAGTCGGCATGGGCGTCAAGCCACAGCACCCGCAGACGCCGCCCTTGCGCCGCGCAATGGCGCGCCACGGCACTGATGGAGCCGATGGCCAGACAGTGGTCGCCACCCAGCATCATCGGCAAACGGCCTTGCTCCAAGCTGGTATGCACAGCCTGATGCACGGCCGCATTCCAGGCGACGCATTCCTGAAGATGGCGGTAGCCCCGATCGGGTGGCAGCCAGGGGTTGGCTGGCCCTGACAGGTTGCCCGAGTCCTCCACTTCCAGCCCCAGGCCACGCAGGGCCTCTGGCAAACCGGCCACGCGCAAGGCTTCCGGCCCCAGGGCCGCACCGCGCATGCTGGCGCCAATGTCGGTTGGGGCACCGATGAGGCGGATGGGGCTGGCCGACACGGTTGAGACGCTCATGTCGACATCTTCCCTCAAATCACCAGCCGCAGGCGCTGTCTTCTTCCACCACCCCTAGGCCATAGACCTTTTGCAGGGTGGCCCAGGCTTCGTCGGCGGTTTCGACAAAGCGGAACAGGTTGACGTCGTCCGGGCTGATCATGCCGGTTTCCACCAGGTGATCGAAGTTGATCAACTTGGTCCAGAAGTCTTTTCCGAACAGCAGCACGGGGCGCTTGCGGCACTTGCCGGTTTGCATCAGGGTCAGGGCTTCGAACAATTCATCCAAGGTGCCAAACCCGCCCGGAAAGGCCACCAGTGCCACCGAGCGCATCAGGAAGTGCATCTTGCGCAAGGCAAAGTAGTGAAACTGGAAGCACAGCTTGGGCGTGATGTAGGGGTTGGGCTCTTGCTCGTGCGGCAGCACGATGTTGAGGCCAATGCTCTTGCCGCCCACATCGAAAGCACCTCGGTTGCCTGCCTCCATGATGCCCGGCCCACCGCCTGTGACCACGTAAATGGGCGACTGCAGTTGCGCCGAATGGTTGGTGACCATGCTGGCAAAGGCTCGCGCCTCTTCGTAATAGCGGGCCATGTCCACCGCACGCTGGGCGATTCGCAGCGCATGGTCGCGAGCGGCGCCCGCGGGCAAACTCTGGGCCTCATCGAGCTTGGCCTGAGCGGCATCGGCAGGCAGGATGCGGGCACTGCCGAACATGACGATGGTGGACTCGATGTTTTCTTCGCGCTGGATCAGCTCAGGCTTGAGCAATTCCAACTGCATGCGAACCGAGCGCAATTCGGGATGCAGCAGGAATTCGGGATCCGCAAAGGCAAGGTCGTAGCTGCTGTCTGGCCCGGCGTACAGCGACGGTTTGCTGGCATTACGCGCATCTTGTACCGCCGTGGGGAAGTTACGTTCGAGCAGCTCTTTGGGGTTGTTCATGGGGCAAATGTCCTGCTGAGTTCTGCGCACGGACTGCGCTGTACTGGCAGTATGCCGCCCCATGAAATGGCTTCACGCGCGGAATTGACCGGTCAAGCCCCGGGAGTTGTGATTTCACCGCAAACCGGGCAATCGGGATTGCGCCGGGCACGCAACTCGGTCCAGCGCCAGGTGCGGCCATCGAGCAGCAACAGCCGCCCCGACAGGGATGCGTGTTGGGCCACCCCACCCGCTTCGTTCAGTGAGGCAAGCAGCTTGATGGCTTCGCCAGCCTGCATCACCCCCATCATGCCCACCACCGGGGCAAACACACCCAGCATGGCGCAGCGGGTTTCTTCAGGGGGACTATCAGGGGGGAACAGGCAGGCATAGCAAGGGCCTTCGGGCTGGCGCGGATCAAACACGCTGATCTGCCCATCGAACCGCACGGCCGATGCTGACACCAAAGGGCGCGCGTGGCGTCGGGCCATGCGATTGATGAGCTGCCGAATGGCAAAGCGATCGGTGCAGTCGAGGACCACATCGGCCTGGGGCACCCATTCGTTCAGCAGCGACTCATCGGCCGCGCAAGCCAGGGTCTGGACACGCACCGCGGGGTTGAGTTGCGCAATGGACTCCGCCGCCGAGCTGACTTTGGTTTGACCGACACGAGGCGTGGTGTGGATGATCTGGCGCTGCAGGTTGGTGACATCGACCACATCGGGGTCGACCACGGTGATACGCCCTACCCCGGCACTGGCCAGATACATGAGCGCAGGCGCACCCAGGCCACCCGCCCCAATCACCAGGGCATGAGATTGCAAGAGCTGGTCCTGCGCATCTTCTGACCACTCATCCAGCAACAAGTGGCGGCTATAGCGAAGACGCTGGTCGTCATCCACAACGAAGACTCCTACTTCCCAACAGGCTAAGGCACAAGGCGCTCAGCTTATTGCGCCTTGTCGTCTTCGGCCTTGCGCTCGGTCATGGTCTTGGAGACGGAGACCGGCTTGCCTTTGAGCTGGTTCAAAGCCTGCTGCAAGGGGAAGTCTTCGGCGCTACCGAACTCGGGCAGCGGCTTGGGCGGCTCGTTCTTGCGAGCGTCTTCCAGCTTCTTGATGGCTTCTTCGCGGGCCTTTTCACGGGCCTCGTCCTTCACCTCGGCGCCTTGGCCACTGGTGATGTGTTTTTCCAGGTCGGCTTCACGCACGCGCAGGGCCGAGTACAGGTTGCCATCGGCGCTTTCGTCCACCATCACGTCAGGCACGATGCCCTTGGCCTGGATGGAGCGACCGCTGGGGGTGTAGTACCGGGCGGTGGTGATTTTCAGGCCGGTGTCAGCAGTAAGCTGGCGCACGGTCTGAACCGAGCCCTTGCCGAAGGTCTGGCCACCCATGACCACAGCACGCTTGTGATCCTGCAAAGCACCCGAGACGATTTCAGAGGCCGAGGCCGAGCCTTCGTTGACCAGCACAACCAGCGGAATGGTCTTCAGGATGGCGGGCAGCTTGGCCAGCGGGTCGCTGCCAAAGCGGCGCGAGTAATCTTCTGTGCGAGCCTTGAACACGGCCTTCGACTCAGGCAACTGACCGTTGGTGGACACGACCACGGCATCCTTGGGCAGGAAGGCCGCAGAAATGCCGATGGCGCCTTCCAGCAAGCCACCTGGGTCGTTACGGAGGTCGAGTACCAAGCCCTTGATCTTGGGGTCTTCCTTGAACAGCTTTTCGACCTTGGCGGCAAAGTCTTCCACAGTCCGGTCCTGGAACTGGCTGATGCGGATCCAGCCATAACCAGGCTCAACCACCTTGCCACGCACGCTCTGGACGTGAATTTCCTCGCGGGTGATGGTCACAGGGAAGCTGCGGCTTTCGGCCTTGCGGAAAATGGTCAACACCACCTTGGTGCTGGGCTCGCCACGCATGCGCTTGACAGCCTGGTCCATGGTGAGGCCCTTGACGAAGGTTTCGTCGATCTTGGTGATGAGGTCACCGCTCTTGAGACCGGCGCGGAACGCAGGCGAGCCTTCGATCGGGGAGATGACCTTGACCAAGCCATCTTCCATGCCGATTTCAATGCCCACCCCGACGAATTTGCCGGTGGTGCCTTCGCGGAATTCTTTGAACGCGGTTTTGTCGAAATAAATGGAGTGGGGATCCAGGCCGGAGACCATGCCGCCGATGGCATCGCCAATCAGCTTCTTTTCATCGACCGGCTCGACATAGTCGGTCTTGATCATTCCGAAGGCCGCCGCCAGCTGCTGCATTTCTTCCAGGGGCAGGGGCGCCACCGCGTTGCGGGCAGTCGCCTGAAACTGCATGGTGGTCAAGCCACCGGCCAGCGCTCCGAGCGAAACCCAGCCGGCAATCTTCAATTTGGAAGTCATGGCGTCAATGTGCCTAATCAGGAAACCTTTATCAGTATAGAGGGCCCGACAAGACCCTCCCCCCGGAATAACGAGGCAGACCCAGGTCTGATACTGAAATCAGAGCCGCTCGCGCCCCCTTTTTTCAAAGCCACACCCAAACTGTCGCGCCAAGGTGACGGCGATGACCCACCCAAAACAGTGACCGAAATGCTAAGGTACGCGGTTAAATCTGACCCCTAACCAGCAGAAAGCTTACTTCTCGATGCGGCTGTCTTCTTCACCTCGAGCAAATTTGACTCGTGGGTTGATCACCTGGCTGGCCTACACCATATCGGGGCTGGTTTCTTTGCCTATCGCGTCCCCAGGGTCCCACGTTTCGCAATTGTTTCTGGCGGCAGGCGTGGGCTTGGGACTCGTCATCGGCTGGGGGCCAGCCATGTTGCCTGCTGTGGGGTTGGGCAGCGCGACGGTGGTCGCGTGCGCCTTGCTTTGGTTTCAACCCGACCTTCCACTCCATCTTCTGGCCTTGCAAGCTGCAACGGGAACGGTTGGCGCAAGTTTGCAGGCGTGGATTGGCTGGCAGCTGATCGGCGGCAGAAGGGATCAGCCCTTGGTCCTAGAGCTGGGTCAAGCCTTCAAGGTGTTGCGGTTTCTGCTTCTGGTTGGCCCTGTTTCCTGCGTGACCCACGCCTTGATTTCAGTTCAAGGCATGTACTGGCAAGGCCAATTGCCAGCCAGCCTCGTTTTCGAGTATTCGGTGCGCTGGTGGGCAGGCGACACAATAGGAGTGCTACTGGCTACCCCGATCGTTTTGACATGGGTAGGCCGCCCAGAGTCTTTGTGGCAAGCTCGTCGCTGGGTTCTGGGTGGACCGATGGTTGTCGCCGCAATTGCGCTGGGTCTGGCCATTCGCCATGTTCACCAATGGGATCTGGAACGAGAAAACTCGCTCTTTCGCGCAGATGTCGCGGCGCTGAACAATGAAGTCAATCTTCGACTAACCAGCTATCTCGATGCCCTGGAGTCTCTGCACGGGGTCTACTTGGCCTCAGAAGAAGTCAACAGCCAGGAATTTGCAGCCGCGTCTGACTACTGGACGAGGCATCTGCGTGGCGTACAGGCCATCGGATGGGCCCAACATGTTCACCGCAAAGATCTGGCCAGTCTCGAGGCCGAATCGCGTCAGGAGCCACTCAACCATTTTCGAGTATTCGACTTCGATGAACGCAGCGGCGAGGTTCGCCCTCCGGCTGGCGATTCATTCATGGTGATTCGCCATATTCAGCCCATGCAGAACAATCAGCACGCGCTTGGGTTGAACATACTGTCTCGCAGTGCCGTAGAAAAACCCCTGGAGCAAAGCCTGGCATTGGATGAAGCAGTCGCCACGCCCGGTTTCCAGCTGTACATGCCTGGCACAGCCACACAGCAAGTCGCTGTGGCTGTACATCGGCCGGTGTACACCTCACCGCACACTCGTTCCCAGAACACCGTCGACACGAACGCCCAGGGGGTGGTGTTCGTGGTTCTGAGGATGGACGATGCGTTGGCGGGCATGCTGGGCAGCCTGCCTCGCTATCTTGGGGCGTGCCTGCTGGAAGACAGCAATCAGAAGCTGACAGCCATTGGCGGTGACCATGACTGCCATGATGGACACTGGGGCCAAAACGCCGCCCACCGAAAGGCCATCCCGCTGAAGTTTGCCGGCGCCAACTGGCAACTCGTGGTGTGGGCTCGGCAGGAGGTCCCCTTGATTGGCCGGGGAACCACCTCGTGGTGGCTGACGGCTGGCGGGGTGATGGCCATGGCGGCCCTTTGCACGATGCTGCTGGTGATCTCTGACCACACGGGCAAACTGGAATCGGCCATGCGTGAAGCGGAGGCCCAAAAATTGGCGGCCGAAGCCGCAAACGATGCAAAAAGCGAGTTCCTGTCACGCATGAGCCATGAACTGCGCACACCCCTGAACGCGGTTTTGGGCTTTGCACAGGTCATGGACATCGACAAGCAAGCCCCCTTGCCGCCAGCCCAGCTCCACCGACTGCACCAGATTCAGCAAGCGGGATGGCATTTGCTGGACATGATTGATGATGTGCTGGACATCTCGCGCATCGAATCCGGTACCCTGCGCCTGAGTACACAGCCCGTGGCGGTTAGCGCTGCGGTATCCCAGATTTGTCTGGAGATGAAGGACCAGGCAGCCAACATCGGTATTGAATTGAGTTGGCCGGACGATACCCCTGCGGAATGGGGAGCTCAAGCCGACCCAACCCGTTTGCGACAGATCTTGCACGCGTTGATCGACAACGGCATCACCTACAACCAGCGCCCAGGATCAGTCAAAGTGACCGTATCGTTCGACACGGATTCCCACACCCGATCGAATTGGGCGCGCATTTCCGTGACCGACACCGGCATGGGACTCTCGCGCGACCAACTCGGTCAGTTGTTTCAACCTTTCAACCGTTTGGGGCGAGAAAAACAGATTCCGGACGGCACAGGTGTGAGTCTGAGCATCAGCCGCCACTTGGCCAAGTTGATGGGCGGCCAACTGGACGCACGCAGCACCGAAGGCATGGGGGCGACCTTTACCCTGTGCTTGCCCGGCATCCTGCTGCCGGTCACCCCCGCAAGTGAAGCGCCCCCGACTCCAGCAGCGAACGCAAATACCCCCACAGGCACTCGCCACATGCTGTACGTGGAAGACAACCTGGCCAATAGCGAGGTGGTTCGCGCTGCGCTGGAGGCCCACCCGTGGATTCGTCTGAGCATTGCCCCCACGATTGAACAGGGGCTGGCCGTGCTGCACAATCGCTTGCAAGGCCCCAGGCCCGATCTGATCTTATTGGACGTGCATCTGCCCGACGCCTCGGGGCTGGAATTCCTGCGGTTGGTCAAAGCCAACCCTGAAACCAGCGGCATTCCGGTGATCATTGTGTCGGCCGACGCCATGCCAGAGCAGATCGAAACCGCCCTGGCTGCCGGTGCGGCGTGCTACCTGACCAAGCCCGTGCAGATCAACAGCCTGCTGCTACAGGTCAGCCAGTTGCTTCAGCCCACCAGCACCTGAACCACGCTGGGCATCGCTGCGCGCGACAAAGGTTCAGCGCGGCGCGTACTCGGGCACCAGTTCGTGCAAACGGCTCCTCAGTGCGGCGGGTGAGGTGGCGGTTTCGTCGTGGGCCAGCGCCATCAGACGCTCAATCCAGTCAGCCGGCAACTCGCCACGCAACTGCGCCAGACGCAAGCGGGGGTGCGGTGTGGGCAAGGTGGTGTCAGCGTCAGCCAGCAGTTCTTCGTAAAGCTTTTCACCGGGGCGCAGGCCGCTGAACACAATCGGAATATCGGCCTCGGCATGGCCGCTGAGGCGAATCAACTCGCGCGCCAAATCGGCAATGCGCACCGACTTGCCCATGTCCATCACGAAGACCTGACCGGTTTCTGCCAAGGCCGCAGCCTGCAACACCAGTTGCGCCGCCTCGGGAATGGTCATGAAGTACCGGGTGATTTCGGGGTGCGTGACCGTGACGGGCCCACCCTTGGCGATCTGTTCCTTGAACTTCGGGATGACGCTGCCGCTGGAGCCCAGCACATTGCCAAAGCGCACGGCCATGAACCGTGTGGCCGGGGCTTTGGCGGCCCAGTGCGATACGACCATTTCCGCGGCACGCTTGGTGGCGCCCATCACGTTGGTGGGGTTCACGGCCTTGTCGGTGGAAATCAGCACAAAGCGCTTGACACCGCTTTCCGCCGCCGCCTGGGCCACCAGATAGGTGCCCAGGGTGTTATTGCGCAGGGCGATCCAGGCGTTTTCGTCTTCCATCAACGGCACATGTTTATAGGCTGCCGCGTGGAAAACCAGATCGGGCTGGTACTGCGCCATGACCCGACGCAAGGCAGCCAGGTCTTTCACATCGCCAACCAGGCGTACCAACTGAACATGAGGGAAGCGCTCGCTGAGGTCTTGTTCAACCTGGTACAGCGCGAATTCGCTCAACTCGAACAGCACCAGACGGCTGGGGCCAAAACGGGCAATCTGACGGCACAACTCTGAACCAATGGAGCCCCCTGCCCCTGTGAGCATGACGGTCTGCCCACTGATCAGGGTGGACACGGCACTTTCGTCGAGCTTGACGGGCTCTCGGCCCAGCACATCTTCGGGCTCAATGTCGCGCACGCGGTCCACGCGCGCGCTGCCTTCGCGCAATTCGTCCGAGGTGGGCACGGTCAGCACCGGCAAGCCGGTCGCCGAAGCCAGGTCCAGAGCACGCTTGCGTTGGGCGCCCGAAGCCGAAGGCATGGCCAGCACCAGGTGGGTCACGTCATTGAGCACTTCGGGGTCAGCCAGCTTGTCTAGCCCGCCCCACACCGTCACGCCGGAGATGCGGGCGCCTTGCTTGCGCACATCGTCGTCGAGCAAGCCCACCACGCTCCAGCCGCGATGTTGAATGCCGGCAATCAGCAGCTTGGCTGCCGCACCGGCCCCCAGGACCAGGGCACGCTGGCGGCTGGCATCGCTGCCGCGGCGCTGACGGGCGTGGTCATTGAGCAGGCGGATCGACATGCGCGCCAGCGTCATGGTGATCAAGGCAAACACGGGGTGCAAGGCCAGAACGGCGCGCGGCACTTCAACGAGTTGCGCCATCAGCACCACCACGGCACTGGCCAGCCCGGCCCCCAGGCAGACCCAAGCCAGCCGCACAATTTCAGAGAAGCTGGCATAGCGCCAACTGGCCCGCGGCACCCCCAGGGACCACGACACCGCGCTGTACACGGCAATGACGCCGGCCAGCACCAGGCTGTCGTAGCTGGGCCGCTCGTACAGCCAGCGCTCCACCCCCATGCGGAAGAGGTAGGTGGTATGCCAGGCCAGGGCGATCAGGCACGCGTCGGCCAACAGCACGGCCCACTGACGCTGTGGCCGCAGGCCATCAAGAAATCGGTTGAATGCGTTCCACATGATCGATGAAGCAAAGGGTCAGGGGCACACCAGCCCATGCGAAATGAGTTGGCTGCGTTCCAGCACCCACAGGTTCTTGCGCTTGACCTGCACCTGGGGTGGCTGCCAGCCCAGTTCAGGAAACTGCTTGGCCGCATCCACAGGGCCCACCACCATCAAGCGCGGTGTGCGGCACAGCCAGACGGGCCACTGTGACGGGCGCAGCAACAAGCGCGCTGCGGCATCGGGGCGGAACTCGCCTGCGTCAAACAGCTCTTTGCGGTCGTTGTCGTGCAAGGGCAGCTCGGGGCTGTCCCAGTCGGTCAAGGTGGGCACCGGCTCGCGCAGGCCGAGGTAGAACGGCAAGTCGTAGGTGAACTCTTCCACGTACAGCAAAGGCACCCCTTCGGCCATCAAGGCTGATACCTTGGCCGCCATGGGGCGGGTGGACTGTTTGTCGAAACGAACCACCGCGCCAATGAGGGCCACGCAAACCAAGGCCGACACGATGGCCGTGGCCAGCACGGCACGGCCCGCGCCCCACCACCGCCCTTGCGAGCGCTGCAAGGCCCCGTCAACCAGCAGGTAAGCCAAGGGCGGCAAGGCTGGCAGCACATAGCCCGCCAACTTGGAATTGGGCATGGAGAAGAAGCCGACGATGACCACCAGCCACACCACCATGAGCAGACGCACCCCGGGGGCCGCCGCTTGCTCGCAGCGGCTTTGCACAGGGCGCCCAAACAGAGACCACACCCACACCGGCCACCAGGGCAAGGTCAGGCCGATGATGAGCGGCACATAGAACCACACCGGATGGGCATTGTTGAAGCCGGTCTGCGTGAAGCGCTGGAAGTGCTGGTAGACAAAGAAGTAGTGGAAGAAGTCGGGATACAGGTGCTGCATGGCCACGAACCACGGCGCGGCCACGGCAGCAAACAGCAACAAGCCCGGTACTGACAACACCCACAGAATGCGGCGCCAGCGCCCCGACAGCAGCAGCCAGAACACCAACACGCCACCAGGTAAGACCAGGCCGATCAAGCCCTTGGCCAGCAGGCCCAGCCCCGCCATGCCGTAGGCCGACCACAAAGCAAGACGGTAAGGCTGGCCTTGCTCGGCCGACAGCACGGCATGCGCGGCCAGCACGATGGTGGTGGCAATGCACCCCGCCACCAGCATGTCGAGGTTGGCGTACTGCCCGCCACCAAAGAAAAACGGCTGAGTCAGCAGGGCGATGGACACCCAACGGGCCTGGTTGGGCCCCACCCAGCGCTTCACGAACCACCACAAGGCCACAGCGCCCATCCAGGCACCCAGAATGGAGGCAGCGCGGGCCGCCACCAGATTGAGACCAAAGACCGACAGTGACGAAGCCGTGACCCAGTAAAACAGCGGCGGTTTGTGGAAGAAAGGCAGGCCGTTGAGGGTGGGCGTCAGCCAGTCGCCTGAGCGAATCATTTCCCACGCCACGCCGGCGTAGCGGCCTTCATCGGGCACAGCCAATGGGCGCCATCCTGCGGTCAGCAGCAGCCATCCCAGCATCAACAGCGGCCACAGCCAGTTCGAACGCAAGCGAGTCACAGACACGTCCCCATCAGCACACAAAGCCGAGCAGTTTAACGAAGGGTGCCCGACAAAGGGGCGACTTGGATTTGGGCCGACTTCACAAGCTCACCCCAGGCCGCGCCGGTCAGCACACGGTATTCCATTTCACGCGAGGGGCCGATCACATCGGGCACCGCCCCGGCAGGCACTCCTGGCTTGGCCGGGTGGCACATGATCACATCGCCCTGAGGGGCCAGTTGCGCCAGCCACCGGCGCCAACGTTGCAGGTAGGCCGACTCGTCGGCATCAAAGGGATACACCCCGAGCAAATGCCCCGAAGTCGGCAAACCCAGGCTCAGCATGGCACCGGCCAACGCAGTTGAACCCAAGGCCCCGATCACCTCGGCCTTGAAGGCGTCGCCCCAATAGCGCGGCGCCATCCAGGCCCGCCAACCGGGGGCACGGCAGCGGCGCACCCAAGGTCTGGGGCCCTGTGGCTTGTCAGCCAAGACGGCCGCCAAGGCATCTCGCACCTGGGGCAGTTGATGCACGTGCTGATGCCCGTCCACAAAGTCAGGCGCGGCCCCCCACACGGCCTCGAACCGATCCCACTGCCGAGCCACTTCTCGGCGCAGCAACGCTGGGTCCAACTGCCGCTGATAAGTAGCCTGAATCAACGCACCCAGCCCGTGCGTGGGGCAGGCGGCCTGCGCCACCGGATCCAGGCATTCGGTGAAATTCAGGTGCAGGCCCACGTCGGCCCGCCGTCCACCGCCGGGTCTCTCGGCGTAGGCGCCCGCTTTCAAGGCCGGCGCGCCTTCCTGCCAGGCCACCCCATCCACCAGGCAACTGACGGCGGAGATGCGGTCCAGCGCCAGCAGGTCCAGTACCGCCGCGTTGACGCCAGCATGCAAGCCGAAGTCGTCCACGCACACGGCCAGCGATCGGCTGGAGGCGCTCATGGTCAAGCCCCGATGCGTGGCTGCTGCGGCGAATCGGCCTCTTGAGCCAGACCCTGCCCCAGCGCGCGCCGAACCACGTAAACCGGCCGGTTTTTGACCTCTTCAAAGATGCGGGCAATGTACTCACCCAAGATGCCCAACGAGATCAACTGGATGCCGACAAAAAACAGCAGGCAGACGATGATGGTGGTCCAGCCCGAGACGGCATTGCCGTGGAAGATGTAGTCTTGCGTGACGAAGGCCCCGTAGGCAAAGGCCAGCACCGCAAGCACCAAACCGATGATGCTGGCAAAGCGCAGGGGCCAGGTGGTGAAGGCGGTCAGGCCATCGATGGAAAAGGCCAGCAAGCGCAGCGCGCTGTAATTGGTGACCCCGCTGGCGCGTTCGGCCGGTTCGTAGGGAATGGCCACCGACTTGAACCCCACCCAGGCGTACAGGCCTTTCATGAAGCGGTTGCGCTCAGGCAGGGCCTGCAGGGCGTTGACCACAGCGCGATCCATCAGCCGGAAATCGCCCGCATCGGGGGGCACCTGAAAGCGCGACTTGGCATTCATCAACCGGTAGAACGCACGGGTGCCCAATTGCTTGAACAAGGACTCGTCGTCGCGATTGGCGCGCAAGGCGTAGACCACATCGGCGCCGTTTTGCCAATGCTGCACCATGTCGGCAATGAGTTGGGGCGGGTGCTGCATGTCAGCGTCCATCAGCACCACGGTTTCCCCCACAGCCGCATCCAGCCCCGCCGTCAGCGCGGCTTCCTTGCCAAAGTTGCGCGAAAACTCGATGGCGCGAAAGCCCGGTTGCTTCGACCACTCTGACAGCACCTCGGAGGTGTCGTCTCGGCTGCCATCGTTGACCAGGATCACTTCCCACTGGCGCGAGCATTGCGCCAACTGCTCGGCCAGCAAGGGCAGCAACAGGCGCAAGTTGGCCGCCTCGTTGTAGCAAGGAATGACGCAGCTCAAGGTGGGCAGCGTGTGACGCGGAACAACAGCGAAATACGGAGTGGAAGCGGGCATGGCAATCCGGCAGACGACGAAGGGAGCGGGCCGATTATCCTCTGAGGATGAGCCAAGACCGCCCCCTCCCTCCCCTGCCCAGCCTCCCGCTGGGGCGCTATCAACATCACAAAGGCGCCCTGTATGACGTCATGGGTGTGGTGCGCCACAGCGAAACCCTGGCCCCTCTGGTCCTGTACCGCCCGCTGGAGGGCGACGGCACCCTGTGGGTTCGCCCCTTCGAGATGTTCACGGAAACCGTCGAGCGAGACGGACAGCAGGTGCTGCGATTCCAAATGGTGAGATAAATCCCGGGTTATTGCGAGATTGTTCACGCACAAATCGGGGATAAATCGGGGAATCGGGGCCAGGCTTTGTTCTGATCCCATGTGAGGCAAATCTGACGACACCCATGTCCCTGATTCCCATACAGAACCTGGCCAACCAGCTGGAACCCGCCTGGGCATTTTTGAGTGGCCACGAGCGCCATTTCGTGCCCGCCGAGGTTCAGCCGCCGCGCGCCGGAGAGCGCGAGCATCGCGTGGTGCTGCCGGTCAAGTTACTCAACGGCCATCGGCTGATTGCCGTGGCGGTGATGCTGGACGAAGATCAGGCCGAAGCGGTTGCCCGCTTCATGTTTGGTCAGCCGGAAGGTGAAATCAACGAGGCCGATTTGCAGGACGCCTGCCTGGAAACCTGCAATGTGCTGGCCAGCAGCGTGATCAAGGGCTGCGAAAACCCGAATGTGATCGACATCGGCTTGCCGCTGGAGGTGTCAGCCGAGAAATACTTGACCCTGCAATCGCATGCGATCGCACGGGTCACCCTGATGAGCGAGATCGACCACGAACACCGCATCGTGGTCACTGTGTTCGATGTAAGTGATCAAAGCGTTTTGGAGTCTTGAATATGAGTGCAACCCCCGAAAACCGGCAGGATGCATACCGCTTCTTGATCGTGGACGACAGCCGGGCCATTCAGGCCATCGTGCGGCGCGTGGTGGAGAACTGCCAGTACCCGAATGCCGAGATCCGCGTGGCCTCGAACGGGCAGGAAGCCCTGGACGTGCTCAACACCTTCAAGCCCGACCTGCTGATCACCGACTGGCACATGCCCAAGGTGTCGGGCCTGGAGTTGCTGCAAACGATGCGGCAATCGGGCATGACCGACATTCAGGTGGGCTTCATCACCACGGAATCGTCAGAAACCTTGCTCAATGAGGCCCGCACCAACGGCGCCGCATTCGTCATCAACAAGCCCTTCCGCGACGACATCCTGATCCAGCGCGTGCGGGAAACCGTGCCGCACCCTGCCGATGCGACGGCTGCACCGCCCCCCTTGCCTGCAGCCGAACCGGTGGCCAAGCACCAAGTGGCGGCAGCCGAAGCTGAGGCGACTGTGGTGGAAGACGGCCCCCCTGAGTTTCCCACCCCGGTTCGCGCTGCGGAGCCTGCCAAGCCCGCCAACTCGCCCACACCCGCCCCAGTCGCTGCCACAGCGGTTGCAACGCCAGCGGCGTCCTCGGTGGAGCCTGCCGCGTCGCCAGCCCCCCAATCTGTGCCTGCCCCCGCAGCCTCCGCTCCCCCTGCAGCGGAAGCCGCCGATGCCGCCAAACCAGTCCCTCTGGCTGCCATTCCGCCTCTGATGAAAACGGAAGACTGCCAAAAGCTGGTGCATGCCACCTTGCAGGAAATCCCGTTCCGACTGATTCGGCACGATGACTTGCAAACCAAAGATCTGACAGCCAAGAATTTGATTGGCCTGTACGCGGGGCCGAACAAGCCCATTGCCGCGCTGTGCGTGCTCGACACCAATGCCCTGTGCATTCTGGGAGGCGGCGCCGGCAAGATGCCACCCCATATTGTTCGGGCAGCCATGGCCGCAGGCGCCCCCAGCGAAGCCATGGTTCAGAACGCCACCCGCTTCATGCAAATGGCCGGGGCGATCTTGCACATGGACGGCGCGGTCGGCACGGCACCGCTGTCTCGCACCAGCCTGGTTCCGCAGAACTTCAAGAAGCTGGAAGAACTGCTTTTGAAGAATTCAGGCCGGGCGCACTTTCGCGTTGCGGTTCCGGGTTACGGCGAAGGCCGACTGTCGTTCCTGGCTGTCTGATTGAGGAGCCATCATGCAACTTGAACAGATTGCCGTCCTGTTTGTCTTCATTGGCAACGCGGTGTCCATCCTGATGCTGGGCTTCATGCTGTTCAAGATTTCCAAGCAGACAGAAGCCACCCACAGCCTGCTGGTCAATGGCACCCGCGACTTGCTGGAAGCAGGCAAGCGTCTGCGCGATTCAACCAAATCAACCGACCGGCTGGTGGACCGCCTGTCCGACATGAACCAGCAGCCCAGCAATGCGCCGCCGCCCACCGCATCCGAAACAGAAGAGCACTTCCGCAAGCTCGAAGCCATGCTGCAAGACCTGAACGGCAAGAAGCTGCAAGACCACGGCAAGTTTCTGGAAGACATCCGTCAGGTACTGGACTCGATGAGTGGTCAGTCCGGCTCTGATTCGTTTGCCCAATGGCGCGAGGCCCACCAGCACAAGCTGGAAGCCGCACAGAATCAGCGCACCCGCATGGCCTCGGAGATGGAGGGCCTCAAAGCGCGGCTGGACGAATCGCAAAAGGTCATTCAGGAACTGCGCCGTGCAGTTCGCGTTGCCGAAACCGCCAACCAATCGAGCGAAGCCCTGCGGACCAATCTGGACCAGCAGCAGCAATTGCTGACCCGTGCCAAGGAACGCGCGCAGGCCGCCGAAGCCCGCGCCGCCACCTTGAGCCGCGAAATCGAATTGATGCAAGCCGAAGCGAGCCGTACCGAATCGAAGGGCGATGGCGCCAGTTCCGCCGTGCGCAAACAGTTGGAAGAAGTCAGCCGCGAACGCGACGGCTTGAAAGCGCAGCTAGAGAAGTTGCGCGAATCGATGCAGCGTACGCTCATCGAAAAGGACTTCATTGAAGAAAAACTGCTCGACCTGGATGCGGCCGCGCACGCTTCTGTGACCACCGCTGCGGCGGCCAAGGCGGCCAACCCACCAGCCGACCCTGCGGCTCATTGAGCCCCGTCCAGCCCCTCCCGCAAGGCGGCTGGCACCTCCAGAACCACATCGGTCAAGGCACGCGCCACGCAAGGCAGCACCCAGCCCTCGGCCCGCTCGTCCGCGCTCACGCCCGGCCACTCGACGATGTAACTCACCTGCCCCTGACTCATTCGACACAGACAGGTGCGACAGGTGCCATTGAGGCAGCTGCTGGGCAAACGAATGCCGGCCCGACGCGCGGCGCGCCAGAGTGGCACACCGGCAGGCACCTCGCACTCCCACCCCTGGGGCTCAATGCGAAGTTGAAATCGGGCAGGTGGGCCATTCATGGGCCCACAGCATAACGCCACGCTTGTCAAGCGCGTTTTCGTTCCTCACCCCTCATTTGCGCGCCAACAAGAAAAAACCCGAAGTGATACGAACATCATGATGTCGCACACTCGCTCCTGTATTCCCTGCAGTACCCATTCATCATTCATCACAGGAGAAGACATGAGATCGTTCGTACTGGCCGCCACCGCCTTGCTGTGCACCGCCACAGCACAAGCCGGCTACTACACCTGGGAAACCGTGACCTTGCCCGCCGCCAGTGGCGCCGCCTGTGGTGACGGCTCGCCCTACCGAATCTTTGTCAACCGCGCCTTGTTCACCAAGAAAACGGTGGTGATGTTTGAAGGCGGCGGTGCCTGCTGGAGCCAGGGCGTGTGCGAAGGCGATGGCGGCATCCTGGGCGCCTCCAACCCCAATGGTCTGCCCACCAATTACCTGACGGGCCTGACACGCGCCTTCCTGGGCTATGTCACGCCTTTCACCTCACGCCTCAACCCCTTGGCCAGCGTGCAAACGCAATCGTGGAACATCGTCTATGTGCCCTACTGCACCGGCGACGTGCACGTGGGCAACAAGATCGCGGTGTACAACGACAAGAACGCCAGCCAGCCTCGCACCGAATACCACCGAGGCGACCGCAACATCGTCGCCACAGCCAACTGGCTGGCCGCCAACATGTACCGTCCGGATGAACTGCTGGTCACCGGCTTCTCGGCGGGCGGCACGGGCTCCACGGCCCAGTACGCCACCATTCGCAATGCGATGAACCCGAAAAAGTCCTCGCTGCTCAACGACAGTGGCCCCTTCTTCAACGCCCCCCGCAATGGCGACCCCAGCCAACACCCCTCGTCGCCCTTGCACGACAAGATCCGCGACGCCTGGGGCCTGGAAGCCACCAACAGCATCGTGCCGCGCCTGAAGACCCAATTGGTCAGCGGGGGCCTGAACACCGACAACTTCGGCAGTCTGACCCGCGCATTGGCACAGCAATACCCCAGCGACCGCTTCGGCTACACCACCTTCCAGCGCGACGGGGTGTACTCCATGTTCTCGTACTCGCATTTCTACGACAGCATCCGCAACGCGCCGAACGACAAGGCTCGCTTTGACGTGGTCAACGGCATGTGGATGAAGGACGTGAACCAGTGGACGACCGACATGAGCGATCTGCCCAATGTGGGTTACTACGTGGCCTACTGGCGCGGTCTGGCCGCCGCTCACACCATGACGGTGATGGACTTCGCCAACACCGGCATCGAGGAGGCCGGCCTGTCGTCGGTGAAGACTTTCATCAACAACACGCTGGATCGCTCCGCCCCTCCGATCAAGGCGTTTGAGCGCGACACCGTGGGCGACTACAAGCGCGGCAAGACGGACTTCATCAACATCCTGGGTGAATGGGTTCGGCCCTACCTGTCGTTCCTGTCCGGTGGCCTGGACGACCCTTACAAGCCCTGATCTGGCGCACGCGTTTGGGTGGCGGAACCCCAGCCACCCAACTGCGCTACACCCAGCGACAGTTCTCGCTGAAAAATGGCCAAGGCGCGCTCCACGCCTGCCTGGCCTCCAGCGGCCACGCCATACATCATGGGCCGCCCGGCAAACACAAAGTCTGCCCCCAAGGACAAGGCCTTGATCACGTCACTACCCCGGCGCACTCCGCCATCCACCATCAACACAGCCTGGTCACCCAAAGCCTGACGAATCGCAGGCAAGCACATCAAGGCCGCTGGTGCGCTGTCCAGCACCCTGCCGCCGTGGTTTGACACCCAAACGGCATCGGCCCCCACTTCCACCGCGCGGCGAGCATCGTCTTCATGCAAGATGCCTTTGACGATGAGCTTGCCCGGCCAGAGTTCGCGCAGACGCGCCAGATCGCGCCAGGTTTGCGTAAATGGAATCTGAGAGGTAAACAGATCGGCAATTTGCCTTGCTGAGGCACCCTCGCCTGCATACGCCGCCCAGCTCTCAAAACGTGGCAAGCCCTGCTTGGCAAAGCGTGCGAGCCACGCTGGGTGGCACAAGGCATCGGCAATGGCCGACAGGGTGGGCTTGACGGGGGGCACAAACCCATTGCGCGCATCTCGCTCGCGATTGCTGTGAACGGGCACATCCACCGTGACCACCAAATGCCGCAACCCTGCGGCCGCAGCACGCCGCACCAAATCGTCGGTGATGCGTTGCTCGCGCGACACGTACAACTGAAACCAGGTTTGATCAGGCGCAGCCTTGGCTGCCGCTTCGATCGATGCGGTGCCAGCACCCGACAGCACAAACGGCACACCCATTCGTTGCGCAGCCCGAGCCAACATCAAATCGGCACCATGGCGCGCAAAACCGGCCAGGCCCGTTGGGGCCATACCCAAAGGCATCGACCAAGTCTGCCCCCACAGAGAACGAGACAAGGTCAGAGCAGACACATCGACCAGATACCGGGGCGTCAGCGTCACGTCGTCAAACGCCTGACGGTTGCGCGACAAGCAGGTTTCGTCCTCCACGCCCCCTTCAATGTAGTCCCACACCAGGCGGGGCAAATAGCGTTGCGCAGCCCGGCGCAGACTGTCGATGTTGTGGCAACGATCCAATGAACTCATGCAAGCGCCTCAAGGGTTTGACTCGGCCAACAGGCTGACAAAGCGATGTGCCCAGGTATGCACATCGCCCGGCCATCGGGCAGACAAGTATCGGCCATCACGCACCACCCAGGCGGCACGGTCATCGTGGTCGGTATCGCGAAACAGGCCAGCCGTCTTGCGCCAGTGATAAGGGGCCTCACGGGGCACATCCGCAAAATCGCCATCGGCCGCCAGGGCCCGTTTGACCTCAGCCTCGACGCTCCAATAGCCTGATGGTTCGCCCGGCCCTTCGGCATAAGTTCGGTAGTAGAGGGGGTCCCAGAAGCGCGCCCACCAACGGGTCAAGTCCCAGGCGGATTTTTCCAGCCGCCAAGTCAGGGCCGTGGTCCGACGTCCGTGCAGCACCGAGCGCCCGGTCAGCACCGAGCGCGCCCGCGCCGCCAGCAACACACCATGGCATACCGCCGCAACGGGCCGGTGTTGTCCGTGTTCGTCGCGCGCATCGAAGAAGCTCGCCACCAAGGCTTGCAGCACCGTGCTTTCCAGATAGGGGCGCATGCCCTTGGCATGCCCCCCCGGCAAAACCAGCCCATCAAACGGGGTGAGCCGATGCTGTTCGGCCGCTTGCTCGTAGGTCAGGGGTTGGCCAAAGTGGGGGGACTGAACCATGACCGCATGGGCCTGCCTAGCTGCATGCTGCGCCCGCAACAGCAGCCCCAGCACCTTCATCTTTCTCAAACCCGGCACCCAACCCCAGGGGTCCAGCCCCTCGCCGCTCAACATCAACGGGTCGGCCTGAGCAGGCAAGCCATTCGGTGTGGTGAAGCACACGGTGTGCCCAGCCTGGGTCAGCACCTGCCAGGCCACCGCCGCTTCAGTGGGGTCGTAATCATGCGCGGGCAAAGGCATCAGGATGTTCATGCGGCGCCTTTCACCGTCAGCGACAGGCTCCCCAGCCAGTCGGCTTGCATGTCAATGCGGTCATTCACTTTCAAAAACCGGGGTGATGCGCTTTGCGCTCGCCAAGCCAGCGCAATGGCCAGACGCCTGGGCAAGCACTGCACCAAACGCCGCTTCCAGGGCGACACCTGCAAGGCAATGCCGGCAGGGGTGCCAGCCAACACCACGTCGCCCTGACGCAGCCACCCATCGGGCGCGCACTGGGCAGCCAAGGTCAACAGCTGCAAGGGTGAATACAACAAGTCAGACAAGGGGGCATGCTGACGCAATTCGCCATTCACCCGGGTGCTCAAGGTCACTTGGGGCCATGACGACAGGTCGTTGGCATCTGGGCACCAGACCGACTGGGCCGCAGGCAGAAAGCCCGGAAAGCCCTTGGCGGCAGACCAGTGGCGCAACGGGTCACGCGCCCCCAACCCGGCCATCTGCACACTGCGTGCAGTCGCATCGTTGACCAACACAAAACCCCAGCGAGGGCTATGTGAATCAGACGGATGCCAATCGGCCAGCAACACCATGCCCACCTCGACTTCATAGTCCAACAAGGCCCCGGCGTGGCAGAGGGCCTCGCCGTATACATCCCCCCCTTCGACTTGCTGCAGGCACTGCCGTAGCGCTGACGAAGAAGGCATGGTGATGTGCGTGGCGCCCGGTTCAGGTCGGCAGGGCTTTGCAAACACCACCGCAGCACCTGCCCGCTCACCCGTTTCACGCACATGGTCGGCAAAGGTCAGCCCCAGTGCCCAGACCGAAGGGGGGCGATCAGGGGGCATCAGTTCATGAAACGGGCGCCATTGTCCGGAGGTATCCATCAGCGATTTCCTGGTGACCTTGCAAAAAGGGGCGAACGCCTGATATTGTGAGCAAAAGCTCAGCTTTCTCAACTCGCATTTGCCTATGACCGCCCCCGCACCGGCACGCAAGTCAACTCGCCCCCGCAAACAGCCGAGTCAAGGGCGATCGGTGGTCACGGTCAGCGCCATTTTGGAAGCCACGGCTCACATTCTGGTCACCGAAGGCTACGAACACCTGAACACCAACCGGGTGGCAGAACGGGCGGGCGTCAGCATTGGCTCGCTGTACCAGTACTTCCCCAACAAACAGGCACTGCTGTCGGCTTTGAGGCAAAGACACGCCCAAGACATGCAGTCGCTCGTCAACGAGCTGACCGAGCAGGCCTTGAGCCAAACCTTGCCCCAAGCCATTCGGACCCTGGTGGGCGCCGTGGGGGCGGCCCATCGCCTGCAGCCACGCTTGCATCAGGTACTGGAGCAGGAAGTGCCACGGCAAACACAACAGGCCGTGCCCACCGAATGGGAAACCACGCTGCGCCTGAAACTACAGGCCTACCTGGCCCATCACCAAACTCAATTGACCGTGGGGGATGTCAGCGTGGCCAGCCTGGTGCTGGTGAGGTTGGTCGACGCGCTCATCCACGCCACCCTGACGCCAGACCCGCTTGGGGTGAGCCCTCAGGCCATCGAAGAGGAAATCAGCACGGTGGTGCTGCGCTATCTAACCAGCCCAGCCACACCGGCAATGGGACCATGACTCAGCGCAGATTGCCTGTGTGCCCCAAGGAGTAGCGTCCGGGCAAGGGCCACACCACCAAGCCATGCGGCTCCATGCCGACCTTGATCTTGCGCATGTCGCCGCTGGAGGTGTCAATGCGATAGACCACATCGTCAAAACGACCGGCCAGCCATAGCCAGCGCCCGTCGGCGCTGATGTTGCCCATGTCGGGGCTGCCGCCACCGGGAATGGGCCACTGCGACACCACCTTTTCGGAGGCGAAGTCGATCACCGACACGCTACCCTTGCCCTTTTTGGGGCCATGAATTTTGTGCGAGCCACGATTGGCCACATACAGGCTCCTGCCGTCACGGCTAGGGTACAAGCCATGCGCAGCCACACCGGTGGGAATGAAACCGATTTCCTGGAAGGTTTCGCCATCGACCACATGCACACCGTCGGCTTCCATGTCAGCCACGAAAAAGCGCTTGCCATTGGGTGAGACGCGAATGTCTTGCGGCATGCCCTTGCGCGAGGTACAGATCTCGGAAACATCGGGACCGCCAATCACGGGCACATCTTTGAAGCGGGTCTTGGGCATTTGCAAGGTCAGGTAGCCCAACACGCTGCGGTTCACCAAATCGATCTTGGCCAGACTGCCCTGGAATTCGCAGGTGAAGATGGCATAGCGCCCATCCATGGAAAAGTCAGCATGGTTGATGCCGCCGCATTGCGGCACGTCAATCGAGTACTGCATGACCATGGTCTTGGGGTCGCGGAAATCCAGGCGATGACGCGCCTCCGCCACCACAATGGCCGACTTGCCATCCGGTGTGAAATACAGGTTGTAGGGATCGTCCACATCCACCGCCGCCCCAGGCTTGCCTGTGCGCGGATCAATCGGGGTCAGGCTGCCGGTCTTCTTGCGTTCGGCATTGTTGGCCACCCACAAGGTACGCAGGTCCCACGACGGCACGATGTGCTGCGGCGAGTCACCCACCTTGAAACGATCCACCACCTTCAGGGTTTCGGGATCAATGACCGAAACGTCGTCAGAGCGCAAGTTGGGCACATAAATGCGAGCCAGATCGCCCTTCAACGCCGGAGAGACCTTGCCAGGGGCCGTTTCGCTGTACAGGTTGCGAGCATCCACCACCGGGGGCATGCCAGGCACGGTCGACACCGCTGCAGCCGATGACCCAGCCGCCACCGGCGTACCGGGCGCAGCGGCATACAAGCCCAGTCGCGGCCACGCCAAAGCCACCACGGCCACCGCAGCGGCTCCCCCCAGCAGACGAACAGTCGGTTTCATGATCAAGATATCGGTTCGGAATCAGAAAGCTTCAACGCACGGCTTCGGCCGCACGGATGGCCTGAACGGATGATTCCACAATCTGCTGCACCCCGATCTGCCCAAGATCAGCGGTGGCGCGTGTGGGGTTGCCATACACCCCATCTGACCGGGTCCATTTGCGGCTTGCCGACAACATTGGCACCCGAACCAAGGCCGGATCAAGGGCCAGAGTCAGTGCGGTATCGGCCAGACCGGCATGGGTACCAATTTCGGCTTGCGAGAACCCGGCCGCCTTCAAGTCGGCCACGTAGCGCGTCTGGGTCACCTCGTAATACTCGCGCAAGGCCAGCACGCGAGCGCCAGACAAACCGGCTGAAGGCCGATTCAAACGGGCCGCGACTCGCTCTTCGCACTTTTGATAACCACCATGGTCCCCCAGGAAAACCACGGTGCGAAACCCATGCTGCACCAAGCTGCGCGCAGCGCCTTCCAGCAAAGCTTCGAAAGCCGGTTCCGGCACGCTCAAGGTGCCCGTGAAACGCATGTGTGCCTGAGGGGGGGACACCGCCCCTTCGGGAACATAGCTGATCACTGGCGCCACCACCGCATGGCCCAGACGGCGCGCAATGCGCCCAGCCAGCACATGCGCACGCGCATTGTGCTTGCCCAGCACCATGTGGGGACCGTTCTGTTCGGTGCCGCCAATGGGCACCAAAGCCACCGTGGCCCCGGCAGCAATGCGGTCGCGCAACTCGGGCGACGTCATCTCCTCCAGGAACACGGTGGCGGCTCCTTCGCTGGCGGCGCGAGCCTCGGCGCCAGGCATGAAGGCAAGCACCAGGCTAGGCGCCAAACCAAGGGCCAGGGCTCGCACCAAACGGATTGCCCCCGCCGACCACACGGCCATAGCCTGCACAGCCCGCCTCGTTCGCTTGCTCCATTCAACGTTCAACCCAATCACACCACGCCCCCAAATGCATCCAGCATCCCAATTGGGGGCAGTGTAATCAGGCCTGCATATCGAGCAAGGAACCCATCATGCGATCCTGGGTACGGATGACCCGCAGGTTGGCCAGGTATTGATAGCTCGCCATCTTGTGGGCCACCATGTCGTTGGCCAAGGCATCGCCTTCGGCCGAAGACTGGCTCAGGGTCACCGTGACCCCGCCGAGCGCGGCCTCGGCCGCCTGCGACACCTGTTGGCGCCGGAAGTTGGCAGTCTCGGTATTGGCAATGTTGTGGGCCGCAGCCCCCATACGCATCGACGCCGCATTGACGCCAGACATGGCAATGGCAGAAACAGAGCCCATGATGGATGACCTCCAGACGAAACTCGCCACAACAGCGCCCTCAGTCCTACAATTTCTCTAAACAAAGAGGCCCGCTATGGACAATCAGAAAATCAAGCAAACCCTGGAACAACTGCACGCTGAGCTGGAAGCTGGACAACGCCCAGACCCCGAATTGCGTGCCATTTTGCAAACCCTGGCGCAAGACATTCATCGCGCACTGGAACAGCCTGCCACAGCCCCCACCGATGAGGGAAGCCTGGAAGACCGCGCACGCGACGTCTCCGCCAAATTTGCCGCACAACATCCCTACCTGGAAGCCACCTTGCGCGACCTGATGGACGGACTGGGCAAGATCGGCATCTGAAATTCGCGCTTTGGCAGGCGCTCGCACCCTGTCGTCATTTGTCAATCATCAGCCGACTGAAATCGGCAAGATGCGCGCACTGACGAACACAACGAGAGCACTGCCATCATGCGACGCTGGAACGGCTGGGGCGACACCCACAACACCGAAGCACTCAAACCCGAAGCCCTGTCCTTTTTGCAGGAAGCCATCGGGAACGCCACGGCCCCCAGCGATGCCAGTTGGGATCAAGCCCTGGCCCAAGTGGCGCGCCAGCCCTCGCGCCTGGCAGCCCATCCCCTGATCGACACCAGCGACGCGGCCCGCCTGAGCGCCAGCTTTGGCCAATCCGCCTGGGATTGGCTGCGCCTGCGATTCGGCCAGATCGGTCGGGTCACCGATGGCGTGGCCCACCCCGAAACCACACAAGACGTTCAAGCCCTGCTGGCCTGGGCCAAACAGCATGGCGTGCATGTGCTGCCTTGCGGGGGCGCCACCAGTGTGGCCGGACACCTGACACCGGTGGGAGACAAGCCCGTTCTGACCCTGAACCTCACGCGCATGATGCGACTGGTCAGTCTGGATCCGGTGTCTCAAATTGCCACCTTCGAAGCTGGCGTGGCCGGCCCTGATCTGGAAGCCCAACTGCGCGCCCACGGCTTCACCCTGGGGCACTTTCCACAAAGTTTCGAACTGTCTACGCTGGGCGGCTGGATCGTGACCCGCTCTTCGGGCCAGCAATCCGCCCGTTATGGCCGAATTGAGGCCATGTTTGCCGGCGGCACCCTGGTCACGCCCGACACCACCGTGGTGTTGCCCACCTTCCCCGCTTCGGCTGCTGGCCCTGACATGCGCGAATGGATCATGGGCTCGGAAGGCCGCATGGGCGTGCTGACCGAAGCCAAGGTGCGTGTCACCCGTCTGCCCGAGCGGGAAGACTTTGTGGGCGTGTTTTTCCCCTCGTGGGAAGCGGCCCAGACTGCAGTGCGCGAACTGGCTCAGGCCAAACTGGGTTTGTCGATGCTGCGGGTGTCGAACGCGGTCGAAACTTTCACCACCTTGCGCATGGCCGGCCATGCACGCGCCATTGGCTGGCTGGAACGTTACCTGGCTCTGCGCGGCGTGGGCGAAGGCAAATGCCTGATGATGATGGGCCTGACTGGCAGCCGGGCGCAGGTACGCGCCATGCGCCAACTTGGCTTTGCCATCATTGGCGCGCATGGCGGCGTGTCCACCGGCACGGTGCTGGGCCAGAAGTGGGCAGCCAAGCGCTTCCAAAACGTTTACCTGCGCAACAGCTTGTGGGAAGCCGGCTATGCCGTCGATACCATGGAAACCGCTTGCGACTGGCCCCGTGTCACCCCCATGATGGAAGCCATGGAAGAAGCCGGGCGACAGGCCTTGGCTCGTCATGGCGAGAAAACCCATTGCTACACCCACCTGTCGCATGTGTACGCACAGGGCTCCAGCGTGTACAGCACCTTTGTCTACCGCATTGGCCCCGACTACGACAGCGCCCTGGCACGCTGGCAGTCGCTCAAGCAATCTGTGGGCAATGCCATTGCAGCCCACGGCGGCACCATCACCCACCAGCACGGCGTGGGCAAAGACCACGCCCCCTGGTTCCAGCTTGAAAAGGGCCCCGCCAATCTCGCGGCCATTGGCGCCGTGATTCGTGAGTGGGACCAGAAGGGCGTGATGGCGCCAGGCAATTTGCTGGGCGACATCTCATGAACTCGCCCGTTGACATCCTCGTCATCGGAGGCGGGATCACTGGTGCCGGCATTGCGCTGGAAGCCGCACGACGCGGCGCACGGGTTCAACTGGTCGAGCAACGCGACTTTGCCTGGGGCACCTCGTCGCGCTCGTCCAAACTGGTCCACGGTGGGCTGCGCTATTTGCGCGAAGGCGCCATCGGGCTGACCCGTGAATCGGTACTGGAACGCCGCCAACTTCTGCGCGATGCGCCCGGACTGGTCGAGCCGCAACGCTTCCTGATGGGCCACTACGCAGGCCGCTCACCCGGTCAGACGCTGATGCGCCTGGGCCTGGCGGTGTACGACCTGCTGGGTGGCGAACGCCACCGCCATGCCGTCGATGCCAGTGGCTACCAGCAACTGGCGCCCCACACCGATGCCCGAGGCTTGATCAGCGGCTCAGGCTACCTGGATGCCAAAACCGACGATGCCCGCCTGGTCTGGCGCGTGCTGCAGGAAGCCCGCCAACACGGCGCCCAAGTCCACAACTACACCACGGTCGACAGCTTGATGGTGGAACAAGGCCGTGTCTGCGGAGCGCACCTGCGAACCGAAGAGGGCCGCACGCGAAGCCAGGCCGCCACCTGCGTCATCAACGCCACTGGGGCCTGGGCCGATGGGCTGCGCCAGCGAATGGGCCAGCCCCCGAAGCTGCGCCCCCTGCGCGGCAGCCACCTGCTGTTGCCCCTGTGGCGTCTGCCCGTGGCACAGTCGGTCAGCCTGTTTCATCCGCGTGATGGTCGCCCGGTATTTGCCTACCCGTGGGAAGGCATGGCCCTGGTTGGCACCACCGACATCGACCACCCGCATGACCTGAATGAGGAACCCGGCATCACCGAAGGCGAGGTGACCTACCTGTTGGAAGCCGTGCAACACACCTTCCCACACCTGGGCATTCAAGCGCACGACATCGTGTCCACCTACGCTGGCGTGCGGCCGGTGGTGTCCAGCGGCGCGGCCGATCCTTCCAAAGAAACACGCGATCACATCGTGCTCAACGAGCAGGGCCTGATCACCGTGACGGGTGGCAAGCTCACCACCTTTCGCGCCATCGCGCTCGACACCCTGCGGCACGCCGCTCGCGCCCATGCCACCCTGAAGCTGAACTGGCAGGACGAACGCATCTTGTCGACCCCCACCGTGGGCCCGGACCTACTGAAACTCGATGCCACCGAACAAGCGCGCCTGATCGGTCGCTACGGCGATCAAGCCAATGCCTTGCTCGCCTCGGCCATGCCAAGCGAATGCCAGCCCATTGCGGGCACCCGCATCTGGTGGGCCGAACTGCGCTGGATTGCGCAGCACGAAGCCGTCCATCATTTGGATGACTTGCTCTTGCGCCGCACTCGCCTGGGTCTGGTTCTGCCCCACGGCGGCCAAGCCCTGCTCCCGCAAATTCGCCCTCTCATGCAAACTGCACTGGGCTGGGATGATGCCCGATGGGAACAGGAACGCCTGCGCTACGGGGCCCTGATTGCGCGCTGCTACGGCCTGCCTGCCTCGATGAAAAAGGACGCGCCATGACACGCCAACCGGACGACCTGCTGCTGTCCATCGACTGCGGCACCCAGAGCGTGCGAGCCATCTTGTTCGACCTCAAGGGCAATGTGGTGGCCAAGTCGCAAGTGCGGTTTGACGACTACCAAGTTCCTCAACCGGGCTGGCTCGAACACGATGTCAATGGCTTCTGGCAAGCCACGGCGCAAGCCTGCCAAGGTCTGTGGCAAACCCACGGCGCACGCAAGCCTGCGCTGCGCGGCGTGTCGGTGACCACACAGCGCGGCACCATCATGCCCGTGGACGCGCAAGGCGAAGCGCTTTACCCTGCCATCATCTGGCTGGACCAGCGCAATGCCACCCGCTTGCCCAAGATCAGCGCCCCTTGGCGAGCGGCATTCCGAGCGGTCGGCGCCACCGACACCATCGAATACTTTCAGCGCGAAGCCGATGCCAACTGGCTGGCCGAATTCCGCCCCGACATATGGCAAAGAACGCATAAGTTCCTGCTCTTGTCAGGCTTGTTGAACCACCGGCTCACCGGTCGCTTTGTGGACTCGATCGGCTCGCAGGTGGGCTACATCCCCTTTGACTTCAAGCGGCAAAAATGGGCTGCTGGCTGGGACTGGAAATGGCAAGCCATGGCCATGGAGCCTCGCCACCTGCCCGAGCTCTACCCCGTGGGCAGTCAGGTGGGCCAAATCACCCGGCAAGCAGCCGAAGCCACCGGCATTCCCGAGGGCTTGCCCGTCATGGCCGCTGCAGCCGACAAGGCGTGCGAGGTGCTGGGATCGGGCTGCCTTGGCCCGGAGGTGGGCGGTCTGTCGTATGGCACCACGGCCACCATCAACATCAACTCCAGCAAGTACCTGGAAGCCTTGCCCCTGGTGCCCCCCTACCCCGCCGCCCTGCCCCAGCATTTCAGCTGTGAGGTGCAGATCTTCCGGGGCTACTGGATGGTGCGCTGGTTCAAGGAGCAGTTCGGCCACAACGAAATGCTGGCGGCCGAACAAACCGGCATCCTGCCCGAAGCCCTGTTTGATGAAATGGTGGCCACGGTACCGCCGGGCTCCATGGGCCTGATGCTGCAGCCCTACTGGTCCCCCGGCATTCGCCACCCTGGCCCCGATGCGAAAGGCGCCATCGTCGGATTTGGCGACATCCACACGCGGGCCCACTTGTACCGTGCCATTCTGGAAGGCCTGGCCTATGCCCTGCGTGATGGCCGCGAACGCATCGAAAAGAAAACCCGCACGCCCATGAAGGAGTTGCGCGTATCGGGCGGCGGCTCACAGTCGGACGCGGCCATGCAACTGACTGCCGACATTTTCAACCTGCCCGCCTGCCGCCCGCACACCTACGAAACCTCCGGCCTGGGCGCCGCCATCGACACAGCCGTGGGGCTGGGCCTGTACGGCGATTTCGACGCCGCCATTCGCGCCATGACCCGTGTGGATCGGGTCTTCGAGCCCATTGCCGCGCATGCCGGCTTGTACGACCAACTCTACAGCCGCGTCTACAAGCACATGTACGAGCGCCTGGCGCCGCTGTACAGCGAAATCCAGTCGATCACCGGCTACCCCAAGCGGGATTGACTCGTCCGTCATCCACCGGTCACGACCGAGCCAGGCAGCAGGGCTAAGATGCGCTCATGGCCCGCTCGCACCGACACCCGCTGCATGCCTTTTTCGCGCGCTTCCTGCGAAGCCGCGCCATCCATCGGCATTACCACCGCCGGTCGATGCTCGAAACTTTGGGGGGCTCACCGCACGAACGCGCGGTGCCAGCCGACCAAGCCCAGACTTTGCGCCAAGCGGCCATCAGCACTCCCACGGTTTTGCTGGGCCGCTTGCACAGCGGCGAACACGGGCTGCCCCTGGAGGCGGCACACCGACTGCGCAAGCGTGTTGGCCCCAACGAAATCGAGCAAGAAGGCCCCCTGCCCTGGTGGCAACTGCTGTGGCATTGCTATCGCACCCCATTTGATCTGTTGCTCAGTCTGCTGGCCTTGATCTCCTGGCTCACCGGCGACCTGCGAGCCACCGTGGTCATCGGCAGCATGGTCACTTTGTCCGTGTCATTGCGCTTCGTGCAGGAACGCCGATCACACCACGCAGCCGATCAGCTCAAAGCCCTGGTCAGCAACCGAGCCACCGTTGTGCGCCCGGGTCAGGCCCCCAGTGACATCGCCGTACGCGACCTCGTGCCGGGCGACGTCATTGCCCTGTCGGCGGGCGACATGATCCCGGCCGACTGCCGCATCTTGCAAGCCAAAGACCTGTTCGTAGCCCAGTCGGCCATGACGGGCGAGTCATTGCCGGTAGAAAAGTTTGCGCACAATGCCGATGCCCACCTGCGCAATCCACTGGACCTCGACAACATCGTCTTCATGGGCACCAATGTGGTCTCGGGCACGGCCACCGCCGTGGTGGTGGCCACAGGGGCACGCAGCTATTTCGGGGCCCTGGCCGAACGGCTCAACAGTGCGCAGCGCCCCCTCACGCAATTTCAAGCCGGCGTGAATCAGGTGGCCTGGCTGCTGATTCGCTTCATGTTCGTGATGGTGCCACTGGTCTTCCTGCTCAATGGCGTCACCAAAGGCAATTGGCTGGAAGCGGGCTTGTTTGCCTTGTCCATTGCGGTCGGGCTCACCCCCGAGATGCTGCCCATGATCGTGACCTCCACTCTGGCCAAAGGCGCCGTGAAGCTGGCCGGGCAAAAAGTGGTGGTCAAACAGCTGGACGCCATTCAGAACTTCGGGGCCATGAATGTGCTGTGCACCGACAAGACTGGCACCCTCACCCAGGACAAGATTGCCTTGGCTCGCCACACCGATGCCTGGGGCCAGACCTCGCGCGATGTACTGGAGCTGGCCTACCTCAACAGCTACTACCAGACCGGCCTGAAGAACATGCTCGACGTGGCCGTGCTGGAACAAGTGCAACTGCACCACGATCTGGAAGTGGCCACCGCCTATGCCAAGGTGGATGAAGTGCCGTTTGATTTTCAACGTCGCCGCATGTCGGTCATCGTGATTGAGCACGACCGCCGCCACATGCTGATCTGCAAGGGCGCATTGGAAGAGGTCATGCGGGCCTGCACCCATGTGCGTCGCGATGGCCTCGACCAGCCCTTGACTCCCGACCTGCTGACCGAGATTCAACACATCACCCTGGATCTGAACCAGGAAGGGCTACGCGTGGTGGCTGTGGCCATCAAGGAGCAAAGCACCGATCAGCAACGCTACAGCGTGGCCGACGAGAGCGACTTGACGCTGATGGGCTATGTGGCTTTTCTCGACCCACCCAAAGAAACCACGGCGGCCGCTTTGCAAGCGCTGCATCAGCAAGGCGTGCGAGTCATGGTGCTGACGGGTGACAACGAATGGGTGACCCGCAAGGTGTGCCATGACGTGGGACTGCCCATCCACGGCCTGCTGCTGGGAGATGCGCTGGAAGACCTGAGCGACGCTGCCCTCGGCGAAGCGCTGCAAACCCATAATGTGTTTGCCAAGCTCACCCCGCAGCACAAGGAACGCCTGGTTCGCCAGTTGCGCGCTGGCGGCAACGTGGTGGGCTTCATGGGCGATGGCATCAACGACGCCCCGGCCCTGCGGGCAGCCGACATCGGCATCTCGGTGGACACGGCCGTGGACATTGCCAAGGAAGCCGCCGACATCATCTTGCTGGAAAAGAGCTTGACTGTCTTGAGCACCGGCGTGGAGCAAGGACGGCGCACCTTCGCCAACATGCTCAAGTACATCAAGCTCACAGCCAGCTCCAACTTTGGCAACGTACTGTCGGTGCTGGTGGCCAGTGCGCTGCTGCCCTTCCTGCCCATGCTGCCCATGCACCTGCTGATCCAGAACCTGCTCTATGACATCGCACAGATCGGCATCCCCTTTGACCACGTCGACCCCGAGCAACTCGCCCAACCCCAGCGCTGGAATCCACAAGACCTGAGTCGCTTCATGCTGCACTTCGGCCCCATCAGTTCGGTATTCGACCTCAGCACCTTTGTCTTCATGTGGTGGGGGCTGCACGCGAACCGGCCCGAATTGCAGACGCTGTTCCAGTCGGGCTGGTTCCTGGTGGGGTTGATGACCCAGATGCTGGTGGTGCATGTGGTGCGCACCAGGCGCCTGCCATTTGTGCAAAGCCATGCCTCGGCCGTGCTGATCACGATGACCGGCCTGATGTCCATGATCGGATTGGCTTTGACCCAAGGCCCCTGGGCCGGCGCCTTCAAGCTCACCCCATTGCCGGCAAGCTATTTCCCATTCCTGGGGGCTGTGCTGCTGGCCTACGTGCTGCTGGCACAAGGCATGAAAACGTTCTACATCCGTCGCTACGGCTGGCAGTAGAGCCAAGCTGAATCAGGTCGGGCGACCTTCATTGGCCTTGTGTGGTCATCAGCCCGGCCAGGAACAGGTCCAGCCCAATGTCGATGATGGATTCGGGCTTGCGCTCACCCAGCAGTTCAGCACGGTCCAGTTCCACCAACCCATGCAGATACGCCCACAGGTTCATGGCCAGGTCTTCTGCCTGCCACGGCCCTTGCAGGCCATCGACCAAGGCCAGCATGGCCGCCCACAACTGCTTGTGGCTGTCGGGCTCTTCGTTTTCGTCCTTGCAGTAGCGCATTTTCAAGGCGTACAAGGCAGGCTGCTTGCGCGCGAACTTCAGATAGGTGCGAGCCACGGCCCGGATCGCATCCAGCCCCACTTTGAGGCCCACCGCTTTCTGCATGTCTGCCAACAGAACACGCCCCGCCTCATCGGCCACCGCCACCTCCAACTCGGCCTTGCTGGCGAAATAGCGGTACAGGGCATTGGGCGTCACCCCCAACTGCGCCGCCAAGGCGCGCATGGACAACTGATCCAGCCCCTGCGCCTCGATCAGGCCGATCGCGGCTTCCAGAATGGTTTCTCGGCTGGTCTTCTTGGGGTAGGACATGCTGCGATGTTACCCGCTTGACTGACACAAAACAAAAGGTGTACGCTGCACACCATGCATACCTTCACCGTCAACGGCAAGGCCGTCCAACTTGATGTCGAAGACGACATGCCCCTGCTATGGGCACTGCGCGACGAACTCGGCATGACTGGCACCAAATTCGGCTGCGGCATTGCGGCCTGCGGGGCCTGCACCGTCCACATCGATGGCGTGGCCACACGTTCCTGCGTGATGCCCGTGGTCGCCGTGGCTGGTCGCAGCGTGCAAACCATCGAGTCGAAAGACGACCCGATCCTGCAACGCCTGCAAGCCGCCTGGGTCACCCATCAGGTGCCGCAATGCGGCTACTGCCAGTCTGGCATGCTGATGGCCGCGACCGATCTGCTGCGCCGCAACCCCAAGCCTTCTGACGCCGACATCGACGACGCCATGACCAACATCTGCCGCTGCGGCACTTACCAGCGCGTGCGTGCGGCCATTCATGAAGCGGCCGGGCAAGGTTCCAGTCAAGGAGGTCGAGCATGAGCGACCTCATCAAGCCGGCTCTGTCGCGCCGCCAGTTCCTGATCGCCGGCACCGCCGTGGGCGGTGGCCTGCTGGTGGGCTGCGCTGCCCCCACCCCGGCCAACCGCCTGGGCTCCCCCACCGAATTCCCCGCCGCACAAGGCGAAGTGGCGCTGAACGGTTGGGTGAAGATTGGCCCGGATGGCCGCATCACCGTGGCCGTGCCGCGTTCTGAAATGGGCCAAGGGGTCATGACCTCGCTGCCCATGCTACTGGTCGAAGAACTGGATGCCCGCTGGGAAGACGTGAGCGTTGAGCAAGCACCCGTGGCGCGCATCTACGCCAACACGGCGCTGCTGCTCAATGTCATTCCCTTTGGCGTAGACGACGACAGCTGGGTGGCCCGTGTGGCCCGCTCCACCGTGCAACGGCTGGGCTACGCTCTGTCGCTGCAGGTCACTGGCGGCTCCAGCAGCATCCGCGATGCTTGGGAACCTTTGCGCCTGGCCGGCGCCACCGCCCGCGCCATGCTCATTCAAGCCGCCGCCAACCAATGGCAGGTCAAACCACAAACCTGCGTGGCCGACAACGGTCGCGTCACGCACACGGCAAGCGGCCGAGCCTTGCGCTATGCCGAACTGGCAGAAGCTGCAGCCAAGCTGCCCGTGCCCGACGACGTTCCTTTCAAAGACCCGACGAATTACAAGCTCATCGGCAAGCCCGTGCGTCGGCTCGACATCCCGGCCAAGACCAATGGGCAGGCCCAGTTCGGCATCGACGTCAAAGTGGAAGGCATGGTGTATGCCGCGCTGGCGCAGCCCCCGGTGTTCGGCGCCAGTGTGAAATCGTTCGACGCCAGCGCCGCCAGCAGCATGCGCGGCGTGCTCAAGGTGGTGCAGATTCGCGATGGCGTGGCCGTGGTGGCCAACAGCTGGTGGCGCGCCCGCCAGGCTCTGGCTCAGGTCAAGATCGAATACACCGCCACCGAGCACGATCAGCTCAGCTCAGCCGACATTCGCAAGCAGTTTGAACAAGAACTGCAAGATCGATCGGGCTTTGGCTTTGTCAATAAGGGCAACGCATCCAGCACCATTGAGGCAGCCCCCAAGCGTTTGGAAGCCACCTACTGGGCCCCCTACCTGGCCCACGCCGCGATGGAGCCCATCAACTGCGTGGCCCGCGTGAAGGGCAAGCAGGTCGAGGTTTGGGTGTCTACCCAGTCGCCTTCGCTGGCCAAGTGGAAGGCCGCCCAAATCGCCGATGTAGACCTGGATCAGGTGACCTTGCACGTGCCCCTGCTGGGTGGGGGCTTTGGCCGCCGGCTGGAAATCGACATGGTTGAACAGGCAGTGGAAATTGCGAAGGCTCTGGATGGCCAGGCCGTGAAGCTGCTGTGGAGCCGTGAAGACGACACCCAGCACGACATGTACCGGCCCGCGGCCTTGTCCAGGTTCGAAGCCGCATTTGACAAGGAGGGCCGCGTCACCGCTTGGTCCAACAAGCTCGTGGCGCAATCGATTGGCTATGACTCGCTCAAGCGCCTGCTGCCTTGGGCGGCAGCCGATACACCAGACAAGAACCAGATCGAAGGCGCCTTCGACATTCCCTACAACTTCGAACACATCGCGGTTCGCCAGGTGCGCCCGAAAACCCCGGTCCCCGTGGGTTCGTGGCGCAGCGTGGGCCACTCGTACAACGCTTTCTTCACCGAAAGTTTTGTAGACGAACTGGCCCATGCCGTGGGGCAAGACCCTTACCAATACCGCCGCCAACTGATTGCGCAGCACCCACGGCACCGGGCCGTGCTGGACCTGGCTGCGCAGAAGGCCGGCTGGGGCCAAGCCCTGTCCGCCGGTCGGGCGCGCGGCATCGCCCTGCACGAGTCGTTCGGATCGATCTGCGCCCAAGTGGCCGAGGTCTCAGTGGACAAGGGCCAGGTCAAAGTGCATCGCGTGGTGTGTGCCATTGACTGCGGCATCGTCGTCAACCCCGACACGGTCGAAGCGCAAATTCAAAGCGCCATCGTGTTCGGCCTCAGTGCGGCCTTGTTCGGCGAAATCACCCTGGCCCAAGGACGCGTCGAGCAAAGCAGCTTCCCCAGCTACGACATGGTTCGGCTGGCGCACATGCCTCACATCGAAACCCACATCGTGCGCAACACCCAGGCGCCCGGTGGCGTGGGTGAACCGGGCACGCCCCCGATTGCGCCCGCTGTGGCCAACGCCCTGTATGTGCTGACCCGGCAGCGCATTCGCAGCTTGCCGATTCGTTTGAGCTAAGCCATGCGCAGCAACGATCAGGAAGTGCTTCAGCAGGCCTTGGTGTGGCAACAGCAGGGCCTGCGCTGTGTGCTGGTCACGGTACTCAGCACCTACGGGGCCAGCCCGCGCCCGCCCGGGGCCATGGCCGTCATCAGCGAAACCGGCCTGATAGTGGGCTCGGTTTCGGGTGGCTGCGTGGAAGACGATCTGGTTCACGAGGTGCGGCAAAACGTGTTTTGGGCCCCCGATGCACCGGCCGTGGCGCTGCGCACCTATGGCCGAGATGCTGCCGAACGCGAACGCTACCGACTGCCCTGCGGCAATGCGCTGCGTCTGGCCGTGGAAGCAAATTGGTCGCCCCAGGACCTGACCCAAGCCCTGGCTGCCATGCAGCAAGGGCTGTGCGTTCACAAACAACTCAACTACGCCAGCGCCGAGGCGCAATGGCAGGCGCTCACGCCGGACCAAGCCTCGCCCCTCGATTTTTCCGACAGCGACCACGGGTTTGCTGTGGTGCTGGGCCCCCGCCATCGGCTGTTGATCATTGGCGCCACGGAGGTCAGCCGCTATCTGTGCCCCATCGCACAGTCTCTGGGCTATGCCATCACCGTGTGCGACCCGCGTGAAGAGTACACCGGCAGTTGGTCTGACATGAACGTGAAGTTGATTCGAGACATGCCCGATGACACGGTGCAGGGCTTTGCCTGCGACGAGCGCACGGCGGTCATTACCGTCACCCACGACCCCAAGCTGGATGACCTGGCTTTGATGGAAGCACTGAAATCGCCCGCCTTTTACGTGGGCGCACTGGGCTCCACCCTGACCACCCGCAAACGCCAGACCCGCTTGCTGGAGTTTGACGTCACACCCCAGCAAGTGGCGCAACTGAAAGGCCCTGTGGGCCTGCCCATTGGCTCGCGCACGCCGGCTGAAATTGCGGTGTCGATTGCAGCCGAGTTGATTCAGGTTCGCAGCCTGATCGGCACACCCGATTGGCGCCAGTCTCGCCCCGACTGGATGCCAGCGTCGCACCCCAGCGCCTTGACCACGCCATGCTCGCTGGCCTGATTCTGGCGGCCGGGCAGGCGCGCCGTTTCGGGCAAGACAAGCGTGCTGCGCTGCTGCCCAATGGCCAAGGCATGTTGGCGCATGTGTTGAGCCAATACCGTCCCGTTTGCCCGATGCTGTGGGTGGTCACGCCACCCCACGATGCGCTGGGCACTGAGCTGTGTCAGACGTTCGGCGCCATTCAAGTGGTGAACCCGGATGCGGCGCTGGGGCTGGGCTCGTCACTGGCCTGCGGTATTCGTGCCATCCAGGCCATTCAGGCCAGCGCAGAGGCACCCACATTCGCCGGCGTGATCATTGGGCTGGCCGACATGCCAGCGGTTGACACCGAACTCATTGAGCGTCTGGCACAAGCCACGCAGGCAGATGGCGCACAGCGACCGGTCGTGCCTGTGGTCTTCAGCGCCACGGACCAGCCCCCACAGATGGGCCACCCACGCGTGCTGCCCGCACGCTACTTCCCACAGTTGGCAGCCCTGTCAGGTGACCGAGGTGCGCAGAGCGTGGTCAATTGGTCAGAGGCCCTGCAGGTCGATGTGGGCCACGCGGGTGTCTTGCAAGACATCGACACCCCAGATGACCTGGCCCGACTGGCTCAACCGTGGGTCAGTGGGCCAAGGTGAAGTCGACCCGCTGGGGCGCCCCCTTATCGGCAATGCCCTCGGGGCTGAGCTTGGACGCCACCAGGAACAGGCGATCCACCGGCACATGCCCTTGTTCATCCAAGTATTTCTTCACTGCCAGCGCACGAGCATCGGCGATGGACTTGAACCACATCTCGTCGACCAGCGCGTGTTGCAGCATGATCTGCTCCATCTCAGGCACGGGCAATGACTTCGTCATGCCCAAAGCGTTGCGAGGTTTGTCAAAGGGCTCAGCCAGGTAAGCCCTCTCCAGGTACTTCGGGTACTCCGCAACCGACACAGTGATCTGCTCGCTGTTGGCTGCCTGCCCTTGCTTGACCAGATCGGCCACCTTTTGAGCTTTGATGCGGCTGGCCACATAGGCGCGGCGAGCGCCCTCCTGCTCGGTGGCGGGGTCCACACGACCCGCCACTTCCAGCTTCAAGGCCGGACGATCCAGCAAAACCTTGACCAAGGTGTCCAACTTGGTCTTGGCTTCGGGCGCCAGTTCAGTGCTACCGGGCGCGAAGGCCACATAGCCGAGCTCGGCGGCATCCCCCCCGAATGCCGATGCCAGAAGGCTGAACGGCGCCGTCACGGCCTTTTCAACCAAGTTCACCACCACGCGCCAAACGATGCCACCAATGCTGAAATCGGGATCCGACAAAGTGCCCGAAATAGGCAGGTTCACGTCCATTTCCCCCTTGCTGTTGGTCAGCAAGCCAATGGCAAACAAAATCGGCAGCTTCACGGCATCAGGGCTGTCGACCTTGCCGCCAAAAGTCAGCTGGTTCACATACACCTGGTTCTGCGCATCGAGCTTGCCGTTGTCGATCAGGTACTTCAGGTCTACCGACAGCTTGCCCTTCGTAATGGGGTAGCCCGCGTACTTCGCCGAGTAGGGCGTGAGGCGCGTCAGCTCGATGTCGGTGGCCCGGGCTGCCAATTGCAAATACAGCTTGGGCGCCAGCGGATTGACCTTGCCACTGATGGACAAGGGACTGTCGTGGTCGATGCGGCCACGCAGATTCAAGTCGGCCGGCTGGCTGCGGTCAGACGCCAGGGCCGACACGGTGCCATCCAAGTCGGTCAGGTTGGCCGCATAGTTGGGCTTGATGAAGTTGTCGGCAAAGTCCACCCGACCATGCTTCATCACGATGCGACCAATGGCAATGCGGGGTGAAGGGCCAGAAGCCTTGGCATTGGCCGTGGCGCCCCCAGAGGCTTGGCTGGCTGCCTGATCAGCGGACGGGGCGGCCTTGGCCTCGGCGGCCGCCTGCGCTTCGGCCGTGCGCAAAATGTCCTGCAAGTTCAAGCGGCCGGTGGGTTTGACAATGATTCGGGCAAAGAAGTCATCCAGCAAGATTTCGCCCACACCCAGATTCAATGGATGCGCTTTGGCGCGATTCCCACTGCCGCTCTCTTGTCCGCCATATTGAACCTGCAAAGCCTTGAAGCCCAAGGTTTTCCAACGCAGGAAGTCGTCGCCCCCTGTCTTGTCCACGCTGCGCAAGCCCCGCACCGATGCGTCACCCTCAAAGCGGATGCGCGGCATGGCCCCGGTCGGTAAAGACAGGTCCAGGCGCCCATCGGTGAACAACTCGCCACGCGTCAGCGCCACGTTCAACTGGTCAGCCACATAGGGTTGGGCTGCGGTCAGTTCAATGCCGTGCAAGCCCACCTCCAGTGCCGCGGACAAAGGCTGGGCCTGCTGCGGCAGGCGCACATCGCCACCCAAGCTCAGTTCGCCACTTTGGTTGTGCTTGGCCGACAGCTTCACCGGCACGGGCTGATCACCAAACTGCCCACCGGCCATGCTGATGCCCGACACAGCCACTTCGATGTCGGTCACGTCTTGCGCTCGCGGGGCTTGACGCGCCGGCACAGCGGCATCCACCCAATGCACTTCGCCATCGTGAATCAGGAACTGCGCCAGTTGCAAACGCAAGCTGGCGCCAGAGCTGGCTTTCGCACCGGAGCCCGGTGCCGCACTGGCAGCCGACGCCCCCACCGCAACCGCCTCGTGGGTTGAAGCGGGCTTCGGCGTCAGCGCCTTCACCAGTGCCAACTGCCCATCACGTTCGCGCTCCAGCCACACACGCGGCTGGTCCCAGCTCACCTGCTCAATGTGCCAGCGGTTGAGCAAGGGCTCACTGTCACCAAGGCGCACCGACAAGGCACGCCATTGCACCAGCGGGTCATCCTCCTCGTCGTGCAAGGCCAGGTCTTTCAGGGCCGCCTGGCCCTGCACATGCAAGCTGGAGCCCTTGCTGTCTTGCCGAAAGGTCACAGTCAAGCCAGCATCCAGGTCGACTTTGTCGAGGCTGGCCGCCATCTTGAAGGGCGCCAGCGAGAGAAATGACGCCAGAGGCAAACCGTCCACCGCCACATTCAGGATGGCATCGCGGCTGGCGGCGAACGGACGTGTCTTGCCCGTCAGCTTGAACGGCGCCCCATCCACCCGAGCACTCAACGACGGTGTGGTGAACTGTTCGGCCACATAGGGCAGATTGGAAATAAAGGGCAGCGCCACGGCCAGGTCGCGCACCTCATGACGGCTGCCGCTGATGCGATCGTCCCAGGTCAGCACCCCCTGCGACAGGGCAATGTTGTTAACCGAAAATTTGGCGGGCTCGCCATCAGAGGGCTTGGCAGGCTGCGCGGCCATGCGGGCGACGATGTCGCTGTAATTCCAGCGTTGCGGCGCCAGCCTGGCCAGGTGGACCTGCGGCGCCGTGACCGACACCGACTCCACCACCGGCGCCAGATGCCGCAACGATGCCAACGACAACTGAACGCGTGCCTGGGCCACCTGCACAAAAGGCTGGCGGCCATCGGCTTCATAAATGGTCAGGCCATCCAGGCCCACACGCAATTGCAAGGGCTTGAACTCGACACGCTCAAGCGTGACCCGACGCCCCAGTGCCTGGCCCAGTTGTGCAATGGCGGTTTGACGCAGCCACTCCGGGCCCCAGACGTACGCTGCGGCCACAACGGCCACCACCGAACCACCGGCTGCCAGTGCCGCCACGCGGCCCCTGCTCCACTTCACTTCCATGTCGAACACCGTTCATCAGGCAGATCGGCGCCGCAAGTGCTGGACCATGGCCGACACCAGTTTGCGCAGATCGTAAGGTTTGCTCACATGCGCAACCATACCAGCAGCGTCACAGGCGGCCAACGCGTCGCCAAAGGCATGCGCCGTCAAACCGATGATGGGCAGGGTCGCATCGATGATGCGAATGCGCTGGGCCGCCTCATACCCGTCCATGACCGGCATCTGCACATCCATCAGCACCAGATCAAAGAACCCCGGGCCCTTGGCCTGCACCAGATCCACCGCCTGGCTGCCGTCATGCACCATGGTGAATTCGGCCTCTTCCATGGTCAGCAACTCACCCAGCACGATCTGATTGACTTCACTGTCTTCCGCCGCCAACACGCGCACGCCCTTCAGGCTGCTTTCATGGCGCTCGCGATGCACTACGGGCTTCAGGGAGGTTTGCGGGCGCGCCACCACCAGCCCAGAGTCAGCGGCATTCAAAGGCAGGTAAACGGTGAAGCAACTGCCCACCCCAACCTGGCTGCTGACCTCGATGCGCCCGCCCATCAATTCCACCAGTCGCTTGCTGATGCTCAAACCCAGGCCCGTGCCGCCATAGCGACGCGTGGTCGACGAATCGGCTTGCTTGAACGGCGCAAATGCCAAGTCTTGCTCTTGCAGGCTCATGCCAATGCCCGAGTCATGCACGTGCAAGACCACCGAATCCGGAGCCACCCGGGCATGCAGGCGCACCCCGCCTTGTTCGGTGAACTTGATGGCGTTCGACAGCAGGTTCATCAACACCTGCTCGATGCGCAACGCATCTCCGTCGATGGAAACGGGCAGATCCGGATCCAGCTCCAGCGTCAGAGTCAGGCCCTTGTCATCGGCCCGGCTGCGCACCATGTCTACCGCCTCGGTGAGCAAGGTCGCGAGCACCAAAGGCCGCGATTCGATGGCCACCTGCCCCGCTTCCAACTTGGAGATATCGAGGATGTCATTGAGCACACCCAGCAGCAAGCGTCCTGAGTCGAGGATGGTCTCAAATGTTTTCTGCGTGGGCTGCCCTGTGCTTTCAAGGTAGCCCAGTTGCGCCAGCCCCAGCACCCCATTGAGCGGCGTGCGGATTTCGTGGCTCATATTGGCCAGGAACTCGCTCTTGACCCGCGCCAGGCGCTCGGCTTCTTCACGCGCCGCTTCGCGCTCGGCAGCCAGGGCGCGCTGCTCGGTCACGTCGCGAATCACGGCCATGACCTCATCGTTGCCCAAGGGCAGCAAACGGGCTTCAAAAACCTGCTCGCGTGAGGTGTCTTTTTCGGTGGACCAGGCATAGTCAATGACCATTTGCCCCTGGGCATGCACCTGGGCCAGCGCCTGAGTCAAGCGCTCCGCGCCATCGGCTGGCAGTCCTTGCTGCAACTTCATGCCATTGCGAATCAGGCTCCGCGTCACGGGGTCGCCCACCCCTGCGCGGTGATCGATCACCGTGCCATCGAGTGCCAGCCGGTAATACTGATCGGGCAAAGCTTGGAACAGGCTGTTGAATTCGGCCGTACGCAGGCTGACAGCCGACTCCAGCCGCTCGTTGTGATAGGTCAGGTTCTTGGTGGCCCGCTTTTGCAAGGTGATGTCGACAAACGATTCCAACTGGAACACGTCGTCGGCCAGATTAATGCGGGTGGCCGACCAGACCACGTCGCGCACTTCTCCCTGCCGGGTGACCAGGGTGGTTTCCAGCCGGTCAATGTCTTCGCCCCAGCGCAGGCGTTGAATGGCTTCCAGTCGCTCGTGAACGGCCTCACCCGTCCAGATCCGCAGGTCATCGACTTCGTGGCCTACGATTTCATCGCGCTCCAGCCCGATCAACCGCTGCCAGGACTCGTTCACGTCCACCACAGTCTGGTCTGCCAGGCGGCACAACACCATGCCAATCGGGCTGGTCAGGAACATTTGTGAAAACCGGGCTTCGCTCTGCGCCAGACGAGTTTGGGCTCTGGCCTGGGCCAAGGCGGCTTCACGCGCTTCCAGAGCCATGCCCACCGTGTCGGCCAGGCGCAGCACCAACTGCTGCACTTGCTCGTCGAACACCGCCTGTTTGTCGGTATAGAGATTGCACACCGCGCGCACCGTACCGCCCACTTTCAAGGGCAAACAGGCCAGGCTCTGGAAGCCTGCGGCCATGGCCTTGGCGCGCCATGGCCCCATGACGGGGTCTACCGCCACATCGTCGCAGTATTGCGGCGTGGCCGAATGGAAGGCCCGGGCCGTTGGGCCCCACTGCGCCGGATCCCCATCCAGCGGCAAGACCAGGTCATCGACATAGTCGGCCTGCTCGCCCGCCCAGCACACGGGCACCAGGCGTTTGCGATCGGCATCCGGCTCGGCAGCGAAGGCCAGCATGACACCACCGTGTCGCACCACCACATCGCAGACGGCCTGATACAGGTCGCGGGGCTCGAGCTTGCGAGCCGCCACTTCGTTGACCTCCATCAACACCCGATAGAGGCGATTGAATCGATCCAGCCGTTCTTCATTCTCGCGGTGCTGCGTGATGTCTCGCGCCAACCCCAGTACGCCAATGATGCGTCCCTTGGCGTCACGCATGGGTGTTTTGATCGATTCGACGCGGGCCACATGGCCATCGCTGGCATAAGTCACCTGGCGCTCATCGACCAGGCTCAGTCCCGACTCCATGACCCGCTGGTCTACCTGCCTGAATGAGCGCGCCTGTTCTGTGTCTACGAAATCCTCGTCGCGCTTGCCCACAATCTGGGCCTCGGGCAAGCCCATGTACTTCTCGTAGCCAGCGTTGCACAGCCGGTAAACGCCTTGCTCATCCTTGAGCCAGACGAGATCAGGCAGGGTGTTGATCAGAATGCGCAGGAACTGACGTTCGTCTTGCAAAGCCGCCGTGCGCTGGCGAACCAGACGACGCAAGACCATGCCCCAGGTCATCATGCCCAACACCAGCACGCCACCGCCCACGCCCACATAGACCAGATAGCGCGCCCAAGGCCAGGCACTCATGCGGGTGCCCAGCCAGCGATCTCGCAGTTCGGTCATTTCCTCATCGGAAATGGCATCGAAGCCCGCCTCGACCTGTTCCAGCTGAACCGGATCTTTCGCCCGATAGGCTCGGTGAACCTGCCCGGTGTACACGGAAAAGGATTTCCGAAATCGCGCGTCCAACCCTGCGCGATACATCAGGTAATCGCCCGCGGGCTCATCCATGCAGAACACGCGCACATGGCCTGCGGCAGCGGCATTCACCATGTCCTGGTAGTTGTCGTAGCGACCATCGACCAAAATGCTCTGCCCGCGCAAGACCTCGCCACAGGCATCGCCTGCCTTTACCCCAACCAGCAGCCCCTGCAGGGCGTCGATGTTGCTGATGCCGGCGATGTCCTGATCAGCATAGATCTGAACCGGCACGTCCTCATAGGGTTGGGAAAAGCGTAGGGTGCGGTCACGCTCGGGGGTGCGAAACACCGTATCAATGACGTCGCCCGTGCCGGAATCGAACAGCTTTTGGGCCTTGGCCCAGTCTGTTGCCAGAAGGTGGACCCGACGTCCGGTCTTTTTTTCCCATAGGCGCCAAAGATCAACCGTCATCCCCGCCAACTCGCCTTTGGCGTCTCGAAATACAAACGGGGGATAGTTGTCGTCGGCCACGACCGTGATGTTGTGCGGCGGCGGCGCGGCATGTGCCGTGGCCCACATCAAGGTGGCTGCCAGGCACATGCGCCAAATACGAACGAAGGGGCTCAACGCTGGAAATTCCTGCTGGATCGCAAACCGACGTTTTACCCCAGACGCGGCCCCTCACAGAAGAGGGAAAGCCGCTAGTTCAAATGGGCGGGTCAGGCCGCCAAAGCCGGGTAGTCGGTGTAGCCATGCGGGCCCACGCCGCCATACAGAGGTGCATCGGCAAACAAGGGCGCCAAAGGCGCGTTTTCGCGGAAGCGGCGCGGCAAGTCGGGGTTCGAAATCATCAAACGACCAAACGACACCAACTCTCCACGGCCGTCCTTCAGCGCGGCCTCAGCCATCTCTTGGGTATAGCCGTTGTTCAACATCCAAACGCCGTCATACAGGCGACGCAGGGCCTCGTAGTCGAAGGGCGCGTTATCGCGAGGGCCACCGGTGGCGCCTTCCACCACGTGGATGTAAACGGGCTTGATCTTGTTGAGTTCGCGCACCACGTATTCGAACAAGGGCTGCGGCTGACTTTCGCTGGAATCATTCACTGGCGACACAGGCGAAATGCGAATGCCCACGCGATCGGCACCGATTTCCTCTGTCACGGCCTGCATGACCTCCAACAGGAACCGCGCACGGTTTTCAATGCTGCCGCCATATTGATCGGTGCGGTGGTTGGAGCCATCGCGCAGGAAGGCATCGATCAAATAGCCGTGTGCCCCGTGAATTTCCACGCCGTCAAAACCCGCCTCAATGGCGTGGCGCGCGGCGGTGCGGAAGTCGTTCACGATGCCAGCGATCTCGGCGGTTTCCAGCGCGCGAGGCACCGAGGTATCGGTGTAACCCACACCGGGAATGTAGGTCTTGGCCTTGGCCGCAATGGCCGATGGCGCCACAGGGGCCTTCTCTTCCGGCTGGAACGCCGTGTGTGACATGCGCCCCGTATGCCAGAGCTGCACAAAAATGCGGCCGCCACGCTGATGCACAGCATCGGTCACCTTGCGCCAACCCGCGATCTGCTCGGGCGTGTGCACCCCAGGGGTCGACACATAGCCCTGAGCCTGGGCGGAAACCTGGGTGGCTTCGGCCACGATCAAACCCACAGAGGCGCGCTGCGCGTAGTACTCGATCGTCATGTCGCCGGGCACATTGCCCTCGCCGGCACGGTTGCGGGTCAGAGGGGCCATCACCATGCGATTGGCCAGTTCAATGCGACCCAGCTTGAGAGGCTGGAACAAGGGGGAAGTGGCTTGGTTTGCCATGTGGTTTCTCCAGACAGTGAGCGGTTGAAAGGAAACGGTTGAGAGGAAAGACTCAAGGACGCAGAAAGTGATCCAGCATCAACTGGACCGCGTCTTTGAGCGGTTGGGAGGTGTGTTCAATCTTCATGCGCAGCAAAGCCCCTTCCCAGACATCCCAGAAGAAGGCCGCCAGTTCAGACGCGCTGCGGTCGCTTCGGATCTGCCCTTGCTGCTGCGCCTGGCCAATCAGCTCGCCCAGCAGGGTTCGCCATTCGCGCATCGATGCGTCCAGCACCGCGCGACAAGTCGGGCTGGACTCGGCCACTTCAGCGGCGAAGTTGCCCACCAGGCACCCAGGGCAAGCGGCTTGCTCGTGGTGGCGAACGAAGCGCCCAAAGACGTATCGCATCACGCCCAGGGCATCGTCCTGAGGCAAGCACGGCGCATCGCTGACGCATTGCGCCCAGGAAGCGTGTACCCAGTCGGTGTACTGGCGGATGATGACCGCCGCAAACGCTTCCTTGCTGTCGAAATGGTTGTAGAACGACCCCTTGGGCACCCCTGCCTCGTCGGCAATTTGCTGAATGCCGGTGGCGTTGTAGCCCAGGCGGGTAAACAGCAAATAGCCCGCGTCGGTCAGGCGCTGGGGAATGTCGGTTTTGTCGGCGGTGCGTGGCATGACGACATAATATGACCAGTCGTCTTAACCCACAAGATTGAAGGGGTTTTACCCCACCAAGCAGAAAGCCGCGATCACCAACGGCAGGCCCACGCTCAGCCCGACATTCGCGGCCATGCACGGAGGAACCGGAGACGATGGCGCCTCTGCATGGCGCCAAAGCATGCGCCAAACCCAAACCAGCCACAGGCACAAGGCGGCCAACATGGCCCACCCCAAAGCAGTCACCCCCGGCATACGCCCGCTCACGAGCAGGACGACCAACACACCTCCTGCCAAGGCCCATTGCAGGCCCATCACATTGACAGACGTTCGCAGCCCCCAGACCATGGGCCCAGTTCGACGCCCCACCCGCTGGTCGGCCTCGACATCAGGAAACTGATTGAGCAAGAGCAGGTTGTTAGTCAGAAAAAATGGCACCAAACTCAGCGCCACGGCTGGCCAGGACACGCGCCCCGTCAAAGCCACCAAGGTGCCCAAGACCATGACGGGACCAAAGCCCAGGCCCGGCGCCACGAGGCACAGCAAGGGATGCCGAGTAATCCAGGGCGTGTAAGACACCACCAAAACCAGCCCCAACAGCCCGATGGGCAACAACAAAGGCAAGCGATCGGGATGCAACCACATGAAAACGCCCCCGATGCACACCGTCACCGCCACAGCCACTAGCCCCATGCGCAGGGCATAGGTGGCCAATTGTGGATGCGCCGGCAAGGCCCCGCTGCCCCCACTGAACGGCGTGCGCTGCGTGATGAGATCAAGCCCAGATCGGAAATCAAGGTATTCATTGAGGGCGTTGACTGCGACATGTGCAGCCACCCCACCGATCAAGGCCAACGCCCCATCGACCCAGATGGTGCGTGCGTTCCACCCCAGTTGCCAGGCTAGAGCCACACCCAGCCCGACACAAGCCAGCGCCAACAACAGGAATGGCGGCCGAGCCGGAGCAAGCCGCGCCGTCAAAGAATGGGTCTGCATGCCGCCATTGTGGCGTGCTTCGTTACCAGTGATGACTCAGTTGCAGCGCAACCGAAGTGCCCACTTCTTCCGTCTGCGGCTGCCTGACCACTCCGATCAGTCGGCCATTGCGCTTGAGCGGGACGGCCTCGCTGCGATCAAAACGACGCTGCTCCAGTTCGCCCTGAATGCCCCACCGCCACCCCACCCATCCGCCCGGCATGGGCTCACTACGCCAACCGGCCTGCAGTTGCATCGCTTGATCCAGTTCAGGCCTGAGGCGTGCCGGGTCATGGCCCGGCATGGCTAGATCGAGCGTGGTTCGCGACCAAGGGGCCAGGGCCCACGACAGGTAGGCCTGCCCCGCCCCACAACGTTGCGCATACCCCAGACGCAACCAAGCCATGTCGCCACGCCACCGCTCGACATAGCCTTGAGCTCCCCCCGCAATGCTGAGCAACTCGCGCTTCTGATGCCGAGACTGGGCCTCCCAGCCCACCAACCAGCCAGTGGGCCACTGGTATTGGCCACCGACCTGCCACTGGCGCACGTTCACCTGGACATCGGTTTGCGCAGGCATGCCAGCGTTGTCTTGCCCGTCGTAGCGGCGCTGTCCCGAAACAGCTTGCCCAGCCACAAACCAATGTGCCCCCAGCCAATCGACCCGAGCCTTGACGACCCCACCACGCAGCAAACCGTCTTCGCGCAAAAGGCGAGCCCCCTGCGCATCAAACTCACGCCAATGGCTGCTGTACGCCACAGGCGCGGCCTCCAGCGCCCACCCCGATGGGGCATGCACCTGAGCCTGCGCGCAACTTGTCACCACAGATGCCCCAAAAAGCGGCAGGGCCGCCATCAGGCAGCCCCGCGCGCTTGTTTGCTTCAAAGGCAAACGAACCAACTTCACAGGGGTGCTGCGCCGCCCAGGAAATCTTTCCAGGTCGTGGTGCTGGACTGCTCCGACTTGCCATCGCCATTGGCGTCAACAGCCAAAACGATCGCGGTCGAGCTGGTCACCGTCACGCTGGCGGTCGAGCCATTGGCACCGGTCACCAGAATCGAGCCCGTGCTGGGCGACTCGGATTCACCTTCAAAAACCAAGGCGGCGGGCGTGCTGATGTCGACTAGCTTGTTACCCAACTCGCTGCTGGTCAAGGCGCCAGAGAAAGTCATTTTCGAACCAGCAGAGAAACCGCCGTTGGCCGCTTCGACCGAGAACTGGAAGTTGCTCCACGACTCCACCACGGCCGCGCCAGCCGCAGACGTGGCCAGCTTCAACTCGGGCGCATTGATCATGACCAGATCCGAGGTGGTCACCAGCAACATGTTGCCGTCGATGGTGCCCTTGAATTCGGCCTGCTCAACCTTCAGCGAAGTGAAAGCCAGCTTCGCTGCGTGACCTTCTGTGTTGCCGGTGACGTTTTGCACTGTCATGACAAACTTGCCGTCGTACTTGCCCGAACCATCTTGCGCCTGGCAAGCACGGAAGTCGGCTTGGAACACATCGCCGCCATCGACCTTGTCGTTCTTGTTGGCATCGGTATAGACCACCGTACCCGAACCTGAAGCACAAGGGATCGACTGTTCCACACCCACCAAAGAGCGTTCAACTGCAGGCGTGGCACGCACCTGATCAATCACGGCCTGCACCCAGCTCATCCAGTTGCCGGTGCGGGCCTGCACACCCACCAGCGACGCTGTGCCGCTAGGCTGCGTGGCTTGCATGGTGGCGGCACCCGAGGTGCTGATCACATCTTTGTAGTTGCCTTCGTTGATGACAAAGCGCTGCAGCGACGACGCCTGTGCTGGGGTGTCTTTGTCGCCACCGCCACCACCACATGCGGTCAGGGCGGCGGCCGACACGAAGGTCAGAGCCAGGTATTGGGCGCGGCGCGCGCACAGGACGCGAATGGGGTTCATGTGATTTCCTCTCTGATTTGATATTGGGTTGGAACCGAGACGGTCCGGGGCGGATGATATCGTTCGAACGTAAGCAAACTGTGACGACGGCCACCCACCAAAGGGGGATCGGCCAAACAGCCGACACTCAAACCCATGCCGAACACCATGAGCCAGCCCACATCGACCTCTTCCCCCCTTCGATTCGACAACCGGGTGGCCATCGTGACGGGTGCAGGCGCAGGGCTGGGCCGCGCGCACGCCCTGGCGCTCGCCGCACGTGGCGCCAAGGTGGTGGTCAATGACATGGGCAACCCCCAAGCGGTGGTCGATGAGATCGTGGCGGCAGGCGGGCAAGCCATGGGCTTTGCAGGCTCGGTCACCGATGCCGAGGCCATGCAGCGCATGGCCGATGAAACCATGGCCCGCTGGGGCCGCATCGACATCTTGGTCAACAACGCCGGCATCTTGCGAGACAAGAGCTTCTCGAAAATGTCGCTCGATGATTTCCGCCTCGTCGTAGACGTGCATCTGATGGGGGCGGTGAACTGCACCAAGGCCGTGTGGGAAACGATGAAGACCCAGCAGTTTGGCCGCATCGTGTTCACCACCTCGTCGTCCGGCCTGTTCGGCAACTTTGGCCAGGCCAACTACGGTGCCGCCAAAATGGCCCTGGTCGGCTTGATGCAGACCTTGTCACTGGAAGGCGAGAAAGCCAACATCCGGGTGAACTGCCTGGCCCCCACCGCTGCCACGCAAATGACCGAGGGCATTCTCACGCCTGAGGTGCTGGCCCAATTCCAACCCGAGCGGGTTACACCGGGCTTGCTGATGCTGGTTGGCGACGAAGCCCCCAGCCGCACCATACTCTGCGCTGGCGCCGGCACGTTTGCTGCCGCCCACGTGACCTTGACCGAGGGCCTCTACCTGGGGGCGCGCCCCGATGCGGCCGAGATGCTACACGCCGAACTGGATCAGGTTCATGATCGACATGGCGAAGTGGTACCCGCTTACGGCATGCTGCAGTCGCAACGCGAATTGAGCAACGCCACGCAGTCGCGCTGACGCCCAGTCAAGAAGCCTGCTGAGACACCACTCGGTTTCGGCCTTCTGCCTTGGCTTGGTACAGCAAGGCATCGGCCGCGGCATAAACATCTTCAGCCCGAGCCAAAGACGAACCCGGCAACACCCACAACAGGCCAAAACTGCAAGTGATCACGCCGCGTGCTGACTTGTCATGCTCGATGGCCTGGGCTTCGAGATCGGCACGGATGCGCTCGACAAACTCTTGCGCGCGCTCGATGGGCTCATTGACATTGAGGATCAGGGCAAACTCTTGCCCCCCCAGTCGGAAGAACTGGTCGCCCGCCCGCTGCAGGTGCGCTTTCACGGTCTGAGCCACCTGCTGCAACACGCGATCGCCGGCCAGATGCCCGTAGCGGTCGTTGTAGCGTTTGAACTCATCGATGTCGAGCATGCACAACACCAAGGGACTGTGATGCCGCTTGTGCCGCGCCACCTCGGCTTGCAGAACGCTGTTGAAATGCCGCCGGTTGTACACCCCCGTCAATTCATCGGTGATGGCCATGGCCGCCAGACGCTGGTTGGCTGACTCCAGGGCCCGCGTGCGGCGTTGCACCAGGCTTTCCAGTTCGGTGGTCAGGGCAGCTTGTGCGGCCAAGGCCTGACGCTCGGCCTCCAGCTTCTCTGCGCGCATGGTGTTCATGCGATCCGCCAGGCCAAATGCCAACAACAGCACCTCGGCCGCCGAACCAATCTGCAGGAAGTTTTCCGTGACGATGTTGGATGGCACCACGCCCAACACCCGCATGTAGTACAGCACCACGCCCACCGCCAGCATGAAAAAGGCGATGATGAAGTAGCGGGCAGGCCGATACCCACTCGAAGCCAGCCAGGCCCCAACAAGCAAGGCCATCACGATCTGGACCACCCCGAATGGAATGCTCAGCGCAAATGACAAGGCATAGTGGTCCCACAAGGCAGGTGACACGCAGATCACGCTGCCCACGACCGACGACAGCATGATCCGATGCATCAAACGAGGCACGCGCTTCGCAGTTTGCAGATACGACACCATGAACATGCCGAAAAACGCATAGCAAGCCGCTGCGGCAATGGGCAGGATCTGGTTGTTGAAATTCGGCGATTCTGGCCACCAGTACTGGAAGGCATAGCCCCGGAAGGCAAAGCTCCAGAACAAGAAGGCCGACACGTAAGCGCAGTACCACCCGAAGGAACGCTGCCGCGTCGACAGGAACAGGAACAGGTGATACAGCAGCACGGTGCCCAAGGTACCGTAGTACAGACCGAAGGCCAGGGTTTCGGCCTGCACCGACTGCACGTGCGCGTCGGGCTGCCACAGCTTGAACGAACCGGCTTCCTGCAAGCCGTCGTGGCTGCCCAGCCGCACATAGATGTCCAGGACCTGATTGGGCGCGAAATCGATCTGGAAAGTAGGGACCCGGCTGTGAATGGGGCGGTTGCCGAATGGCCTGCGGTCGCCGGTCTGCACGCTTTGCAGCACCGTGCCATCGGGCTTGAGCACGTAGAAATCAACCTCATCTTGAAGGGCTGAGGCCACTTCCAAAATGCGCCGAACAGGCAAATCGCCCCGGTAGTTGACGCGCATGCGAACCCACCAGGTCGAACGCGAGAAACCGAGGTTGTAGCTGTCGCTGTGGTACGCGGTCCAGTCGCGGTCACGCTGGATGACATCGGCCAAAGCCAAGGAGCCTGTCGTGTCTTCGAACAACTGGCTGTTCATGCCCAGATTGATCTGACGCTCGGCGCCGCCCATGGCCACTTCGATGGGCACGGCACGAGCGCCGGTCACCACACCGAGTAGCAGGATCAGTACGATGGCGCCAAAACGCGCCAGCCTGGGAACAAGCCTGAGCACCGAGATCATCGGCAAATCATAAGCCGACACTCAACTTTGTCGGCGGAATTCGCCGGGAGATTTTCCCGTCCAGCGCTTGAACGCGTGATGAAAACTGGTCTGGTTAGCAAACCCCAGCAGCAGCGCGATTTCGATGAGGGGCATACGCGACTCACGAAGGTACGACTCCGCCTGCTTTTGACGCACTCGATCTACCACAGTGCGAAAACTCATGCCAGACGCTTCCAGCCTGTTCTGCAAGGTTCTCGGCGACATGTTCAATTCGGATGCCAGTGCCGCCAAGGTGACTTCCCCTTGATGCAACTGGCCTTTGAGCAAGCGCTCAAGGCGCACCAGAAAACTGCCCAAACGACTGGACAGTCGATCCAACTGGGCCTGCGCCTGTTGCTGCAAGATGCGGTTGACCAAAGGCTCCTGTTGCGTGACGGTGAGCTTCAGATAGTCGCGATCGCCACGCAAGGCATTGCGCGGCTGATTGAACCGCAACTCGCCCCCAAAGAACGCCCAATGCTGGTCGATTGCGGGGGGGGCCGACTGCATCAGATCGATGTGAAAGCGCATGTCGTCGCGCCCGGTCAGCCAACGTGCATACCAAACCCATGAGCCCAGGGTCAGCAAGGTCAGACGCGTCGAACGCGCAGTGGTCATCTGGCGAACCTCGAGCACGAAATGCTGATCTTCCGGGTAAGCCTCGACGGTTTCCACATCGTTGAGCAGATGGTGAAAGCGCACCACCACACTGCCCACATCTCGCAAGGTGCCGCTGGTCATGGCCAAAAAACCGAGTAACCCAGCATGCCGCGGTTTGAGTTCGGCTGACATGGTCAAGGCCAGAAGGGGATCTTGCAGCGCGGTTTCAGCAGCAGCCATCAAGGCTTCCCACTCGCGAACTTCGCAGCGTGCGCTGGTGTCGAGATTTTTCAGTTCCTTCAAGCGCTGTGCGGAGGGGCAGATCGCCTCGGCTGGCACGCCCTGCTGCTGCAGGAATTCCATCAAAGCGCGCACGTAGCCCACGCTGACGGTGTAGCCATCAGACGGATCGTGGGCAAATTCGGTGCACTGCATAGAAAAACTCAAAGATGGGCCGATCCTAATGTCTGAAAAACCACTTGTCAGTTCAGACAAACGATCATGTGATCAGGGTAGCTGCGCCAATTGTTTCTGGTCGGACATGCGCTCGTAGGACTCCACCCGAAGTTGCTCGCTGGCGGAAAAGCCGGCCTTCATCAGGGCCTGAATGCGCTCCTGCTTCACCGGTTCGGCCAGGGTGGCATCAGCCAGAACGGCTGCGCGGGCTTGCAGATAGGTTTGAATGCGGGCCTGCCAGGCTTGGTTCTCGCGATCCAGCACTTCCAGTCGATCCGCTGCCTCGGCTCCCACCAGGTTTTCGCGCACGGTGCGCAATTCGGCGACCGAGCCCCCTCGTTGGCGCAGCTCCTGGGTGACGGCTTCCAAGCTGTGGGCCACCTCGGTGGCATCCAGGCTGCCTTGCAGATCGGCGGGCAGCGCTTGCCGCAAGGTCTTGAGTTTCTCGGTTTTCTGGACCGGCGTCAGGCTTCGGTCATTGAATACGGCAATCTTGTCGACCGTGTATTGGTCGTACAGCTGCTCCAGGCCAAAGAAGGCTTGCACCACGTCGGGCGTGAAGCTGCCTGCGCGCAAGCGTTGCAGTGCCGTCAAGCGTTCGCTCGGATCAAGCGAGGCCCCGCCACGAGACTGCGTGGCCGCCACATCCAGGCGCTGCAAATAGCCCAGATAAGCATCCAACAAACCCAAAGCCTGCTGGGCCGCACGCCTGCCCAGACGGTTCTTCACATAGGCACGAATGCGCGCATCGATGATCGCATCAGCCTGTTCGCCACGGCTCGACAGGAAGTAGTCGAACACATCGCGCACACCCCGATCAATCACCAAAGCACCCTGCGCATCTTCGCGCAGGTCACCAGCCACCTCTGTGCCAGCCAGAGAGCGCGGCAGGCTCTCCAACCCAGTCTTGAAAGTCGGTACGGGCGCATCTGCGGCATTGACGCCAACAGAAGGCGACATCCAGCTCGACATGCCTTGCGGCTTGTCGACCAGTTCGTTCGCATCGGACGCGCCTCGGTTCAGATAGGACCAGCCCATCCACCCCACCATCACCAGCGCCACCCCGCCCAACAGCATGCGAGGCCAGCGCCGGCGGCCGGTATTCATTGTCACCCGACCGACTGCCATGTTCAGACTCCAGCCAGCTTCAGGCGGTTGGCATGCTGACGGTACAGCGGCACGGGATCAAAGAAGCCACGGATGCCGATGGCCTGGTTCACCGCATCAAAGTGGTTCATGTCGTAGTCATCGCGGATCACGGTGCCCAAGTGCTGCGCGCACTTGCCGACCAGACCGTCGTTGGCAGAACCCAGGAAGGCCACCGATGTGGCGGCCACAAACAGGTCAAGCGGGTCCAGCGGGTTCGTCAACACCGAGGCGCCACCCCAAGAGTAGTAGCGCACGCCATTCACCACGCCAGCGCCTTGACCGCAGGCAGTGCTGGGCACGCCGGCTGGGTACTTCTTGTTATAGGCAACCATCGCAGGGGTGGTCAGCGAGTTCAGCATGGCCACCGAATCTTGCGGCAGGCTGGGGTTACCCGACAGGTAGGCTTCAATCTTGCCCAGGCCGTTAACCAGAGCGCCCACCACAACCGTACCCGATGGGCCCAGGATGTTGGTCAGACCCGCCACCACATCGGCCACGGGCGTACCAGCGTTGACACCATCCACTGTGGTCACCGAAGCCACCTTGTCAGGCATGATTGCAGCCACATAGCGAATCGAGTGGGCGCCATGACTGTGGCCCATCAGGTTGTATTTGGCTGCGCCCGAGATGGCCATGATCTGCTTGAACTCATTGAGAAATTGCTCGTTGCGCACATCGCTCGAATTCATGGCCGACATGGACGTGGTGTACACCTTGGCGCCGTTGTTGCGCAGATCGGTGGTGATGCCGTACCAGTAATCAACGGGGCCGATCTTGTCAAAGCCGGCTGCGCCGTGCGCCATCACAAAGGGGTACTTGGTGGCAGCGTAAGTGCCCACCGCTTGAGCCGAACCACCTGCCAGGGCCACAGCCGCAGCGATCACCAGAGTCTTGAGGGATGTCATGTCTTGTCCTGTTGCTTGTCGAATAAGAGGCTCTCTGCGCACCTTGAGCCTGAATCAGGTGCCAGGTCATTGTTAAAAATGCCCCCTCTCATTTCTTGCGCAAGCATGCAAACCGATTGCTTCCTCATGCAAAGCCAGGGTTAACGCGAAGCATTTCTCGCACAGTTGTATACGGGGTAGTACTAGGTCATCTGTTTTCAACCTGATCGCCCTACACTGCTGACCTTTAGCTTCGAACCCACCATGGCAAACGGACTTTTCACCAGCCTGCCGGGCCTGGCCATTCGCCCAGACCCCAACGAGACCAACCCGCTTGTGCTGTATCACGGCAAGTGCCCCGATGGCTTTGCCGCCGCCATGGCGGCCTGGCGCTTTTTTGGCGGCCGCGGCGAGTACCTGGGTCTGAGCCACAGCAAAGGCACCTCCCTGACCGACCTGCCCGAGTTGGCGGGTCGCGCGGTCTACATCCTCGATTTTTCGTTTGATGCGGAATTGATGTCGGCGCTGGACGAGCAGGCCCGCCAACTGGTGATGCTCGACCACCACCAAAGCGCCGCAGACAAGCTCAACGGATTCCAATGCCGTTGCGGTGCCGTGCATTTCGACATGAGCCAATCGGGCGCCATGCTGGCGTGGAAGTTCTTCTTCCCCGAACAAGAAGCCCCGGCCTTGGTGCGCTATGTGCAAGACCGCGATCTGTGGACCTGGGCCTACCCCGAGAGTGCCGCTTTCCTGGCTGCGCTGGACATGGAGCCCAACGAGTTCCCACGCTGGTCGGAAATTGCCGACTTCACGCCCGCACAAATTGCCGAGTTCAGCGAACGCGGCAAGGCCATGAATGAAAAATTCCTGTCGCTGGCGCAAGACATTGCCAGCAGCGCCGCCCCCATCACTTTCAATGGTCAGACCGGCTTGATGGTGAACTGCCCTGGCGTGTTCACCAGTGAAGTGGGCAACATTCTGGCGGCGCAATGCGATGGTTTCGCCCTGATGTGGACGGTGTCCAAGGACAACATCGTGAAAGTCAGCCTGCGGGCCGTGCGCACCTTCAACGCCATTCCCCTGGCTGAAGCCATGGGCGGCGGCGGGCACCCTCAGGCTTGCGGGTTCCGCATGGGGGTGGAGCGCCTGGGCGAGTTGCTCAGCGGCACCTTCAACGCGACGCCTGCTGCCTGAGCTTCTTCTGCCACTGCGCCAGCTCGGGGCAACCGCCCCCGTCGGACTGCACCGAGCGCGCCAACTGGCTCAGCCACTCGCGTTGCTCGGCTGTCCATTGCTGAGGCGTGACGGTTTCGAAATGCACATGCAACGGGCCTGCTTGGCCTTGTCGATCAGGGTAGCCCAGCCCCTGCAAGGTCTGATCCAATCCGTCTGACAGGCGAACCCGCACGCGATGCCCATCCAGCGTGGGCACCTCCACGGGATGGCCCAGCCACAGGCTGAACACATCAATGGGCACGACGCAAGCCAATTCCTGACGATCGTTCCAGGTGAAGAGGGGGTGAGGCCGAATGCCTACTTGAAGATCAATGTCACCGGCCTGCGTTCCACACCGTTGGCCCTGCCCCCGCAATTTCACAATTTGCCCGTCGGCCACACCGGCTGGCAAGCGGACTTCAAAGTGGTAAGTGCGAGTGCCACTGGTCAAACCAGAACCCTCACATGATGGACACACCTTTCGTTCTTGCCCATCACCCAAGCAATGCACACAACGTGTCCAACGCCCTGACGCCGAGCGGATGCGCCCCTCGCCATCGCAGTGTGAGCAATGGGTATTGGCAGACACCAAGCGCCCTACGCCCAGGCACTCCCCGCACAAATCCTGTACCGCGCCTTTGAGTACATGGGTGCAACCGCTTGCCGCGTCTTCCAGATCAATGTGCGCGTAGGCCTGGATGGCTTGCGGAGCCACGGCCCCATCGGCCTGCCAGCGAGCCGAGCCCCAATCACGCTCCCACCAGGCGCGCTTGCGGCGAGCGGGCGGTTCATCCGAACCCGAATCTGCATCTGCTTCGGGCTTGGCTTGCGCGCTTTTGCCCTCAGCTGCCTGCTGCGCACCCGAATCACCAGCCCCAAGCCAGTCACACAACTGCCGATAAGCCGCATTGATGCGCTGCATCCGCCGCACGGCCTGTGGATCGTCGTTGCGATCGGGATGCCAGCGGGCAGCCAAGCGGCGGTAGGCCTTTTTGATGTCAGCCAGGCTGGCCCCCACGCTGACGCCCAACTCTTCGTGCGGATCGTCGTCGAATGCGTCTGCGGTGTTCATGCCAGAGGGAAAATCAGATGGGCCGTACAAGTGGCCGTGCGACCAGCCGCAACGACATCTCGGGCCAGTCAGCAAAACCGAAATACAGGGCTTCGTCGACCGGGCACGCGATTGTGCCTGCATATGAACCCGTGATCACTGGCAGACCGGCTGACATGCCCTGCCCACACTCACTCAGGTAGTTGACCAGCCAGACCAGAGGGGCCAAGGGGTCCTGATCGGGATGAACCCCCTCCAGCTGCTGTTCGGGCCCCTGCCCGGTTCGCCACCGAATGCGCATGCTTACAGCGCCGATAGCCTGCTGCACGGGAATCTGAGGCCCCAGCCACAGCCCTTGGTTCACCAACCCATCGGCCAGCTTGTCGGCAAAGGTGAGTTGCGCCTGGGCGTCGTAGCGGCTGTCGATCAACTCCAGGGCTAGGTGTGCGCTGGCCAAAGCCGCCTCCACCTCGGCCCGGGAATACGCCTGCGAACGGGGCGGCAAGTCGTGCGCCAACACAAAGGCCAGCTCCGGTTCGACCCGAACTCGCCCATCGTGCGCCCACACGGGGCTCGTATCTTGATGATGCACGGTGCTGCGATAGATCGGCGCCACCACCAGCCGATCTGGCGCGGGGGTACCGCACTTCCAGCCCCCCACGGCATCACCCATCTGAGCAAACTGGGCGGCCACGCCTTGCTGGACAGACCAGGCATCGCTCAAGGTCTGAGGGCGACACGCATCAGGCAGCACGGGCCCCTGCGTTCCGGTTCGGCGGCGCTGACAGAGGATGGTGGCCGCCGAGGCAATGGCTTGGGGTGAGAGAGACATGAATAAACCTAGATCAGGATTGCGGGGTGGGCTGCGCGCGCACCCCCAGATGACGCCGCAGATCTTGCAGCAAAGTTCGCGCCGCCAATGAAAGAGGCCGGTCTTTGCGCCAGACCAGGTGCCACATACGCCGAATGGGAAACCCTGCCACCGGCAACACCGTGACCCCCGTGCCCGACAAGTCTTCAGACAAAGTGTGGCGCGACAAGACGGCCAGCCCCAGGCCAGCCCGCACCGCGTGCTTGATGGCCTCGTTGCTCCCCAACGCCATGCGGGGGTTCCATTGCACACCATGCTCGGCAAGAAATTGCTCTGTAGCCAGGCGCGTGCCGGAACCTGCCTCACGAACTAGCAAGGGCTGGTCAATCAGCTGACTCAGCTTCAACCGTTTGCGCTGCGCCAGAGGGTGTGCCGCCGGAGCGATCACCACCAGTGGGTTTTCCAGAAAGGGCCAACGGTTCAGGGGCAGGTGACTCGGTGGCAGCATCATGGCCGCCAGTTCGTCTTCTCCGCGTTCCAATCTGGCTACGACGGCATCGCGGTTCTGCACGGTCAATTCAATGTCAATGCCCGGGTGCTCCCGCGCGAAAGGCCCCAACAGGTCGGGCAAGAAATATTCGGTGGTGGTCACCGCCGCGATGCGCAAGCGCCCACGCTTGAGCCCCTGCAATTCAGCGGACTGGTCTTCGAAACGTTGCCAGACTGAAAACAATTCCCGCACCGTTTGCAGCAGCACCTCGCCGTGCTGGGTCAGGATCAGCCCCCGCCCCAAGGGCTCGAACAAGGCCACCCCCACGGCTTCAGTCAACTCTTTGAGTTGCATGGACACGGTCGATTGCGCCAGGTGCAATGCCTTGGCCGCACGCCCCACCCCACCCAGCCGGGCTACCGCCTCGAAACTGCGTAACTGAATCAGGGTGGCGCGAGGCACCCGATCCAGCCCTGTGGGAGTGGTCATGTTATTCATCAAATAAGTTGATCATTTACATCAGAACATATCACTTTACAGCATGACCGCAAAAAGCCACAGTCTCGACCTGTGTGCTTGTCAGGTTGTTTTGCATGTCGTTCCAAGCGTTTCTGGATCCCGCCATTCTGTTTTTCGTGTTCGGCATGGCTGCAGGCCTGGTGCGCTCCAACCTCGAAATTCCCCCCCCCATATCGCGCTTTTTGTCGCTGTACTTGCTGATGGCCCTGGGCCTCAAAGGCGGCTTCGCGCTGGCCCGATCGGGCTTGACCGAGGAAGTCACCGCCACACTGGGGTTGGCCGTACTGCTGGCCTTGGTCGTGCCCCTACTGGCTTATGGGGTGCTGCGCCGACTGGTCAGCGCCTTCGATGCCGCAGCCATTGCCGCGACCTATGGTTCGGTGAGCGCAGTGACCTTCATCACCGCCACGCAGTATCTGGATAACCGCGGCGTGGCCTTTGGGGGGCACATGGCTGCCGCCATGGCCCTGATGGAGTCCCCCGCCATCCTGATTGCCATCGTGCTGTCGAACTGGCTACGCCAGAAGCAGGCTGCGGCCCAATCCACAGCCCTCCCAACAGCTCAGTCAAGCCAGACAACGCACAAGCGCGCCCAACCGCATTCGCTGCGCCACGTGCTACATGAGTCTTTGACAGACGGTGCACAACTGCTGCTCCTGGGGGCCATGCTCATTGGCATCGTCAGCGGCGCAGCGGGGCAAAAGGCCATGCAACCGTTTGCCGGAGACTTGTTCAAAGGCATGCTGGCTTTCTTCCTGCTCGACATGGGCTTGCTGGCAGCTCGCAATATGAGTGGCCTCAAGGGACAGTCGCCCTGGCTGCTCTTGTATGCGCTGGGCGCCCCGTTGATTCATGCGTCCCTGGCCTTGGGCCTGGCCTGCCTGGTGGGCGTATCGCTGGGCAACACCATATTGCTGATGACCTTGGCCGCCAGCGCCTCCTACATTGCTGTGCCAGCCGTGGTTCGCCATGCCATTCCAGAAGCCAACCCCACGCTCTACTTCAGCCTGTCTCTTGGCATGACTTTCCCGTTCAACATCCTGATCGGCATCAGCCTATATACCCAGATGGCGCAAAGAGTGATGGCCTGACCCCACGAAAGCCTACCCCCAATGGCAAGGCATCCGACCTACGCCACAAGGACATCCTGACAAGAGGATTACCTCACACCTGAAGCCACTCGCTTTTTATTCCTTGCGACAGATCAAAGCGCAATGAATTGCACCAAACAAGCGCATTTTTCACGCCAAGTCGGTGCGTTGCGGTGAACCGCGGACGATATCTGGAACACATC
>ERZ724505.69-NODE-69-length-62558-cov-9.642417_pt1 | contig 62558 bp, 84 predicted proteins | sample MGYA00376038_ERZ724505 | MGnify/ENA primary metagenome ERZ724505 (study PRJEB28724, sample SAMN07190884) | wastewater metagenome | isolation source: effluent of sewage treatment plant in Hong Hong | place: Hong Kong | collected 2016-03-17 ... | reverse complement strand
CACACGTTTACGCCACGACGATATAGATCAAAGCGATATGAACGACTTTTGTCACAATGGCGAATCACCGTGAAATTCTCGTGACCATCGGGCGACTTAGGATTTAAGGCTTGAAACTCAAAAGTTGCGCCGTTGGCTGAAATGCCCCTATACTGCGCGCACTTTCAAGACTCGGAGACGAGCATGCCACGCCCGAGAAAACCGACCGCGATGCAAGAATTGAAGGGTGCGGACAAGGGGCAACCCGCCCGTTGGGCTCGCCAAATGCGCGCTAACGAGCCCAAACCAGTCGTTTATCTGACATTCGAACCCCCAGAATACTTCACGGAACCCCAGAAAGAGGCGTATGTTCACCTAGTTGAGAACGCGCATCCCAAGGTTTTGTGTCAAGCAGATTCAGCCGTCGTCGAATTGGGGGCCATGTTGCTCGCTCAATTCCGAGCAGACCCCGATAACTTCTCAGTAGCCCGGATTGGGAAGCTTTTGTCCGTGCTAGACCGACTTGGCATGACCCCATCCGCCCGTTCCAAGGTGCAAGCCATGGATGACGGAGAAGACCCGAATGGCGACCTCGGCGAGTTCCACTAAGAAAGCCAAGCCCAAGGCAGCGGCACCGGCCAAGGAGCCGGAAACTCACTCGGAGCCGAGAGCGCTGCCTGATGGCTACCGAGGACCCGATCACGCGCAGATGGCGCGCGATTATATCGCTGGCGTAATCGCAGGCACCATCCCGGCTGGCCCGTACGTAATCAAGGCTGCGCAGCGCCACCTACGAGACCTCGAGCGGGCGAAGAACGACGCCTCCTACAAATACTATTTCGACGATCAGGCTGGCGCGAAGGTATGCCGCTTTATCGAGAAGCTGCCGCACACCAAGGGTGAATGGGCTCGCAACAAGGAGCTGATCGTTCTCCAAGGCTGGCAATGCTTCCTGATCATAACGCTGTTTGGCTGGAAAAAGAAGAAGAATCACAAGCGGCGCTTCCGGGTAGCCTATTGGGAGATCCCCCGCAAGAACGGCAAGTCGATTCTGGGTGCTGGGATCGGGAACTACATGCTGGTGGCCGATGGGGAATTCGGCGCGGAAGTGTACTCTGGCGCTACCACCGAGAAGCAGGCGTGGGAAGTCTTCAAGCCAGCCAAGCTCATGTGGGAGCGCACGCCCCGGTTGCAGCAATACTTCACCGTAGACATCTGGTCCAAGGTCTTGGTAGTCAACAACAAGGGCAGCAAGTTCGAGCCGTTGATCGGGAACCCCGGTGACGGTGCGTCGCCTAGCTGCGCCATCGTTGACGAATACCACGAGCACGACACCCCCGCGCTCTACAACACGATGGAAACGGGCATGGGCGCGCGTACGCAGCCGCTCATGCTGGTGATCACGACCGCCGGGTACAATCTGGCCAGCCCGTGCCACGAGAAGCATGACGAATTGGTCAAGGTGCTGGACGAGATTGTCGAGAACGACGAGCTATTTGGCTGCATCTTCGGCATCGGGGAGAAGGATGATTGGGCTGACCCCAAGATTTTGATCAAGGCCAACCCGAATTTTGGCATCTCGGTTGACGAAGACTTCCTGTTGAGCCAGCAGCGACAGGCTGTTTTGAATCCCATTGACCAGAACAAGTTCAAAACGAAGCACTTGAACGTCTGGTGCGCGGTGTATAACTCAATGTTCAACATGCAGCAGTGGCTTCTGGCCACCGACAACATGCTGCTTGAGGACGAGTTGATCGGGGACAAGAATGTCGAACGGTGCATCGCAGTTGACCTTGCGAGCAAAGTCGACTTCTGCACCGAACAGCGGATCTACAAGAAGGTGCTAGGGGGCAAGAATCACTACTACATCTTCGGTTCGTACTGGCTACCAGAAGATACCATTGAAGAAGCCGGTCCCAACCACGCTCACTATGTGAATTGGGTGAAACAAGGCAAGCTGATACAGACGGATGGGGCCACAGTTGACTTCGAAACCATTACAAAACAAATAGTTAGCGATGCGAAGCGCATACAGGCTAGTGAGATTGTCTACGACCCTTTCAACGCCACCCAAATGGCCCAAGACCTCCTTGCAGCCGGTTATAAGAACGTGGTAGAGTTCCTTCAGCAACCACAGAATTTTGCCCTGCCGATCGACGAGCTTCAATCGGCAATGAAAGACGGTAGAGTCCACCACGACGGCAATCCGATTACTGCGTGGTGCATGGCCAACGTAGTCGCAAGACCCACGAAGAAGGGTTTGTCTGCGCCCATGAAGATGAAGCCACACCAGAAAATCGACGGAGCGGTCGCGATCATGATGGGCGTTGCCCGCCTGACCGCCGTCAAAGAGAAGAAAGAGTACCGGTCTTTCAGTCTAGGCTAACCGAGACAGGAGCCTTTGCCCAATGAAGCTCAATCGCGCTTACAGCCTGTTCGAAGTCAAAGGAGTCGACGAAGAACAGGGCGTCATCGAAGGCATCGCCAGCACTCCCTCCACCGATCGCATGGGCGATATCGTGGAACCCAAGGGGGCGCAGTTCAAACTCCCCCTGCCGCTGCTCTGGCAGCACAACAGCCGCGAACCCATCGGCCACGTGATCGCCGCGCAAGTTACCGACGCGGGCATCACAATCAAGGCCAAGATCATGAAAGGTGTCCTCCCCGAGATCGATCGGGCGTGGGCACTGATCAAGTCTGGGCTGGTGCGCGGCCTGTCCATCGGCTTTCAACCCATCGAGTCCGCGGATATCAAGGGCACGTGGGGTCAACACTTTACGAAATGGGACTGGCTGGAGCTGAGCGCCGTTACTATCCCGGCCAATGCTGAAGCCAGCATCCAAACCGTGAAATCGATCGACGAAGATCTTCGGCGTGCCGCGATGGGCAATACGCAGAAGGGCCTTCGTATGACCGACCCGCCCGGCGCTTCGGGCAAAAAGGCAGTATCTACTCCCAACCTGAAAGGAAACGACATGAAGATCAAGGAGCAGATCGCCGGCTTCGTTGCGAAGCGCACGGCGACGGTTGCGGCGATGGCCGCGCTGATGGAAAAGGCGGCAGGGGCCACCCTGGATGCCGAACAGCAAGGCGAATACGACGCCATGCAAGGCGAGATCAAGACGATCGACAACCATCTGGCCCGCCTCAAGGGTCTGGAAACGCTGATGGGCGAAGCGGCTGATCCGGTCACGGAAGATCGTACCGACGATGGCAATACCAACAAGGCCGCGCCGCCTGCCAAGGCCGCGCCGACCGCCGAGAAGCCGCTGGTCATCCGTCCGGGCGACGCCCGCATGACGCCGCAGGACAATCGCAAGGGCATGAGCTTCACGCGCTTCTGCGCCGCTCTCGCGCTGGCCAAGGGCAACGTCACGCAAGCCTCGGAAATCGCGCTCAAGTGGAAGGACTCCTCGCCGGAAGTCGCCAACGTGCTGAAGTACGCGGGTCAACGCGGCGGCACGCTCGGTCTGGCCGAAGACGTCATGAACCGCAAGACGGCGGTCGCCGCCGGTGACACGACCACGACCGCGTGGGCGGGCGCGCTGGTGCAGTACGACAACATGGCCAGCGAATTCGTCGAGTACCTCCGTCCGCAGACGATCCTCGGCAAGCTGCAAGGCCTCCGCCGGGTGCCGTTCAACATCCGCTTTCCGTCGCAGTCGGCCGGGTCGTCGGTGGGTTGGGTCGGTCAGGGCTCGCCGAAGAAGGTCAGCAAGCTCCAGCTCGCGACGAACACGCTCGGCTTCTCCAAGGCCGCGGGCATCGTCGTGATCACCAAGGAACTGGCGATGTTCTCGTCGCCGTCCGCGGAGACGCTGGTGCGCGATGACCTAGCCGCGTCGATGGTCGCGTTCCTGGACCAGCAGTTCATCGATCCGGGCGTTGCCGCTTCCGCGAACGTGTCGCCGGCCTCGATCACCAATGGTCTGACGTCGCAGAACCAAGCGACCGGCAGCACGCTGGCCACGTTCGAAGCCGACGTCGCCACCGCGATGTCCGTCCTGATCGCGGGCGAAGTGCCGTTCACCAGCGCGGTCTGGATCACGGACCCGTACACCGCGATGAAGATCGGCATGCTGCGCACCACCAACGGTGACTACGCCTATCCGGGCGTGGGCGTCAACGGCGGCACGTTGTTCGGCATCCCGCTGATCACGTCCAACGGTGTGCCGCACTCGGTGTCCGCGGGCTCCATCCTCGTGCTGGCCGCGCAGCCCGAGATCTTCCTGGCCGACGAAGGTGGCCTGGAAGTCGATGCCTCCGACCAAGCGTCGATCGAAATGAACGACGCCCCGACCGGTGGTGCAACGTCCCTCACGTCGCTCTGGCAGAACAACCTCATCGGCATCCGCTGCGAGCGCGTGATCAACTGGCAGCGTCGCCGTACCGCCGCCGTGACGTACATCGACAACCTCCACCTGTAACCTTCACAAGCATTGCCCGCTGTAACCACAAGCCCTCCCGGTTAACGCCGGGAGGGTTTTGTGTAGAAGTAACCTGCCTTCTTCGCAATAGGGGATAAGTGTGAAACTCTTCGGCTTCAACATCTCCCGCGCCCGCAAGAAGGAACTCATGTCCGTACGCGGCGGCAACTCGCCGTGGGGTTGGTTCGGGCCGCTTATCGAAGTATTCCCGGGCGCGTGGCAGAAGAACGTGGTCCCGGAACGCCGCGAGAACTTGCTGGCGTTTTCTGCCGTGTACGCCTGCATTTCGCTGATCTCGGAAGACATCGCCAAGCTGTGCTTGGAACTGGTGGAAGAAGACGAGAACGGCGTCGAGACCCCGGTGGAGCGCAATTCGCCGTACGGTGCGGTGCTGCGCAAGCCCAACGACTACCAGACCACCATCCAGTTCATAAATCTGTGGCTAGTCATGCGCCTGATGTACGGCAACGCCTACATCCTGCTGCAACGCGACAGCCGCCGGATCGTCACCAAGATGTACGTGCTGGACTCCCGGCAAGTCACGCCGCTGGTTGCGGAAGACGGTTCGGTGTTCTACCAACTGAACCAAGACAAGCTCGCGGAACTGCCCAAGCAAATCACCATCCCCGCCAGCGAGATCATCCATGACCGTGGCCCCACGCTGTTCCACCCGCTGATCGGGGTATCGCCGCTGTTCGCGTGCGCGGCATCGGCGACGCAGGGCATCCGCATCCAGTACAACTCGGCCACGTTCTTCGAGAACATGTCGCGGCCTTCCGGCCAACTGACCGCTCCAGGTAATATCGAAGACAACACCGCTGCCCGCCTGATGGCGGACTTCGAGCGTACGTTCTCCGGCAAGAACCTCGGCAAGTTGTTCGTGGCTGGCGATGGCCTGAAGTACGAGCCGATCACGATCCCGGCGGCGGACGCGCAACTGATCGAACAACTGAAGTGGACCGTCGAAGACGTCGCGCGGTGCTTCCGGGTGCCGCTGCACAAGATTGCCAGCGGTGCCAACCCCACGTTCAACAACGTGGGTGCGATGAATCAGGACTACTATTCGCAAACGCTGCAATACTACATCGAGTCCATCGAAGCCCTGCTGGATGACGGCCTTGGGTTGGACAAGGTGCGCGACCACACCTACAGCGTGGAATTCGAGCTGGAAGGGCTGCTGCGCATGGACCCGGTCGGGCGTGCGGAAGCAAGCGCCAAGGCTATCTCGGGCGGCTACCTCTCACCCAACGAAGCGCGTCGGCGCGAGAACCTGAAGCCGGTGGCAGGCGGCGAGACGCCTTACCTCCAGCAACAGAACTACTCCTTGGCCGCGCTGGCCAAGCGGGACGCTAACCCGGACCCGTTTGGCAAGGCACCGGCCCCCGCGCTGTCTGCGCCCGCCGATCCGTCTCCGACGCAAGCCCCACCGGCTAAAGCGTCCGTCCAGACCGATGCCCTAGCCCCGCCTGACCTTAGCGAGTTTGCCCTGAAAATGGTCAGCATGGTCACGCGCAAGATGGAGGAGTTGGAGTTAAGCGATGCCGACGCCTAACGACCGTCTCGACGCACTGGAAGACCTAGTCACCGAGCTAGGCCAGCGGGAAGGCACCCCCGGAAAGCGGGGCGCGGAAGGCCCGATGGGGCCACGGGGTCAAATTGGCCCCCAAGGCATCCCGGGTACTCCCGGTGAGAAGGGTCTGCAAGGGGAGCAAGGTCCAGTGGGGCCTGCTGGCCCGCAAGGCGAGAAGGGCGACAAAGGCGATACGGGTGAACGTGGCCCGAAAGGCGACAAAGGGGATACCGGAGAGCGCGGCCTGCAAGGCGAACGAGGCCCCATGGGGCCAGCCGCTCCGCAAGTCACCCCGAAAGGCTGGCGCATGGTTCCGAAGCGGGATGCGGATACCTCGCTCATTACCGAAGTTCTGCTCATTCCTCTACCGTAGGAGTCATACATGCCCAAAAGCACCGCGACTTGCAACAACTTCCTCAAGCTGCTCTACAACGCGACGGCGTGGGCAGACGTTGCCGAGAACGACTCGTCCGGCCCCATGACCAACATCGCGGTCGCGCTGGCAACGGCGAGCTACTCCGCTTCGTCTACGCTGGCCAGCAACGAAGCCACGTTCACGAACTACGCGCGGCAGAACGTGGCGCGTTCCACTTCCGGCTGGACGGCTGCGTCCGGCGGCTCGCTGTCCAACGTGGACGCAATCGAGTACCCGCAGTGCGGCGTGACCGGCAACACGATCACGTCTGCGGCCACCGGCAAGCCCGGCGGCGGCAGCGCGGAGATCTTCCACTACGGTGACCTGAACGCCAGCATCGCTGTGTCCAACCAGATCCAGCCGCGCTTTCCGGCGGGTGCGGTCACTATCACGGAAACCTAGGCTACTATGTCGTTTCGTGATAAGTTCCCGCCACTGTACGAATGTTCGGTGTGCGGGGCAACCGTAAAGGTGACCCCCATGGGTGAAGGCAAAGAGCCTCGCCTGGATTGGGCTTGCGAGCACACGAACGCAGTCGTGTGGGCCAACCGCAAGGTGACTCTGCGCGGCAAGGGTGATGTCAACGTCGCCACCCGCGCTCAACGCAAGTTGACTCTCACTGTGCGCCAACTGCTTTCCGCGCTGACTGGCAGGAGCATCTAACGTGCTGACCCATGCGCGCCTCTTTTCGGCCGCAGACGAAGGACGGACTTTGTCCCGCCCTTGGATCAAGAATACGTCAATCATAACGGCGGCGGGTATCTACGTAGACCTGACGATGTTCGGCAGGTACCCCGCTGCTAACTACTTCACGGAAGGCACGCCAAACACCGCTCGTTCACTGCGCCGTAGCACTGACGGCGGCATGGACCACGGTGAAGATAAGGGTACGACGTATCGCAAGTATCTGTCTGGGGTCACTGTTCTTACTGTGACCGCCGCTGCGGTGCCGATGCTGCTGCGGGTGATGGACTACCTGCTCTACTACCCGCTGATCGCCATGGAAGATGTTCAAGTCATGGACAACACCGCCGCCTTGCCCCGCTACACCGATGGGCGCGGCGTACAGATCATGTTGGTGCAGCAGTTCCCGTATGTGGGCGGCGGCACCTGCCGGGTGACGTACACCAACTCCGCCGGTGTGACTGGTAGGCAGTCGCCTATCATGAAGATCAACACGCAGACGGTGCTCGGAACGGTGGCTACTTCCGCCCCGACCACGGCTGGATGCCCCGGCTTGTTCGTGCCGCTGGCGCAGGGCGACGCGGGGGTGCGCGCTATCGAGAGCATCGAGTTCTTCACAGCGGACTCAGGCAACATCGCGGCTATTCTGGTCAAGCCGTTGGCTCCGCTGGCCAATTACGACATAACGAACCCTTCCGAGTGGGAATTCTGGCGTCACCTCGGATGGCTCGAACCTATCGAAGACGATGCGTATCTGTCGATGGTATGCTTGCCGTCAGGATCTATTACCGGGGCAGTGATTGAAGGTCAATTGCGTACAATGTGGGAGGCAAAATAATGGGCGGGTTCACTGGACTTGACAACAGGCTCAACGCGATGTCTTCGCTTGGCAAGCGATTCCAAGCGTTGATGTCCAAGCAGTTCAACCCCACTGCGGCGGCGGTTGCGAACGAATGGCATACCTACTTCCGTGGAGGCGGCTACCCGCAGGCGGACGCGATTTTCGACGCGGGCACCACGCTCCTGTTCCAGTCGCTGACGGACCAGACGGCCAATGCAGGCAGTCTCTACCACGGCGGTGACGTAGGCGCGGCGGGCGACGACTACAAGATCCTCGAGACGGCGATGGCCTGCACGGCTGCGGCCACGGTCGTCCCGCATTGGGTGCAACTGATCGACGTCCTCGGGTTCATCCGCGTCACCGGCATCACGACGACCACGGCGCAAACGGTGATCTGGCCGTACAACGACGGCACCGCGACTGGCGGCGGCGAAGCGATTACCTTCTCGTCTTCGACCGGCCTGCTGGGAACGTACACCAACGACATCCAGAGCTTGTCCAAGGTGCGGTTCCGCAACTCCGGCGGCGCGCTTCCCACCGGCATCACGGCTGGCGTGGATTACTACACCATCCGGGTTTCGGCAACGACGTCCAGGTTCGCGACCTCGCGCGCCAACGCGATCGCGGGTACGGCCATCGCGTTCACCGACGCGGGCAGCGGCACGAACGTCATCGATGTGCGCTTGCCGCGCTACAGTGACGGTGTCGGTGTTCAGGCGATGTTCTTCAACCCGAGCGCGACTGCTCTGGGTGCCGGTACCCCGGCTCTGACGCTGGCCTACCAGAGCGGGGCAGGCACCACGGGGCGCGCGACGCCTACGACCCCGAGCGCTCCGGTAGGGAAGACAGCGGCCACGGCTTCGCACATTCTGTACACGGGTGCGACTGGCGCGGGCAAGTTCGGACCTGCGATGCCTTTGCAGGGCATTGACAGCGGCATCCGTACAATCCAGTCGATCCGGAACAACGCGACGTATACCTCCGGCATGTACTGCGTCGCGTTGTACAAGCCGATCGGTGAGCCCATTCCGCTTCAGGTTCTGGGGCAAGCCGTGCCGTGGCGTTTCGACGGCGGGCAACGGATCTATGACGGCGCCGCTCTGTACCTGATCGGGAAGAGCGGGGTTGCCACCCCGGCCAACTCGCTGATCGAGCTCAACCTGAACTTCGGCTGGACCTAAGCTACATGCTTCTCTCCAACTACTTCCGCGGGTACTTCGACGGCACGGTCGAAGGAAGCGCTCATGCGATGCTGCCGGGTCAGTGGGACTCGTATCGGCAGTTTGAGCGCTTCATCTCGCCGGAGTTCGGCACGGTACTGACCACGGTGGCTGATCCGCCGGGTCATTACCTGCCGGGGATTTACTCGCCCCCGATCACGGAAGGGCAAATGGCTCTGCGGATCGAGGGAAGAAACACTGGCTTCACCGCAGCCTTGATTCCTGCCAAGACAATGGCGTTGGATCTTACCGGGGCGGGCGATCTGGATGCCACTGCTTCCCTAGTGGTATCCATGTTGCTCGCGCTTGCAGGCGAGGGAGACCTCACTGCAAGCGTCCAAGGGCGGCTAAACGCATCACTCGATCTTAGCGGCAGCGGAGATCTTGCTGCCGACATGAGCGGTATCGCCGAGATGATCGTTAGCTTGCTTGGCGCTGGCGATCTGGAAGCTACGATTGCCGCTTTCGGTGACATGAACATCGACATCGTTGTTGCGGGCACCGGACTGACTACCGGCAACGTAGCTGACGCCGTATGGGGTGCGTTGGCCACCGACAACAACGACTTCGGCAGCATGGGGGCCAAGTTGAATTCGGCGGCTAGCGGGGGCGTAGACTTGAACGCACTCGCGGAAGCCGTGTGGGGCTACGCTACTCGAGGCTTGACCGAGTCCGGACTTACCGACGAGCAAGCAACTCAACTGCTGGAGATATTCAAGCTGCACGGGCTGGACGTTGGCGCACCGTTGGTTGTCACCGCTACTTCCCGTGAAGCTGGCGATGTTTCGCAAACCATATCCGACAACGGTTCTGGTACGGTTACGGTAACGAGATCCTGATTATGCTGAACCCACACGCTATCGCAGTGCAAGGGCTCGGGTACACCCCGCGTCTTGCTGCCGCGCAAGGGCTCGCGAACGTCGACATCGTGGTGCCGCCTATCGTAGTCGAAGATACGATCTCGGGCTACGGAGCGCGGCCCATGGTGCGGGTACCTGTTCCCAGCTTTGTACAGTTGATCGATGAAGATGATCTGCTTTTACTGTGCGCTGCGGGTATGATTGCAGCCGGGCTGCTTTCTTAAGATAAATATTGAGGGCCAACATGAACTACGAACAGCTACTGGAAAACGTCACCACTGCGCTGGTCGGTACGTTCAAGACGTACATGGACAAGGCCCAAGCGCAGGTCAAGCTGGATGTCAAGACGGCGATTGACGAACTGCGCAGCAAGGTGGAGGACACCCAGAAGCAAGTCGGCCCGGTAGGCCCGCAAGGCGAGAAGGGCATGCAGGGTGACGTCGGTCCCATCGGCCCCCAAGGCGAGAAGGGCATGCCCGGAGAGCAAGGCCCGGTAGGCCCGCAAGGCGAGAAGGGTATGCAAGGTGAGCAAGGCCCCCAAGGTGAGAAAGGACTACAAGGTGATGTAGGCCCTGCTGGCGGTCTTGGTGAACAAGGCCCTGTTGGCCCGCAAGGCGAGAAGGGTCTGCAAGGAGAGATTGGTCCCAAGGGCGAACAAGGCGAGAAAGGTATCCAAGGTGAACAAGGCCCTGTTGGCCCGCAAGGCGAGAAGGGTCTGCAAGGAGAGATTGGTCCCAAGGGCGAACAAGGCGAGAAAGGTATCCAAGGTGAACAAGGCCCTGTTGGCCCGCAAGGCGAGAAGGGTCTGCAAGGAGATGTCGGCCCTCAAGGCCCGCAGGGAGAGATTGGCCCTGTTGGTCCGCAGGGTGAGAAGGGCATCCAAGGCGAGGCGGGGGCTAAGGGTGACCGTGGTGATGTAGGCCCAGTTGGCCCGCAAGGCGAGAAGGGTCTGCAAGGTGATATTGGCCCTCAAGGTTCGCAAGGCGAGCAAGGCCCGGTTGGCCCGCAAGGTGAGAAGGGCATCCAAGGCGAGCAAGGCCCGGTTGGCCCGCAAGGTGAGAAGGGCATCCAAGGCGAGCAAGGCCCGGTTGGCCCGCAAGGTGAGAAGGGCATCCAAGGTGAAGAAGGTCCACAAGGCCGCATAGGTCTGACTGGGGCTAAGGGTGACCCCGGTAGAGATGCTGTAGAAATCGACCCGATTGACCTACGCGTTGATCGGTCGTACCCGGCCGGAACATGGGCGCGTTACAAGGGTGGTTTGATCAAAGCTACCCGTTCTACTGATGTCACTGGCGACCGTTCCCCGTTTGAATGCGGCTGGAAGTGCATGGTCAGTGGATTCCAAACGCCCAAGTTCAAGCTGGACGGCCGGAAGATGACGGTAGAACTGGAAGGCACAGACGGCATGCACACTGCTGAATTCAAGATGCCTGTGCTGCTGGATAAGGGTGTCTTCGAACACGGCCAGAAGTACGAACAAGGTGACGTTGTAAGTTTCGGCGGCTCCATGTGGATTGCGCAAGAAGACCAAACTACAGGTGTTCCTGGAACGGACACTAAAGCTTGGCGCTTGTCAGTCAAGCATGGTCGACCGGGCAAGGATGGGGTTACGAAAGAGCCCCTCCCCAACAAAGTAGTGAAGTTATAAGTTTGCAGGGGCAAGACTGAAAGGCCAACCCTGTTCATCGCCCGCAAGGGCACAACAGGAGAGTATCATGAATGTAACTGGAACTGGCAACTTTCTAGGTGATAACTCAAACCGCGAACTTGGTGCGGTAAGAGCTAAAATGCAAGTCAACACGATTGAGACCAACGAGAGTGCTTATAGCACCACGAAGAAAGTGAAGCTGGGCTGTGTCTACGGCAAAGAAGGAGAAAATGCCGACTACTCCAAGGCGACACCATCTGGTGAGTGCTGGATGCAAATTGATGCCGGTACCAAGGCAGTAGATTTCTTCAAACCGGGCAAGAGCTACTACGTGACGTTTACAGAAGCACCGTAATGTAGCAACGTGCGAGCGGCCAAACAGTTCGGTCGCTCGCACAGAGGAAGCATTAACTGCGGTCACTAAAATGAAGGGAGTCAGTGATGTTGCTCAAAGCTTTGAAAGATTTGCCCACTTCGGTTAACACCATCCGCGCTGGTGATCTATTCCACGAACATAACGCTGTTCAAGCGGAAGATTGGGTCAAGACCGGGTACGCTACGCCCTACACCTACCCAGTCAATGAACCGAAGCCAGTAAACGCTGACCTCGTATGGGGTGGCGCCACGGTGGTCATATTGGCCAGCGGGGAAAGCCTGACAGTTGAGCAATGCGAGAAAGTACACGCATGGCAACTGGCCCCGTTCAATCGGGTAATCGCAATCAACACTACGTTCCGGCGTGCCCCGTGGGCTGACCTGTTGTACGCCTGCGACGGCAAATGGTGGACTTGTGTTGACCCTGAAACCAAGATTACCTACGCCGAAGAAGCGAGTCAACATTTTGCCAAAGAGAATATGTGGACGCAAGATCGCCTTGCGGCTACACAGTACGGACTGCACTACATCAAGAGCGAACGCCGCCCGGGACTTAGCAAAGCCAAGGGTGTAATCCACCAAGGAGCCAACAGCGGGTTTCAAGCGATGAACCTAGCCTACCTTGCTGGTGCTCGTAAATTCATTTTGCTGGGGTTTGACTGCAAAGGTAGCCACTGGCACGGCAGCCATCCGAGCCCCATCAATACCGGCATGCCCCACTCCACTTGGAAGAAAGAGTTCCTAACGCTAGCTGCTGATTTTGAGCGAGAGGGCATCGAAGTTGTCAACTGCTCTCCTGGCACGGCATTGCGGGCTTTCCGACAAGGTGATTTGGATGAGGAGTTGGCAAAATGATCGCTATGTGTGTAATTCGACAAGACCCGCACTACCGCCGTGATGCTTTCCTCAATGGGCTCAAGCGCGCGGGGTACACTCTGGTAGATCACGGTCGGCCGAGCGGCAAGTCTGACATGCTGGTTATCTGGAACAGGTACGGTCCGAACGGCGCGATGGCGGACAAGTGGGAGGAAGCGGGCGGCACTGTATTGGTGTCAGAGAACGGCTACATCGGCAAAGACGAGAATAACCATCAGCTCTATGCATTGGCCATTCATGGGCATAACGGTAGCGGCTTCTGGCCTGTAGGCGACGAGGACAGGTTTACTGTTCTCGGAGTTCCCATCATGCCGTGGGTGGAACGCCCTGAAGGCTATTCGCTTATCTGTGGCCAGCGAGGCATTGGTACGAAGCGCATGGCAAGCCCACCTGATTGGCATAAGAAGGCGTACAACAGTCTCAGCCAACGCCAGCTTCGTGATCTGCGCGTACGCCTGCATCCCGGCAACAACGCGCCGACTATCTCACTTGAACAAGACCTGTCAGGGGCCGCCGACTGCGTAATCTGGTCTTCGTCTTCTGGGGTTAAGGCGCTTGTAGCTGGTATTCCGGTGCGCTATGACGCACCGTGCTGGGTCTGTTCCGAAGCCGCAGAACGTTTGACCTGGACCGGGGAAGCGCACGTTCCTATTGGTGGGGACGAACGCCGTACCGCCGCGCTGCACCGCATGTCTTGGGCGCAGTGGCGCATTTCTGAACTTGAAACCGGAGAGCCGTTTGTTCGTTTGCGCGAACACGCTCTTTCGATGGGGTAAGCCATGGTCACTGCATACCCCGTTGCAGGCAAAGCCAAGTCAGTAGAAATCTGCAAGATGTTTATTCGCGGTTGTGGTGGCCGCATGGGTGATCCTGGTCAACCACAATTAAGCGAAGGAGCAGCATTTTTCTATGGGGTTGACGCTTCCAATTTGCATCTGTGGAAGCAAATTCTAGACGACCCCACCCGCGAATACTATTATTGCGACAACAGCTACTTCGACGAAAGTCGCCAACAGTATTTTCGCGTTACCAAGAATCGGTTGCAGCATACTGGTTCAGGAAATTCCAATGGCGAAAGATTCAATGCCCTCAACATTAAGATCAAACCTCAAATCAAGGGTGGCGAGTACATTGTAGTATGCCCGCAGTCGGATAGCTTCATGGCTAACATCGTAGGCTACCGGGGTTCTTGGACCCAACACACGCTGGAAGACCTACGGGTTGTTTCCAAGCGCCCGGTGCGGCTGCGCTTGTGGTCCCCCGCCAAGCATGAGCTAGCGTCTACGCTGGTCGATGATCTGAAAGACGCACACGCACTGGTAACGTGGTCCTCCGCCGCTGCTATAACATCTGTGCTGAACGGGGTGCCTGCGTTCTGTAGCAAGCAATGCGCCGCTGCGGTGGTGGGTAATCTCGACTTTGGTACCCTCGGGTTCCCGTATTTCTTCGGAGAAGGGTTTATTCGCAACTGGGCAGGCGTTCTGGCAGACAATCAATGGACGCTGGATGAGATGAACAAGGGCAAGGCTTGGGAGGACCTGCACAATGCTGACTAACCATCACGATGTCCCGCCGGGGCCATTGAAGTATTGCCAGATTTGTGGCTCTACGAACCTGAAGGAAGTCATTGATCTTGGGCATCAACCTCTTTGCGACGAGCTACTGACCAAGGAGACCATGGATGCCCCGGAAATCACGTATCCGCTGCGTCTCAACCAATGTCAGGAATGCACGCTGGCGCAACTTGACTACGTCGTCTCCGGGGACCAAGTGTATCCGCTGGAGTATCCGTACCGCGCCGGTATTTCGTGGCCCGTGGTCGAAGCCCATCGTCAAATGGCCGGTAATATCGTTGAACGATTCGGTGCGGGTTTCTGTGTTGACATTGGGAGTAACGATGGGACACTCCTCAAGCAATTCAAAAATCTAGGATGTCAAGTTTTAGGGTTTGAACCCACGAACATAGCCCACTTTGCCAATCAGGAAGGTATTGCCACGCAACAAGCGTTCTTTTCCCGTTCAGCAGTAGAAGAAACGGTAGGGCGTATCAAAGCACACATCGTCACGTTAACCAACGTATTCGCGCACATGGCGACGTTGGGGTCTGTGATGGATGGCATCACGAAACTACTTGATATTGACGGGGTGCTGGTTATTGAAAACCATTACCTGTTGGATATCCTAGAGACTAATCAATTCGACAGTATCTATCACGAACACGTACGGACCTACACGTTGACGTCGTTGCAGCGGTTGTTCGGGTACTACGATCTTGAAGTATTCGACGTAGAACGAGTACCCCGCTACGGCGGCAACATTCGCGTGTACGTGGGATGGCACGGTCGGCACCCCGTTACCAAGGCTGTCGGCGAATTACGAGACATCGAAGACAAGTACGACTTCGCGCACCGTGCCAAGCAATTCCGACTGTGGGTGGAAGATGCTCGCCGCAACTTCCTGATGTTCCTGTACTCGTTGGATGGCTCGGTCGCCGCCTGTTCCGCGCCGGGGCGTGCGTCCACGCTGTTGAACTACTTCGGCGTCAAGAGAGGCATGGCAGGTCTGACCTGGACCGGTGAACTGCCTACGTCGCTCAAGTTGAGCCGGTACCTGCCGGGGTGTCATCTGGAAGTAGTGCCGAATACTGAGATTGTGAACCAGCAGCCAGATTACATCGTGTTGCTCGCGTGGCACTACCATAAGGAAATCAAACAACGTCTACGAGCCGAGGGTGTGAAGTCTGCGCTGGTGCATCCGCTGCCATACTTCCACATTGATCGGACGTAGCCATGCACGTTCCCTTCCTCGACTTGCGCAAGCAGAACGCGCGGTACTTGTCAAAGTTCCAGGAAGCCATCGCCATGGTGGCTACGAGCGCGACTACGATCCTAGGCCCGGAAGTGCGGCGCTTCGAGACACGGTGGGCCAAGTTCTGCGACCGTGCTCACTGCGTAGGTGTAGGCAACGGTTACGACGCTATGCGGATCATGCTGCGCGCCTACGGCATCGGTCCTGGAGATGAAGTGCTGGTGGCCAGCAATACTCATATCGCTACGTGGCTGGCGGTGCTGGCGGAAGGAGCTAAGATAGTCGTCGCTGAACCCAACCCCGACACGATGGTACTCGGGCGCTGGGAAGTGGAGAATGTAATAACCAAGAAAACGAAAGCGATCTTAGCCACCCCGCTCTACGGCATCCCAATCTACGCGAGTGCCTTGCGCTGCGCGGCCCCCGGCATCCCCATCCTATTGGATGCCGCACAGGCTCACGGTATCGCAGGCGACTCAGTAGCGGATGCGGCAGCTTTCTCGTTCTACCCTACCAAGAACCTAGGGGCCTTGGGCGACGGCGGTGCCGTGGTATGTGATGACGCCACCATCGCAGACAAAATGTATCACTTGCGCAGCTACGGCGCGCGGTACCAGAACCAACATGAAGTCATTGGTGTCAACTCTCGGCTTGACGAGTTACAGGCGGTAATACTTAACATCAAATTGTCTGATCTCAGTGAAGGCAACGCCCGCCGTAAGGACATTGCAGATCACTACCATGCCCGCCTCGCCAACACGCGGCTCAAGCTGCCCCCCAAGTACGGGTTCTATCACCAATTCGTAATCCGCTACAAAGACCGCGATGGTTTGCGTCTGCGCTTGAAAGAACACGGGATCGAGACCCTGATCCACTACCCCACCCCGCCGCATCTACAGCCTGCGATGAAGAAGCTAGGCTACACGAAAGGTAGTTTCCCACTAGCGGAACAACTCTCCGACCATTGCTTGAGCCTGCCCATCGGCCCTGAACTGGATGACGGACAGGTCATCTACGTAGCCAACGTTCTTCGTCAACTCGTTTAGAAGATATGACTATCGAAATCTGCACGGTATGGGCACCGCGTCCTGCGTCAAAAGAATGGCGCAAGGACTACCTGACGATGATGGACTTGCAAAAAGCCAGCGCCGAACGCTTCGGGCACGCTCACACTGTGGTCACAGACGACTTCAGTTTAGGCTGGCGGTACAACACGTTGCCTGTGACCTTGCCCGAGAACGTGATGCACGCTATGATCATGGGCATCATCCACCGGCTGATGCGCCCCGTACTCACCCATATCGTGTTTGTTGATGTAGACGTTTTGGTGAACCGGCATCTGGTCAGCGTGTTCGACGGCACGTTCGACTTAGGGCTGACGCGTCGGATCAACGAAAAGGCGCCGATCAACAATGGCGTGATGTATATGGACATGATGGCGGCAGGCAAAGCTTGCCGCTTTTACGAGCATGCCCTATCCATTTGCGGGGAGCATTGGGGTGGCGATCAAGAAGCAATAAGCGAAGCGGCTGCCCCGGTGCCAGAAGTCGAGTGCATACAAGAACGCGAGAATGGTCTACGCATCAACTTCATGTCGATGAAGGACTATGCCGCAGTGCCCAAGGTCCGCGGCATGAAGCACGATCGAGCCTATTGTGTTCACTTCAAGGGTAACACGAAGCAATGGATGGCGGACTACTACGAACGGTTTTTGAACAAAGGAATGTAACATGGGCCTTGGTGACTGGATCATGGCAACGTCACAAGTGCGCGAAATTAACGAACGCACTGGGCAACGGGTAGTTGTGGTAGACCGCCTGAACCGTCCCAAATGGTCCGAAGCTTTTAAGAACAACCCACGCATGACGCGGGTACATGACGACGATGCCTTCCGCCTGCTGAACGCTGGCGGCTCCCGCCCTTACATTCGTGCCAAGACTGATCGCAATTGGGTCTGGCGACGCTGGGACATAAAGCCCGGCGAGATCTTCATCTCCGATATAGAGCGCGAGTTCGGCAGGCCCTACGACAACAAGATTGTCATAGAACCTAACACGAAGGACCCGCAGAGTAATAAGGCATGGTTCTACGACCGCTGGCAAGCCTTGGTGGAGCGGTTTCCGCAGGGTACGTTCGTGCAGCTAGGGCCGGATGGGTCCAGACGCTTGCATGGCGTTACCTTTGTCCCGACCACCGTGCGGCAGGCTTTCGGCGTACTGGCCGCAGCGCGGGCTTTTGTGGGTACGGAAGGGGCCTTGCACCATGCCGCAGCCGCCTTGAATGTACCGTCCGTGGTGCTGTGGTCAGAGTTTATCTCGCCTACTTTCACGGGGTACCAAAATCAGGTTAACCTACGGCACGCCGGGGAACCGTGCGGCATGCGAATTCCATGCCCTAGCTGCCGCGCCTCCATGGAAGCCATCTCCGTGGATGAAGTCTACAACGCGCTGAAGGAAGTCGTATGGCCCTCACAAAAGACGCTCTGACGCTGCTCGCGCCGTACCTTCGCAAAGCCAAGGTACTGTGCTTCGGGTACCCGGACATGCTGGTGACGCCAGAAGAGGCCAGCGAGATCATAGGGGCGCGGGTGCGCAAGCTGTCCCCGTTCGGCAGCAACCACAAGCGCGAAGCCCCGATGGCGGATACGCAGGAAGTATTCGATGCCGTCGGCGCGTCCGTTTTCTGTGTTGACCTGCTCCCCACCCGGATGGTGGAGCAAGTCGTAGACCTGAACTACCCGCAGCAATTCGACAAGTTCAATGTGGTGATCGATGCTGGTACCATCGAACACTGCGCCAACATCGGCCAAGCGTTGATGACCGCAGCCTCCGCCGTAGCCTCGGAAGGCGTGGTCTACCATTCGCCGCCGTTGAACATGCCCAACCATGGATTCTACGCGGTGTCGCCGACGCTACTGGCTGACTTCTACTTGCAGAACGGCTGGGAAATCAAGTTCCTGCGCGGCTTCAGTGCCAGCCAACCGTACTACATGTTCACCACGCCGCATTACGATAGATTCAAAGCGCAGGACAACTCTGCGCTGCATTTCCTTGCGCGTCGCACTAAGGACGCGCCCGAGGAGTTGAAGTGGCCGACGCAACACAAATACTTACCGAAGGAGAACGTATGATCAATCACCAAGGCATCTGGCTACCCGCCGGGGAAACGCACCTGACCGCATGGATGGACAAGGCGGGCGAACTGGTGGATGGCAAGGGCACGTACCAGATCAAGAAGCTGCGTACCGCTCTGAGCCACTGCACCCGTTTCCGCACTGCGATCGACGTAGGCGGGCACGTGGGCTTGTGGGCGATGCAACTCGCGAAGAAGTTCCAGTCCGTGCATGCGTTCGAGCCGGTGGAAGCGCACCGCGACTGCTTCATGCTCAACACGCACGATCTGACGAACGTCACACTGCACGCCGCTGCGTTGGGGATGGAAGAAGGAATGGTCCGCATCGAGACTGCACCTACAAGCTCTGGGGACAGCCGCATTGGTGGCCCCGGCGACATCCCGCTGCGCACGCTGGACTCGTACAACATCAAGGACGTAGACTTCATCAAGCTGGACTGTGAAGGATACGAGTACTTCGCGCTGCGCGGCGGGGAGCAAACCATTCGCGAGTACATGCCCACGATCATCGTGGAGCAGAAGCCGGGGCGCGGCCAGCGGTTCAACCTCAGCGAACTGGCTGGCGTGGAATGGCTGATGACCTTGGGGTACGGCTGTGTCGCCAAGCTGTCCGGTGACTTCGTCATGGTACCCAAATGAACGACCCACTGCCACAACAGACAGTGGACCCCGGCCACGTAGAGAACTTGCCGGGACGGCCGGACCACCTGAACAGGTCCGGGGTGTGTCTGCTCTGCAATGACACGCTCGGCATCTACGACTCGAAATACGTGGCCGAAGATGGCACCTTGATTTGCACCGCGCATAGGGTCCGGGACTGGCAGGCGCGCGGCATCAATTTCAAGACCTACCGCTACTGGACCGATGGCTGAGCTAAACAAAGCGGGCGTATGCGAGATCTGCGGTGAAGAACTCGCGTTGTCGGACCCTAAGCGCGTGTCGTCTGACGGAACACTGGTGATTTGCCCTCACCACAAGCAATGCGATGTACGTGCGCTTAGGTTCAAACTTGCTAGACTGAAGGCAACTTGGGTGTACTGCGGAGGGGAGTGAGATGCGCGTCTATATCGGTCATGATTCCAAAGAAGCACGGTCGTTCAAACTGGCCATGGCTTCTGCACAGAGCTTCGGATGCCGGGCCGAAGGTATCTACGACGACCGTTTGCGCACCAGCGGCATGCTCACCCGCCCGATGGATACGCGCGGCCAACTGTGGGACATCCATAGCGGCGCTCCGCAGTCCACCCGCTTTGCTATCGCACGTTTCTTCACACCGCTGCTGGCGCATTCCGGTTGGTGCCTGTTCACCGATTGCGATGTGGTCTTCTTGCGCGACCCCAAATTGCTCGTACCGTACATGGACCAGCGGTACGCTGTGATGGTGGTCAAGCACGTGCTCGGGCAAGTAGGCGGCACCAAGATGGACAACCAAGTTCAAACCAACTACCCGCGCAAGCTGTGGTCGTCAGTTATCTTGTTCAACTGTGACCACCCCGGCAACCGCAGGCTGAACTTGCAGATGTTGAACGCATGGCCGGGTCGTGACCTGCATGCTTTCAACTGGCTCGCTGACGAAGAAATTGGTTCGTTGCCGGGTGAATGGAACTGGCTCGTAGGCTTGCAAGACAAGCCTGCTGACCCCGCCATCGCTCACTACACGCTTGGCACGCCGGAGCTAGTGCCCGATTGCGATCATGCCGACATCTGGCACGACGCTGCTCGTAAACATCTCGGGAAATACTAGCTATTGCTTTTCCACTGAAACCCGCCTACAATGACGCGCAACGCGTAGGCGGGTAGTTTGGTTGTGAATAAGGGGTGAGCGCCAAATGAATCCGTATGCCAACTCGCTGCTGCCGCTCTACTGGGAGACTCTTAACCAAAAGAGCCTCCGTATAGTCACCCCCGCCACCAAAGAACCAGTCAGTCTCACGCTGGCGCAACAGCATCTTCGGCTGGACCTGTACGAAGGCAATGGTAGTCCCGCGTCCCACCCCGACGACGGGTTGATCACCAACGTCTATATCCCGTCTGCTCGGCAGTTTTGCGAGTCGCTTTCGGGCTGGTCGCTTGCCCTGCAAGAATTCGAGTACTCGATGCGGTACTTCCCAGCTTACGACTGTGGCAACCCGCAATTCGGGTTGCGTTTGCCGGTAGGCCCGCTTCGTGCTATTACTTCGATCACGTACGAAGATGATGTGGGCGTCCAGACACTGGACCCCGCTACCTACATTCCGATGTGGTCCACGAACACGCTGTATCCGGTCGCCGGTACGAACTGGCCGACCGGGCTGGTGCAGAGCCCCCAAGCCGCGACCGTGCGTTTCTGGGCTGGCTACGGAGAACTTTTGGGTAGCCCTACCGACAACTTGCCGCTGCCCGGTAAGTACCTGAATGCGATCTTGCTGATGCTGCACCATTTCTACGAGAACCGTTCTGGCACGGAGATCCCGAGCCAAGTTCCTACGGCCATAGAATTCGGTGTCAAGGCCCTGCTCATGCCGGGGGCACTACGTAACGGGTTCGGCACGCTATGAGAACTGCTGGCAAATACCCGCACCGTCTGGAGATCCAAGCGCCAGTACAGACGCAGGATCCTGCCAGCGGAGAAGTCACGACCGACTGGCAGACAGTGGGCACGGTCTGGGCCGCGATCGAGCCTATCCGCGGCAAGGAGGCAATGACCGGCGAACAGATGCTGGCCACCATGAACACGCGCATCATTATTCGCTGGTCCCAGCTTGCCGAGACCTTGACCGCCGCTCACCGCGGCCTGCACCAGAACACGATCTTCAACTTCGTGAGCATTGCCCATGTGCGCTTGAAGCGTCGTGAAGTTGAGATCATGGCACTTAGCGGGTTGAACGATGGCTAGCCAAGTCGTCACCTACAAGATCGAAGGACTCGTGGAGCTTGGCCGCAGGCTGGAGCAGATCAAGACACGCCATGCTCAGAAGATCATCCGCTCGGCCGTTACCGCTGGCGCGCGGGTGATTGTACTGGATGCCCGCCGCCGCGCCCCGGTAAAGACCGGCGCATTGAAGAAGTCGATCGAAAGCCTGCGGGACAAGCAGAACAGCGGCCCCGGCGTCGAGTTTCGGGCAGTCAGTGTGTTCAAGGTTCCGGGCGTGTACGCCAAGACCAAGGAGAACGTGCGCAAGGGTCGCGCGGGCAAGACTTACTTGCAAGACCCGCCGACCTTCTACTGGAAGTTCAACGAGCTTGGCACGGTGCGTCAACCGGCCCGCCCGTTCATCCAGCCCGCACTGTCAGAGAATGTGGACCGCATTATCTCAGTGATGCGCAAGAAGATCGAAGAAGGCTTGGCCAAGGCAGGCGTATGAGCCCCGGCGACGTGATCTTTACCCTGATCGGCCCTTTGGTGGGCAATCGGTGCTACCCCAACATGTTTCCGGAAGAGCTTATTGCCCCGCCGGGTACGGTACCGTCTACGCCGAATAAGCCTACGTGGCCTGCGATCCGGTACCAAGAGATTTCAGCATTCAACCCGCCGGATGTCAAAGGCACTGGCGACGAAGATACCGACGACACAACGATTCAGATCGACGTAGTAGCAGCACATCGTGGCACGATGCGTACGCTCATGGCGCAGGTGATAGCGACATTGAAGGACACCGACCCGCCGTGTACGCGTGATTTCAAGGCCGAGGAGTTTGACCCTGAAACCAAGACACATCGTGGCATCCTGCGGTACACGTTCTATAGCTCCACCCCCACTGGAAGTCCTTAGCAGTCTTTGTCACACCTTAGCAGTTCAACCCCAAGAAGGAGTGCATCATGACCCAAGGTTTGCGCTACAAGTTCAACGGCTCGTCGCTCGCCGTTCAAACCGCTCTGCAAGCGGGCAAGGTTATCACCGCCCTGACGCAAGCGGACCCCGGTGTCGTCTCTGCCGCCGCCCATGGCTACTCCGACGGCGACGTCGTCAAGCTGCAAGGGCTCTCGGCACCGACCACGCTCAACAACAAGTTGTTCGTCGTGGACAATGCCCTCACCGGCACGTTCGAACTGGCGGATACCGATACGAGCGGCCTGGACGCGTTCGTCGCCGGTAGCCCGACCGGTGACTCGGTTGCCAAGAAGGTCACGTTCTCGGACTTCTGCGAACTGACCGGTGCCAACCAGCAAGACGGCGCTGCGGACCAAATCGAAGTCACGACCATCTGCTCAGACGCCAAGGAATTCGAGCAGGGCCTGTCGGACTCCGGTACGATCCAACTGGACTACAATGCCGCTCCGCTGAGCACGGTGCAGACCGCGCTCCGGGACGCCAAGGTGTCCGGTGACCAGATCGCCATTAAGATCACCTTCCCGAAGAGCGGTGGCACCATCATCGTTATCGGCACGGTGCAGCAACAAAGCATCCAAGGCCAAGTCAACGGCGTGTGGACGGGTTCCGCCACGCTGAAGCTCTCCGGCCCGATCTTCGTTCTGTAACCGTAAGCCCAAGCGGAAGGAATCTGCAATGAAAATCGAGGAGCTTCTTGCGAGGCTGGATGCGAACGCGTCCGCACTTGCCAAGCCTGTTGCCGTGGAAATCCCGAACGTCGGCACCATGTACGTCCGGCGGCGCACGGTGCTGGAATACGAACAGATGGCAACTCTCAAGACGCAGGCGGAAGCGGGCAAACTGGCCAACGGTCTGTTCGCCCCTTCCGTCGCGCGTTTGCTTTGCGACGAGAACGGCAACCGTTTCGATGCTGCGACGGAAGATGCCTTGACGCAACTACTGTCGCGCCAGCCGGAGGAAGTCTTCCATATCATCGTCAATGCTTCGGACGGCGTCCGCAAGGTCGAAGAGCCGACCGCCGAAGAAAAACAAGCCTCCGCGCAGTCTGGTGAAGAACCCATCCCAAACTGACGTCGCGCCAGAAGTTCAAGCACGACCTAGCTCTGGCGCTCAACCGAAGTATCGCTGAACTGGAAGTAAGCCTTACCGAAGAAGAGTTTCTTGACTGGCGGTTGTATGATGCCATCCACATGTTGCCACAGCGCCGGATGGAATACTACTTCGCACAGTTGACTCTACAGGTGGTTGGGGCTGCTGGCGGTAAGGCGAAACTAAACGATTTCCTGTTCGATGATGTGATCAAGTCGATCAGGCAAGCACGCAGTCATACCAACGTTGCCGAAGAAAGCGCCGCCGTTCTGGGTGCCATGAGCGGCAAGCGCAAGATAGTCAAGATCGGGCAGAAGAGAAAACGCTATGGCTAATTCTCTAGGATCTCTGGTTGTACGGCTTGGCCTTAACTCGGCCGAGTTCGTGGCCGGGCTCACCCAAGCTTCTACTCAGGCGGCTGGCTTCGCGCGCACTACCGAACGATCGATGCAATCAGTCCAGCGTTCCGTGCAAGATACTGCCGGGGCGTTGGACTACTTGAAGAAAGCATTCGCATTCGTAGCCGCTTCTTACGGCTTGCGAGAACTCAAGACGCTGAGCGATGAGTACCAAAACGCCAGCGCGCGTCTTTCCATCTTTGCAACCTCGCAAGACAACCTGAACCGCACGCTGACGGCCTTGTTCGGCGTGGCCCAGAACACGCGCCAGTCTCTTAGCGCAACGGTTGACCTCTACTACCAACTCGCCAACGCTACACAAGACGCGGGGCTGTCCCAGAAGTCCCTGCTGGATATCACGAGCGCCATCAATAAGGGCCTGATCATCTCCGGCTCCACGGGCGATTCGGCCAAGGGCGTTATTATTCAGCTCTCGCAGGCCCTTGCGGCAGGCAAGCTGCGCGGCCAAGAATTCAATACCGTCAACGAACAGGGCAACCGCATCCTGCGCGCACTGGCGGAAGGCTTGGGCAAGACCGTTGGCGAACTGCGCGAAATGGCCAACGACGGCAAGATCACTACCGATCTGTTCGTGCAGGGCTTCTCCAAGGGCATTGCGGGCATCGACAAGGACTTCGAGAAGCTGCCCGTTACGATCACTGGCGCGCTGACCAAAATCAGCAACGCCATCCAGCAGTACATCGGTACAACGTTCAATGCGCAGGGCCAGACGAACGTGCTGGCCAAGGGCCTAGACCTCGCAGCCAAGAACTTTGACCTTCTGGCGGCGGCGGTCACCGGCTTCCTTGTACTCAAGGTGGCCAATGTCATCACGACCACTGTTACGGCCATGGGGTCGTCGGTGCTGGCCCTGGCTGCGGAGACCGCCGCTACCCGTGCTAACACATTGGCGAAAATAGATGCGACGCGCGCCAAGCTGGCCGATCTGGCTGCTACCGAAGCCACGATCGTCGCGGCCCGTGCTCAAACTACGGCCGATTTGCAGGCCCTTGCGGCTTCCGGCGTGGCTACTGCGGCAACGCGCGCCAAGACCGCCGCGCTGGTCGCAGACCTTGCGTTGCTCGGACGCGCGCAAGCTGGTGTGGCTACTCAGACCGCAGCGGCTACCGCCACGCTGGCAGGTCTATCGGCGGGCACCGGGCTCGCCGCCCGTGCTACCGGCGTCGTGCGTGGTGCGCTAGGTCTTCTGGGTGGCCCTTTGGGCGCTATCGTAACCGCGCTCGGTCTTGCTGCCGCCGCGTGGCAATACTATTCGGCTACGTCGGAGACTGCTGCCCGCACCGCCAAGGAGAAGACGGAAGAGAGCACGAACGACATCATTGCGGCGTTGGACAAGCAAATCAACAAGATCAAGGAGCTGAATAAAGCCGCACTGGCTGGTGCGGATGTCAAGACTTCGTTGAACCCGGAAGCAACGGCCCGTATCGCGACGCTGACCGAGCGCCTGCAAAAGCTCAAGAGCAGTGGTTCTAGGGTAGATCTGATCGAAGCTATTGACGTACAGGCGGATATCGACCGCTTGAACATCGGCCTGGAAACGTTGGGCAAGGAACTCGACATCCAGAACGAACGTGGCCGCGCGGGCAAGTACACCGAGTGGATGAAGAAATACGCCACCGACGCCGAACAGATGCAGCAGGAAATCCAAGCGGCGCGCAACGAACTCGGCGATAAGTTCACGCCTGAACTCGAAAAGCGCATCAAGGAAAAGTTTGCTAAGAAGCCGCCGGTCGACGACCCTTCGCGCAAGATCTTGGACGGCCAGATCAAGGCGCTGGAAGCCAATCTGGCCCGCGAGAAAGACCTGCTCGGCGGGTATGAAGGTTTCCTGCGGGACAGCTATTCGCAAGGTCTGGTGACGGTCCAGCAGTATTACGATAATTTGCAGGGTGCGCGTGACGAGAACTTGCGCAAAGCGTTGCAAGCGTATGATGATGAGATCGCGGCCACGGAACTGTTCTACCAGCGGTCCAAGAAGGAGGTAGACAAGCAAGACGCGCTGAACAAGATCGATACGCTGCGCGCTCAGAAAGTCAACTTGCTGCGCGATGCGGGTCTGCAAGAGCAGGCCCTCAACCGCGAACGTACTCGCACCACCCAAGAGTACATTGACCAACTCGGTGAACTTAACGCGCGCATTCTGGAACTGAACGGCAACACTGCTGCCGCTGCCAAGATCCGACTGGAAGCGGCCAACCGCATCCAGCGCAATCTGCTGACTCGTGACACTAGCCCGGAAGGCCAAGCGGCCCTCGGCAACTTGAATGAACTGGAAAAGCAAGCGGTAATTCAAGCCCGTATCAACGACGAGACCAAGAAGTACAGCCTCCTGCTCGGCGACCTGGATATCCAGAAGCAACAAATCGCGAATGCGCGCGACGCGGGTAACATCACGGAACTGGATAGTCTGTACAAACTCTCCGCCGCCAACAAGGACTACATCGATGTACTGAAGCAACGGTTGGCCGTTCTGGAGGCTATCGCCGAGCAGTCGAAGGACCCGGCCGACCTGCAACGAGTCAAGCAACTGAAGGTGCAACTGGAAGCGATCTCGAACCAGACGGACTTGGTCTCCAAGAAGTTCAACGACATCGCCATCAGCAACTTCGCAGATGCGCTGTACGATGTGGCTACCGGCGCGAAGAGCGTTGGTGACGCGTTCAAGTCCATGGCCAAGAACATCACAGATGCGATCAGCCGCATTGCCGCGCAGAACTTGGCGGAAGCGCTCTTCGGCAAGGGTGGCCCCACTGGTGGTGGCTTCGGCGACTTCTTCTCTAAGCTGTTCGGTGGCGGGGGCTTCAGCTCCATTCTTAGCCTCTTCGGCTTTGGCGGCGGTGCCGGTGGAGGTATTCCCGGCGTAGGTTTCTCAGGCGGTGGCTTTGGCGAGCACTTTGCGGGCGGCGGTGTCGCCCGTGGTGGGTGGGCAGTGGTGGGCGAAAACGGTCCGGAACGCGTTAAGCTGCCAACAGGGTCCGTCGTCTACAACAATCAACAGAGCCGCAAGATGGGTAATACCAGCGTGGTGATCAATCTGTCTACCAGCGGGGCGCGTGGTACTGAGTCTGACCGCCAATTGGTAGCCAAGATTCGGGATGCAGTGATCAAAGGCATCAAGGAGCGTTAATCGTGAGTGTGAATTTTCTAGATATCCGCTTCCCAGAACGCATTTCGTTCGGGGCGCAAGGTGGCCCCGAATTCTTGACGGACGTTGTTATTTTGGCTAACGGGGTGGAAGCCCGTAACCAGAATTGGTCCACCGAACGCCTGCGCTACGACGTCAGTCACGCTGCCCGATTGGAGCCGGACTGGCGCAAGCTTCAAGCTTTCTTCCGAGTTGTAGCGGGCCGCGCCAAGAGCTTTCGGTTCAAGGACTGGACGGACTACGTTTGTGACTCTGGGTACGGTGTGTTCCAGACAGCGGATACTGGTAGCCCGCTCGGGAAGCAAATGTACAAGCTCTATTATTTCAATGGGCAAGCATACTACCGCAAGATCACAAAACCGGTAGTGGGCAAGATCACAACCAACGCGGTAAATCTTGACTACTCTACTGGCATCGCGGATAGTGGCACTACCTGGTATGGCGAATTCGATGTGCATGTCCGCTTCGATACAGACGCTATGCGCGCTGAGACTATCGACAAGCAAGACGATGGCAGCTTCATTGTCGGGTGGCAATCCATTCCTATCGTAGAGGTCCGGGAATGACCAAGAGCATTTCTTTCAATCTCAAGGCAGAGATGAGTGGTGCTCTGTCTACACTTTGCACGTGCATGTATATCGAACGCACTGACGGGCGCGCGTATGGATTCACTATGCACGACCAGACTTTGGTCATTGATGGCCTTGCCTACGAACCTGCTGCCAGTTTCAATCCATCTGACATCAAGTCTGCCAACACGATGGAAGTGGATAATCTCACTGTCGAGGGTATCCTTTCCAGTGATAGCATTACTGAAGACGAACTGCGCGCCGGGCGTTGGGACTACGCTTCCTATCGTATCTTCCAGGTTAACTGGAATGACTTGTCGATGGGAGATGCCAAGCTGCGCGCGGGCCATTTCGGTGAAGTCACTGTGCACCGCCAGACGTTCAGTGTTGAATTGCTGGGGTTGATGGATGCCTATACCACTAGCATTGGGCAACTGACGCAACCCATGTGCCGGACTTCACTAGGTACGCCGGAGTGCGGAGTGGTGCTTACCGGCTCCCCTAGCCGCAGCGTGTCTGGCACCATCGATATGGCGGACACTGACTTCTTTACCATGCACGATTCGGACCGTACGGAGCCAGATGGGTTCTTCGACGAAGGCGTTATCGTCATCCATTACCCTACTGGTGACTTGTCGTACGAAATCAAAGCGTACATTCCGGGCGTATGGATTACCAAGACCCCATTCGCATATGACGCAACCGGTGTGGCTTACGACATGACCCAAGGCTGTAACCGTTTGTTCAGCACGTGCTGCAATGTGTTCAACAACGCGGTAAATTTTCGTGGTGAACCTTGGCTGCGCGGTCCAGACGCCTTGGTGCAGATCGGAAGGCACAATTCGTGATCCAGCCGGAAGACATCGTAGCGGAAGCACGCACTTGGATAGGCACCCCATGGCGCCACCAAGGGCGGCTGAAGCACGTTGGTACGGACTGCCTAGGTATGGTGGGAGGGATAGCAGTTAACCTTGGCTTAGTTCCGTCGGACAGATGGCAAGGCGACCCGGTTTTTGCGGGCTATGGGCGCGTACCAATCCCTGCGCAACTGCTGGACGGCTGTGCCCGCTACCTGGACCCCATACCGGCACGTGAGCTACGCCTAGGAGACGTCCTGTTAATGTCTTTCCATAACAGGTTGCCACAACATTTCGCAGTTGTTTCTCGGCTTGACCCAACGTACATAATTCACGCCTACGCGCAACGGCGTAAGGTCGTAGAATCTCAAGCTGCATTACCGAAGTCTGCAATAATCAAGACTTATCGCTTTCGTGGGGTTACGGTATGACGACATTGGTTCTAGGCACCGTCGGCTCGCTGGTAGGGGGCGCGGTTGGCGGTGCGGTCGGTGCGCAAGTAGGCTGGTTGTTGGGTAGCCTGCTCGGGAACCTGATCGATCCCCCGAAGGTAGAAGGCCCGCGTCGTAGCGATTTGAAATTGCAAGTATCTGAATACGGCAAGCCAATCCCAATTGTGTATGGTCTAGGCCGTATCGCTGGTAACGTGATCGACCAGACCGATCTGGAAGAACACAAAGAAACGGACAATGGCAAAGGTGGACCAGAGGTTACGAAGTACACATACAGCGCCTCGTTCGCAATCATGCTGTGCGAAGGGCCGATCAAAGGCGTACGCCGCATCTGGGCGGACTCGCGTCTGATTTGGGCTGCCGATGACGGCACGGACATGCCCTGTACGTTGTATTTAGGAACCGAAGACCAACTACCGGACCCTACGTTCGAAGCTATCCATGGTGTCGGCTTGGTACCCGCATACCGTGGGAAGGCTTATGTAGTTTTCACTGACTACATGCTGACTGACTTTGGTGATCGTATTCCGATGTTGGAATTTGAAGTCTACACTGAAGAAGGAACGATTCCGTGGCGTGTTAATTCTTTCCGGCCTTGGGAACAAGGGGGTATCAGTAATTATTTTCACAGCAACGGTACACTGTATGACGGTTTGATCATAGCTACGGATATGACGAACAACGCGCCGGTAGATTTGATCCGACGCAAGTTTGACTATCAAGGCAATCAAATCGGGGACACACTTACTTTCAACACCGGGCAGGATCGGGTTTGCGCGGTCTACAATAGCAGTCTGTTCGTTACCTACACCAACAATGGTGATGGTAGTGGTGACATTCTGTGGTGGCAGTACGATCCTCAGATGGATACGTTTAGTGTCACCAGTCGTTGGACCATTAGTGGTTTCAGCTATGGTGCTATTCTAAAGCGAGCTACCAAGTCTGGGGATTATATCTACGGACACGGACATAGAGCGTTCTCTACTTACATCACTCGGTTTGCTTACAACGGTGGGGCGGTAGCTGAATACAATGTAATGAATGAAGTTTACCTAGGTGAATTCGAATCTGGTAACATCACTTTTATGGCTACCGATGATGATGACGGTAGCATTTATCTTTGGTACACGTCTGAGATAGGTAACGAGAATAGAATTTGGCACTACGATAGCGATTTTAACCTGTTGCATTTCTGGGATACTTCAGATACCGCAAGTTTGCCCTCGTGGTTTGGTTCCGCCGGTGTCCCGAATAGCTTTGTGTGGCACGATCTGATGATCGTTCCTACAGACGAAGGATCAATAGGTGGTGGAGACGATATCAACAATATTCGTCTAGTCAAAATTAATTCAGATTACTCGTTAGAAGAATACGGGGAATGGATCACGCACGATAATACGTTGTCTAACTACATTGGCAACGGTCTCATGATGGACAGTGTAGGTATCTACTCGCTGATCCCGCCGCCCAAAACGGTCACACTGGCTAGCATCGTTGCAGACCTATCTGACCGCACAGACATTAACGGCGCGTACGATGTCAGTGAGTTGACTGACGAAGTACGATGGTTTGCTGTGTCGAACCAAATGACCGTGCGCAATGCGATTGACACCTTGCGCAAGGGATTTATGTTTGATGCAGTAGAGTCTGATGACATCGTTAAGTTCCGCAAGCGTGGGGCTACCGATTCGGTAGTTACTATTGACGACGATGACTTAGGCGCTCGCCCATTTGGGTCAGAAAACCCTGAACTCTTGCAAACTATTCGCAAGAAAGAAAAGGGCATGCCGCGTACAGTAACTCTGCGCTACATAGATGTTGACGCTGATTATTCTACGGGCGCGCAAAGTTCTCCGCGATTGACCACGTTAAGTGACCAAGATACGTCTATCGACTTGTCCATTGGCTTCAAAGCTAGTGAGGCACTGCAAAAGTGCTGGGCGTTGCAAGTAGGGGAGTGGATCGAACGCGAAACGTTTGCTTGGGAGACCTCTCGCAAATACTGTTGGGTAGAACCTTGTGACGTTGTGACTGTACGTGGCCGCGTTATCCGCATAACGCAACGTACAGAAACCCCTGATGGCTTGATGAAATGGGAAGGTGTGCTGCACCGACCCTCCATCTATACCCAGGAACAGACTGGCTCCTCAGGCAGTGGCGAAAACAGTCAGCCTTCCGTTCCTAACCCACCGCATAGTGGCGTAGGTACGCAAGTGGTCCTGATGGACATGCCGTTGGTTTCTTTCTCTGACTACCCCTACGGCTTCTACGCAGCGGGCGGGCCTGCATATGACGGTTCGTGGTCTGGTTGGACGCTGTATAAATCAATCGATGGCGGTGCGAACTGGGTCGCAGTGTATTCCAGCAGTACTCAAGACGTCATTGGCGTGACTACCACCGCAGTAGGCTCTCCGCCTATTGGTTCGCCCAGCGTGTATGGCGTGTTGAGCGCGTACTCGGGTGGAGACATAGTAGAAGAAGCAACCATATGTATAGAACTAACCAGTGAAATTTCACAGTTAGTAACCACCAATTCTCAAGGATTGAGCAATGGTGCGAATCTGTGTGCCATTAGTCGTGGCTATGCGGCGGGTTCACCGACCGTGCTGCAATGGGAGATACTCCAGTTTCGTGACGCGCAGCAAATCGATGCTAAGACATGGTTGATTAGTGGTTTCTTACGTGGGCGCAAAGGTACTTCTACCTCCGGTCATGCGAGCGGAGATACGTTCGTCTTACTGCCAGTGGGTAGTGTAGACGCTCCTGCCCAGGAGATGGATGTTCCGTTGCTGTACAAGGCGGTCAGTTTTGGTCATGCGTTGGCTGACTCGCCTGCATTTGTTTTCACAAATACTGGGCAAGGGCTACAAAGTTATGTCGACAACCTAGGGGAAGTAACGCCGCCTTTTGTCGGAGACACTGGGTCACCTAGCGCACCTGTCGGAGGAGCGGTGCCTGCACCGCAGCCGGGGGACGCTGCGGCCTACAAATTCCTGCATGCTAACGGCACTTGGCAACCGGTTGCGCCGCCGTATGCCAGCTATATCGTACGGTCGTTGAGTGGCATTCTCCAAAACGAATCTGTTCTTACACAAGGCGCGCGGATTACCATCTCCGATGGTGGAGGATCGCCGCCGACTACGACTACCATTTCGGCTGACCTGCAATTCGTATCTTTGACGCCGACGTTCAACACCACGCTTACCGTCGATCTCGCAAATTACAGTAACTACCCGCACGTGCTCGTAGACGTTACACTGACAGATAACTTCACGTTCAATATCTCGAACGGTACCAACGGTCAGATCATACGTGTGCGCTTCAAACAAGACGGCACGGGTGGGCGATTGATTACTGCGGGGGCTAATCTTCGATTCTCGGCTGACATAACGTCTCTGACGCTTTCTACTTCTGCTAATAAAATCGATCGCATTGCATTTGAATGGCATGGTGTGGATAGCAAAGCAGATGTCATCGCTGTAAACAAAGGATACTAGCCGTGGCTATTATCTATCTTCGATCCACAGATGGTAATAACTCAGATAACGGGAGTACTTGGGCGCTTGCTAAGGCTACATTTTCTGGTGCTACTGGTGCATCTGGCGTTGACGCTCCAGGGGATGTTATTTATGTTAGCCAATCACATATAGAGAACGGCGCAGGAGCTTACACATTTGCTTTCGCTGGGTCAGAAGGCAACCCAGAAGCTTTGATATGCGTTAATGACAGCGCAGAGCCACCGACTGCACTGGCTACTACAGCACTTTTCACCGCTGTTGGGAACATAGGATTTACGGCCACCTATTATGTCTACGGGATAATCTGCCAATCTGGAACTGGTGGGAATAGTCATAATCTTGGTAATTCGAGCAACAGACAAGTTAAGTACGAACAATGTGAATTCCGCACTACTGGTACTAACACAAACTCTGGAGTCATATTTAATTCAGCGACTAATAGTGCCTCGCGCACTATCATGATCAACTGCCGGTATAAGTTCAGCCACGCCAGTCACGGACTGGCAGTAGGTGGGTTACTCCACGAAATAGGCGGGTCCTTTTCTAGTGGCACCACAGCGCCTACAACGTTGTTCAAGAGTCTTGGACCTGGAATAGTTTTGTTTGAAGGAACAGACTTCACGAATCTGGGTACATCTTTTAACGTTTCCATCCCGCCCATTAATGGTCTACGTCTCATCCTTCGTCGGGCTAAGTTTGCCTCTGGGTGGTCTGGTGGCTTGATCTCTTCTGCGGTAGCTGCTCCGGCGCGCATTTCGATGTACAACTACACGATAGGCACGACCGATTTCATGGTGTGGATAGAAGATTTCTCTGGGGTCATAAAGAGCGAGACTACACTGGTTATGACTAACGGAGCCAGCGACGGCATAACCGCCTACTCCTGGAAGATGGTGTCAAATAGTAACGTTGAGCCATTGCTTACCCACCTTATCAGTGACGAGATGGTAATCTGGAGCGATGCCGTAGGTGGTTCTCCTGATCTGCAAAAGACGATAACGGTTAACATCCTCCACGATTCAGCCACGAACTTAACTAATGATGAAGTATGGCTTGAAGTTCAGTACCTAGGATCGAACAGCACTGGGCGTGGTTCGTATGCATCCGATCGCAAGGCGGATACGCTGGCAACTGCTGCTGACCAAGACAGTAGTTCAGAAGCCTGGACGACTACCGGTATGAGCAATCCGAATAAGCAAAAACTCGTAGTAACCGTTACTCCTGGCCAGAAAGGTTTCTACAGTTGTCGAGTAGTGTTGGCCAAGGCCAGCAAGACTATTTATGTTGACCCCGCTCCCGTACTGAGTTAAATCATGTCTAATATCTACGTTCGTTCCACCGACGGCAGCGATTCCGATAATGGCAGCACGTGGGCGCTCGCGAAAGCTACTACGGCTGGGGCTGCGGCTATCGATGCTGCTGGTGATACCATCTGGGTTAGTCAGGTACACAACGAGAGTTCAGCGTCTTCCATCACGCTAGCCCTAGCGGGTACCCGTGCATCGCCGACTAGGCTGCTCTGTGGCAACGATGCCGCAGAGCCACCTACCGCGCTCGCTACTGGGGGTACAATCACGACCACCGGCACTACGAACTTAACCATCAGTGGTTTCGTTTATTGCTACGGGATGGTATTCAATCCAGGTGTCACAGTAAGCAACGTAACGACAATTCTAACTTTGGCGAACGCTTCTGGGGACTGGCAGACGTTTGAACAATGTGATTTCTTAGTTAACAGCGGCAATGGTGGCGTAGGCATGGTGGTTGGCGGCAGTACGAATAATAAGGTGCTGTTTTTGAACTGTCGTTGGAAGTTCAAGAACGCTGGTAACGGACTACAGGTCAATGGGCAAATCCACATAAAGGGTGGTTCTATCATTAGTGGGTCCAATACATCTAACAATTTCATACGCTCATTCAGTACGACTGGTTCTCTTGTTCTGATCGAAGACTTTGATTTCTCAAACCTAGCAACGAATTTTGCGTTCGTTGGTACTAACCCAATATCTTATGCGCAAGTCACTGTTCGCAACTGCAAATTGCCCGCATCTTGGAACGGCACTATCGCGCCCATCAGTGCACCTACCCGTATATCGATATACAACTGCGATAGTGGGAATACCAACTATCGACTCTGGGTCGAAGATTATTGCGGCTCGATTAAAAGCGAAACCACTATTGTTCTTAGCGGTGGTGCTACTGACGGCACCACGCATATCTCTTGGAAGATGACCAGTACGACCAATGCAGCGTACATGACCGTACCATTGCTTTCGGATTACATAGCAGTATGGGTACCGTCACTAGGTTCGCCGTCATCCCCCAAGACTTTCACTATTGAAATTCTTCATGATTCTACGACCAATCTCAAGGATAATGAAGTATGGGTAGATGTATCTTATTTCAATTCCCCGACTTCGTTGATAAGTGGGTTCACGTCTGATTGCAAGGCCGATTTCGTAACGGCATCCGCTGACCAAGATACTAGTACCGCCACCTGGACGACCACAGGCTTGACCAACCCCAAAAAACAGAAATTGGTAGTCACTTTCACTCCAGAGCGTGTAGGCTTTGTGTATTGTCGGGTTGCCCTAGCCAAGCCAAGTAAGACCATCTATGTTGATCCCCAAGTAATGGTGACGTAATGGCTAAAGTTATTGTCTACCAATTGGAAGGCGGCGCTGCCATAGTAGAAGTGGATACGAATGAGCACTATGCATACGGCGCTTTATTCTCGATAGGGTTTTTTGTCAACGAAAACTACACTGCACCAACTAACACCGGTAATGCCGCTTCAATGTATTTCTACGCGTGTTGAACGCCTAACAGGGGATTCTAAATGGCATGGAGGCTGTGATGGATACGTGCAAATTCTGTCGGCATGTACGTGAAGTATTTGAAAACCCGTACCACTACTCTGGAGCTATTATTGCCCGGTTAGCTGTATCGTTCGCAACGATTATTTGGTCCGTGGTGGTTTTATTCAAACAAGACGCCCTTATCCGTTGGCCTGGTTCAAACATAATCAACAATTTCATAGGTGAAAACACGTTTGCTGGCGCTATGCTGTTTCTGGCGCTGGTAGCTATATATCGTCTGATTTACCATGCCAAGCCTGTTAAGATCGATAGCTGTATTTACTTCTTGATGGCGCTTCTCTGGGTCTACACTTTTGCATCGTTAGCCATGGCTATTTACTATGGTGAAACCACTTTGCGCCCAGGACAACTTTCAGCTATACTTGCCGTCACGGTGCTTTCCTTGTTCGCCTTTATAGCGAACCCGAAGAGCCAACGGGGGTAGCCATGGGTGATCTTCCGCCCTTAGACGATCCAGCCGGTAAAGCGGCTTTGCTAACCGTAATCGCAGCAGCCGTGTGGAAGATATGGCTGCGGCTGAAGCACGATAGTAGGAACGATAAGGCGGAGTCACGAGACCATGCCTCCGAGGAACACATTGCCGGTAGTTACGACGCCATCATAAAGCAACTCCGTGATGAAGTAGGTAGACTTGCCGGTACCGTGAAATCGCTCTCCATAGAAGTTGATGCGGAGCGGTCAGCTCGACGAGAAGCACAGTTACATGCCATTGAACTTCAGGCGCGTGTTATCTCACTCGAAAACAAGCTAAAGGCAGCGGGGCTTCCAATATGAGTAATCTAGCTTGGGGCATCAAAGTAAGCCCGGAATTCCGTGTCGGGGTACGGCGGATTGCGCAGGACATTGGCTTCGATCCTTCGTGGCTGATGTCCTACATCGCATTCGAGACCGGAGAAACCTTTAGCTCCTCAGTGCGTAACCAAGTTTCTGGGGCTACCGGGCTTATTCAATTCATGCCCAGCACCGCTATCGGTCTGGGTACCACCGCGGAAGAGCTAGCCAAACTCCCGCCGGAGAAACAGCTAGCCTACGTACACGAATACTTTAAACCCTACAAAGGCAAGATCAATACTTTCTCCGACGGTTACATGGCCATCCTCTGGCCCAAGGCCATCGGGAAACCGGAAGACTACGCCATCATCTCAGACCCAGAGTCGAAGGCGTACATACAGAACAAGGGTCTGGACTTGAATAAAGACGGGAACATCACGAAAGCCGAGGCCGCGTCGTTCCCGTTGAAACGTTTAGACAAAGGCCTCCAACCTGATCTGGCTACCATCGAGGATCGCGAACCACGCAAGGAGACCTACGTGGGTGACAAACCTAGCATCTTGGACGCAGTTGGAACTGTGGCAGGCATGTTGAACCCGATTGCAGGCATTGTGTTCAACGCCTTCAGCCCTCTGATTAAAGAAAAAATCACGAAAGAAGTAGACAGGTATACGGACACGCCGGGCGTAGGTGCAGCGGTGGCGGATGCACTGAACACCGCCATCATGGACAAGGCCAAAGACCTGACTGGTCGGTCTGACCCCCTGGAAGCCGCTGCCGTGGTCATCCAGCCGCAGAACACGGTTAAGTTGGAACAGGTGGAGCAGGCTGCTGTGGACGCTACGGCGGAGCGCCTGAAGCAACTAGCCCCGTTGCTCGAGAAGTCTATCGAGTATGACAAGGCCAAGTGGGATGCAGAAGTTCAAGGCAAGAACGCTGCTAGCTCCCGCTATATCGCCGAGAAGCAATCAGGCGGCTGGGACATGACCCCGGCGCTGGTCTACATGGGCGGCGGCACTGCCTGCATCCTGGTGCTGTCGCTTCTGGGTGCCATCGTCTACCAAGGCACTACCGGGGACCGGGAGATCGACCAAGGCATGATCGGCTTGGCTGGTCCCATCCTGGCCATCGCGATCGGTGTGTGGCGCGAAGTGTTCGCTTACCGTTTCGATGGCAACAAGGAAACCAGCGCGCAGACGCAGGCCGTGCTCAATCTCTCCGAAGTCGCCAGCAAGAAAGGATAAGCCATGGGACGCCGCATCTACGTAGACCTGAACGATCAGGAAGAAGCCGACATCAATGGCTGGGTGAATAAGGGCCGTGCAGAACCCGACTTCGCGAACTATCCTACTCGGCTCGTTTTGGGCCAGCGAGACCGCGCCCGCTTTGACCAAATCGAAAGCCAGTTCCCCGACAGTGGTCAGCCGGTGCCCGGTCCGCAAGTGGCTGAACCTAACTACGGCATACCGCCGAATACTTTCACCAGTATCGGCGTGGACACGGTGCTGCGCCGGGAAGACGACCAAGCAAGAGTTCGTAGCATCGATCCACAGACCGTAGTGGCCGTGCCACTCCTGATCCCAGACAAGCCGTGGAACCAAAGTATGATCCTCAGCATCGGCGCTGCTGAATACGGCGTGCCTCCTGCGGTCATGCAGTCGTGCTTCTCCAAGCTGCCTGCGGATTTCCGATATCCGCTGGGCACCAGTCGAGCGGAGGGTACGTCGGTGCTGTCCTTGATCAACGTAAGCGTGGAGCATTTGAATCCAGGGGAGACCATCTACTTCAACATTCGGCTCTGGTCCAGTGATCTGGGGCGTGTGTCCACTGAGCACACCCACATCGTTCGGATTGGGGGTTCTTGGCCGAGGTGATGCATGGGCCTGTTCGATGTCAACGTTAACGCAACTCTCCTGATCCCACAGGAGCTAACCGCAGCCTTGGCTGCACTACTCAAGAAAGGTGATCAAATCATGAACGATCTCAAGAAGCTCGAAGACACGGTGGCTGCGCTGGAAGCCAAGGTCGATGAAACTAACGATACCCTGAAAGGTCTTGCACAAGAAGTGATCGACCTGAAGGCGTCCGGCGACGTACAGGCGGGCATCGACGCGCTGACCGTGAAGGCGCAAGGCATCTTGGACAAGCTGTCCGCCGCTGAAGATGCTGCGGACGACCAACTGCCCGCCGCCGGGGGACCCACGCCCACGCCGGAAACGCCGCCCCAAGCCTAGCCACCATCTCTGTCATCAGACCCGAGTGCCCACATTCACGGGCACTCATTCAGAGGAGAATCAAGCATGCCGAAGACCCGCGCATTTTCACGCAAGCCCATTCCCGGTTACGGTGACGTTCGTTACCAAGCGCCAGTGATGGAACAAGCACCCGTGGTGAAAGAACCCACGAAGGCTGAACAAGCCATGGCGTACCTGGAGTCAGAGCGCAAGGTGGCTCCGGGTCGCTACACGTATCTTCAAACGGTGCTGGGCGACATCAATGGCGGCGTCCTCCAGTGGTCAGTGCTGCGCCCGGATGAACTGGTTGCGCTGCTCAATGAAGAATGGGGCTTCAAGCAATCTGCGATCGCCATGGGCAACGATGCCGAAGTGGCGTCAGTGGAGCGCGTGATGAACGCCGCGCTGGCGGAGCTGACGCGCCAAGGCGGAACGTGGACCGAACCCGCGCCGCCGGTTCGTGACGACCCGTTCAACCCGCCGAAGCCGCCGAACGACCCGACGCGGGGCCGCTGACATGAGCGTGCGCTACGACGAGGCCCGCATCGAGATTGACTGGATGGCAGACTTCGTTGGTTGGCGCACGATGAAGTTTACCGTCAAGTTCACAGACCAGCAGGACCCATTGCTGCTCGCGCTCTATGCCCGCTATCAGAAGCAGATGGCTGAGAAGATAGCGCAAGCTGGTAATTCGCTAGGCGATGCAGATGTGATGTTTTGATTTCCCCTCACCTGAACACTATTCACCGATTACTCCTCGAGTCGTTTTGAATAGCTGCCGTTGCCTAGCGGCTAGGGTGACTTTATTGCAGCGCAACATGGCCAGCGTGGTCCGGATGCAGGTATGCCGCTAACCTGCGCCGGACCATAGGCTAACCCTGCCGCGCGCTAGCCCGCAGCTAGGCGCTTGTAGGGGGCCTTTAGGGGCCTAGCTGCGGGCCTGCGGGGGGCCTAGGCAAGCCTACTAACCAAGGGTAAATACTAGGTCGGCCCGCCAAGGGGCCTAAACGGGCCTAGGCGCGGGCGGGTCGGTAACAGGCTACACCCCTACCTTACACCTGCCAGCGTAAAGGCTAGCGGCCCATTGCCACCCCGTAGCGGGCGCGTTTGTGGGCAGGCTAGGCCCCATAGCACAAGGCCCCTAGCACTTTCGCACTAGGGGCCTTGGCCAGCTTGGCAGGTTCAGCACGCTGGCGGTGCTGGCAGTGTCGGTTATATAACTGCCTTCCGGTGCGTTGCCACCCTTCGAGACGCACGACTTCTTACATGGCCGACCTTGATTGCCGCAAGGTCATTGCTGGTGGCTAGCAGGTGTAAACAATGGTACCACGTGCAATGCGTTGAGTGTACTCTATTTACGGTGTGTTGAATCGGTCACGGCTTCGTAAATAACGGGGCCGTCTTGGAATGAATACAACCAGCCTGAACCCTTGCACATGAAGTCAGGCAGTTCGGCTGCTAACTTCACTCCATTAGGGTCGTCTGGCTGCACTACGCAAACCACGTACATCTCAATAGGAGTGTTCTGGTCCGTAGTGCCTTTCCACAAGCGCACTTCAACTGGGTTGCCATCCATCGACAACGTACACATTTCAAGGGTTGGGTAGACAGTAACTTGCATGATTAACCCTCGTCTTTGACACTACCAGCTTCGTCAGCCATCTGTTGCAAGAAAATACGCACCGGCTCCGGCAGCGGCGCACCGGGCGCATCGATAACACCCTGCACGAATCCTTGCACGATGAAACCAACGTCGGAAGGTGTTACGTCCATGCCAAGCGCGGTTGCAGCTTGGTGGACATTGGCTACTAACCCATGAAATGTTTCGGCCATATCAGCCTCGCACTTGCTTCTGAAGCCCCACAGTGCCGCCATACTCGTAGCCTGCGGAGAAGCCATTGGTCTTCGGCCGCTGTTGCCTGCTGGTGCGTGTCTTTATGCCGCCTACTGTTTTCTGGATGTACTGGTCATTCAGCTTCATCTGGTTCTGGTACACGCTCGCCAGCACGATCGCGGTTCCCGGGGCTGCTGCGGGCGCAGCGGCGGGCTCCGCGCGTTGTGCGGCAGCGGCTTGGATCAGCTCCTTGCATCGGCGCGAGATGTGGATCGTGGCACCTTTACAGAAGTCACGCCAGTACGTGCCGCGCGGGGTCTGACCAACAGACTCCGCCTGTTTGGTTGCCTCTCGGTTGATGCTGCCCAAGATGTAGCGCACCATTTCCACCGTCGTGAACACGTTGGCTTCGGTGCCGACGAAGCAGTAGGTGGCGTGCTTGGGTTTGTATGGCACGAAGAAGAACGAGCAGAAGAACAACGACGCCACGGCCTGAGCGCATGTACGCATCCAGGCGTACTCGCGCAAGTTGAACGCGCCGTCGGTGCGGTCTTCCGTCTTCTGTTGCCCGTTGGCCTCCGCCTGCGCCATCGTCAGATTGTACTTGGCCAGCGTGGCATGCGCCATGCGCAGCGCGTTCTCGCGCTCTCCTTCGGTGGCTGCGGCATCGTTGGCCAGCCGCATCATCTTACGCACGCGCTCCAGCACACGGGCTTTGTCGAATTCTTGTTCCATCTCAGCTCTCCTTGGTAACTACCGTTGAAGTTAGCTTGCGTAGAGCCGGGCCAGCATGACTGACCCGAGTACGCCCAACATGGAGAACAGCGCCATGGGGATGCTGCCGTTGTAGACCCACACCGCTGCGTTCGCGAGCCACAGCATTACGTTGAAGACTGCATCAATCCTCACGTTGGCCTCCGATCAGGATGTTGCGGCGCGCGTGCTGGTTGAGTTGCTTCCAAGTGACACCGTTGAAGCTGATGGAGACACGGTCACCGTTGAACACCATCATGCGCTTGGAAGTGCCCGGCTTGCTGAATTCGCACGACTGGGCATTGTTGTCAACGCACCGCCACCCCTGCCGCGCCAATGCCAATTCGTACTCTGCGCGCATGGGCAGGTTCCGCACACTGCGCGGCGGGCGCAGCATGGCAATGGCGCGGTCGAGATGGCGGGTCTTGGTCATCACAGCACCTTGCTGGCCAAGCTGATGAGCCCGAACAGGATGTCCATCCTCGCGCGCTGTATGGAGGCTTCGTCGACGCGCAATGGCGGAGCCTGCCATGCCTTGAGGACCTCGCCCTCGAGCGCCTTCGTTACTTTGACCGCGCGCTCCTTGCGCACCGGGCGGTCGGGGATGGCGTCGAGTGGGAACGACTGCTCGTTCTTCTTGGCCTTGCGCTTCTTGGCCATGGTTGCTTGGAACTTCTTGCGTTGCGCAGGGGTCCACTTGCCGGACATCACGTTCTCCCGAGTTTGTTGGGTTGGAGCAGCGAGTCTTTCAGGTCTGGCACGTACACGGCTTCCACTGCCGTAGTCCAGCCCTCCACGTTGTACCACCTGTTCGCGTCGGCCTCGGCGCGTGCGAAAGTGCTGTACGGCCCAAACACCTGCGTGATGCCGGGGTGCGCCTTCGTGCAGATGACGACGTACATCTCCTGGATCTTGGGCAGCAGGTCATCCAAGGGCGACGGTATGGTAGGCATGCTAGGCCCCCGAGAACACGACACTGTTGACGGTGCGCTTGTACTGCCCGAGCAAGCGACCGTGCTCCGCGTTGAACACTTCGATAACTGTTCCAGGCTTGGACCACCGGCTCTCGATCAACGCCCCCATGTGCGCCCGCTTCGGATCGCTGTAGTAGCGATAGCGGATTTGCTCTTTGGCCGACGCGTCCCAGAGGCGGTAGGGGCGCTTCGTGCCGTCGGACTTCGGGTACGACATTTTCTATCTCCTTATGGTCGTTACGACAGGTAAGAACTACGGACTACTCCTTGCTTCCATCCGGCAGCAGATTGCCGTCGAACCCAGACTCGTTCAGCAGGCGGTTGTGAATCTTGGCCAACTGATGGAGCGCTTGGTGGTTGAACGTAACCGTGCCGTTGAAGTCTTGGTGCCCTTTCTGGTAGGACCGCCATTCTTCGAACAGTGCCTGAATAGCGGCCATGAGCGCAGCCTCGCGCGGGGTCAGGTTATGTTGGTTCCTCACTTTGCCTTCTCCTTCTTGGCGTTAATACGGCGGAGCTTGCGACGCGCGTTGCGCTTGTCACGCCACGCCCGCAGGTCGGCTGCGGACATTGCCTCCAGCCTCTGACGACGCTTGTTGCGGCGGGCCACCTTGTCAGCGGCAGTGCGCGCCCGCCCCTTGCCGCGCGGCTGTACGGCGGAGGGACGCATGTCCAGCAGGTCATCCAGTGTGTCCTCGGCCATGGGGTCCTGCCCCCGCTGGAGTCGGGTGAGTATGCGGTAGGCATTCTCGGCGTACACGGCACCGGGCCGGAGGAACACCTGGATGCCTTTCTCGATCGGGTAGATGGGGCCGATCCGGTGCGGCAAGTGGGCGCGTTCGAACAGGGAGTCGAAGTTGCCGACGCTGAACTTCTTGATGACCCTGCTGCCGCCGTTCTCGGAGAACATAACCGTCCACACCGAGTTGTCATCGCGGTGGTAAGCCAGAGCCGCGCGCAGGGATTGCTTGTCGCCCATCTTGCCGACGTACATGCCGGGGAAGGCGGGCGTGGGCTTGATGTCGAGCAGTTCAGCCAGTCCAACGTCGTCGCGGGCGGGCTTCTTGCTGCGCGGGGCTTTCGCGGGTGCCGCCGGTTTGGCAGCGGGCTTCTTGACTGCAACCTTCTTCACAACGGGCTTTGCCTTTGCCATGATGTTTATCCTTCTAGTGGCGGGCTAGGCACTGCGCCTAGCCACGCCTTACAGTATACCCGAGTAGGCAGTGACTTACAAAGACTGTAAAACTGTCATTTCTTGCTCCCCCACCACCGTTGCGCGGGCACCTTCACGACCGTGTCCACTTCCACCGTGGTCTTCTTGGCCGCTTGCGCTCGCTGCTCGGCCCCTTCGCGCTCCATCTGGCGGTACGCCTTGCGGATCGTCTTGCGGATGTCGGTGCTAGCTGCGTTCGTGTACTTGAAACCGGGGTGCAGGATGTGCTTCTTGGTGCCCTTCATTTGGTCCTCCGGGGCTTGCGGTCAGGAAAGTTGGGGGTCACGTACTCTTCCACAAACACTACGTTCTCCGCGTGGTGTTTGCGAAACTCGTAAGGGTGCAAGAAAACCCGAACGCCATCTTTTGGAAGACGCAGGGTGTCTGAGTTGCGCGGGGTCTTCGCCACGTTGGCACGGTAGATTGCCAAGCCCGCGCACTAGGCGCCGGTAAGGCAATGACATTCGACGACCGCTTCACCGTGTGCTGCTGCCAGCCAGTCGTCGACTGACATGGTACCGAGCCAACCCGGCAGCGACCCCCTAGACCACGGGCAGTCGCTGCACGGTTTCACGTGTTGGCTCTTGGCAGGCACGGCGTCGGCGGCTGAGAGTAGCCGCCTTTTCATCACGCCGCCTCAGCTTCGACCGGAGCCTTCTTCGCGGTGGGTGCCTTCTTGGGCTTGGCGTCCGCCGCCGGGATGTGGGCTTGAGCCAGTTCCCACAAGCCGGTGTTCACGCTGACCAGCTTGCGGACGTCGTTCAACTGCCGTGTGTGCGTAGCCCGCCCGAGCGCGCTCTTACCTTCCAAGCCGCCCTGGATTAGGTTCTCCTGCACGACGTTGAACGTGGTCCACAGGTCGTGGGCCTTGTCCTCCGCGCGCCGGGGTACGAGAAGCTGGTCCGGCGTGATAGTGGTCTTCATCGTGGCCTTCTGCCCACGGTGCTCCTCCATGTACCGCAACTCCAACGCTTTCGCAGCAAACGCCGCCCGCTGCGGGTCGGTGAGCTTGACCGCGCGCATCTCGCGCACGAAACGCAGAGCCTGCGTCCCCTGATCGAGCGTGCGGTCGACTTCCGCCAGGATCGTGTTGACGTCGCCGATGTGGCGCTTCACCATGTGGACCGCGTTGTCCGCCACGATCAGACCGTTGGAGCAGATGAACCGGAACAGCCCGTAGTGCATCTTGGCCGCGCTGCGCCCGTTGTGTGCGTTCTCCCAGATCAGCTCTTCCAGAAGGTCGTTCACATTGGGCTTGGTGTTCTTGCGGGCCTCGATGTCCTTGCGGAACGCGAACCGGACCATGTGGCGCGCGACCGTGGGGTCATCCGCGGACTTGCGTTGGCAGGCGTCCACCGGCACGAGGCCGATCTTGTCGAGCGTCTCCAGCACTTGGTACGTGGGAACGAACGTGTACGAATCGGACATCTGCGTGGCCTTGTGCTTGCCGAAGACCGACGGCGCGCGGTCCTTGATCTCGGCCAGCGTGAGCGGGCGGCGAGCGGCCATTTTCACCATGCTTTGAGCAGTTGCCATTTGTTTCTCCTTGCGTTGGGAGGTTTAGTGAGTGGCACCGCGCCACCCACTGCCTCCACTATACACGACCCCTAGTAAAAAGCAACAGGGGGCGCAAGGCCCCCTAAAACATGGAGTTAGTGTTTCGTTTTCAGCCTTGGTCCACGTAGGCCCTAGTAGCGTCCGCCGCGCGTAGCGCCTCTTCCACGTTGTCTACCAGTCCGCGGCATTCGTGGTAGTTGTGTGGGTTGGAGCCAACGACCGCGTAGAACTTGTTCTTGCACTCCTTGCACGTGAAGAAAGCCCCCCGTGCATCGATGCCCTCGAACACGAACTGCACCCATCCGGTCGGTAGGATCTGGCCCGGTGTGAATGCGTAGATCGGGGCTTGCTGGATGCGGTGGCCGATATGCACCACCCGCACCCCTGACTCCTGAAGTGAATCGGCTGCGGTCTGCGCATTCGTGAGATCGACCGGCGTGCTCGGCTCGGCGGGAGTATGAAGCTCGATGTACTTGTCCAGGAAGTGGCGGGCCTTCTGCAAATCCTGCACCCCGTTCTTCAGCTTCCAGCGCTCCACGTACTTTGTGATGGCCGCTTGGAAGTAATCCAGCCCGAGCCGGTGCACCCGGTCCCAGTGTTCTTCGCCGCCGTTCTTGTAGTGATCCCCGCCGATTTGCACCAGATTCGCTTTAGACACGTTGCTTTACCCCTTTCGTATGCTGGATTGCCTTGTGCAGCTTCGCGTTGAAGGAAAGTGTGGACTTCACGGCCGACACTGGAGTTGGCGACACCTGGATGCGTTCCAGAAACACCTTGGCCGCTTCTGCCTCTTCCAGTGTAACAGTCAAGATCACCAGTTTGGCCACGTTCCCTCCCTCAGCTCCGCGCCGAGCAGCCGCCGCCCCATGCCTTCCATGAGCAGGTTTGCACGGTCGGCCACCGAGTTGTTGATGTTGAACATGCGCGCACGGATCACGAAGGCCATATCGTAAGCCTTGCGGGCGATGTCGATCATGGTACGGTTGCCCATGTCAACTTCGTCGAGCGCGTACATGACCAAGTCCGCGCGGTCGCACAGAGACACGATGTCGTTGTCCTGTTCGCTCAAGCCGTTCGGGATGCCATGAGTCGCCAGGAACGCTTCTTCGTGGCGCTCCATAGCTGCCGCCAGCACGCGGTCAGCGTGCTTGACGTCTCCAGGCATGTCACCGGTCATGAGCTCCGCCATGTCATGGACCAGCAGCCCGTGCGTAAGGGTCGGCGGAGGATACCCCGGCGCGTACAGCCAATGGAGGATGACCAACGCGCGCCACGTATGCGCCCCGACCGTCTGTTGCTTAATCGTGGGGCGGGTATGGCACCGGAGCACGTTGCCGCTGGCCAGCGCGACCCCTAGGGACTGTGTGTTCACTTGTTGGCCTCCGACTTGGCCTTGCGCCGCAGCAGCCATTCGGTGCAGGCCCGCCGCCAGTCCGACGCCAAGATGTGACCAGCGTGGCTGAGCGCCATGCCGTAGTCGCGCCGCTTGTATGCGAGATAGGAGTAGCGCATGGGCATTGCGACATCCTTGAAGAACCCGTTCATGTAGTTGTACGAGTCCCAAGTGTGCGTACCGAATTGGTACAGGTCCACGTTCCAGGAGGAGTAGTTGTCCGGCGAGATACCGAGCGGGTAGAACGTAACCGAATTCTCGGCGTCCGTGTCGTACGGATCATCGAAGTTAGATCCACTCGCCAGCACGCGCTCGGTCACTTCGACATCCGGGTAGATGTGGGCGTTGTTGCTCATCTGTGAGTACCAACCCACGCCGACCCCAATCAGGCCAGCGAGGTATTCCTGAAGCATGCTGAACTGCACCACGTTCGCGCCATACGCGCCCCAGATCATGTCGTTGCTACGGTTCGCAACGGTCAGGTTCAGCTTCCCGTTCTGGATGCCGAGGAACACGGTGCAATTGCACGGCATATCCTTGCCGTCGTAGTCGTGGTCCATCTGGCGGTCGTAGATGGCCAGCACCGCCCGCGTGGTATCGGGGTCCTTCTTCAGGCGATCCACCACGGATGCTAGCTGCCCATCCAGACGCAGCCGGTAGCCGTAGGCCCCGTGGAAGTCGGTGCCGTCGTCGCTGTAGTTGGAGATCGTGGGCAACCACTGCTCCAGCCATGCAACGTCACTGCGACCGCACAGGATCCACAGGCTTTCCATGAAGTGGAAGTACGGGTTGGCATCACGGTTGGCGTCGAACAGCACGCGCTCTCGTGAGTTTTGGTACGTGGTCACGATCGGCATCGGGTACTGCCAGCGGCGCTGACCACGGGTCATGGCCGTGATAAGCTCGTCGTTCTTGGCGCGGATGCGGAAGTGCATCATGCCGACGCTGAACGCTTCGTTAATGTTACGACAGATCAAAGAGAGCACGGGCAATAGCTCCTAGAATGAATACAACAGGTTTATTCAGGCAGTTCGCCTTCCGGCAACAGGGGCAAACCCATCGCGCGGTTGTAGCCATGTTCACGCAGCTACGCGCCGCTAGTATGCCGCAACGCTGCATCAATGGCTACGCATTCGTAGCGGGTTTTGTGCAGGACGGCCTCAGCTAAGTCTTCCGGTACACCGTGCTTGATGAAATAGGATAAATCACCAGCGGTAAGCGCAGCGTTCCGTTCTGCCCGCCAAATAGATAGCTCGTCTGAAGTCAAGGCATCGGCTCCGTGGATGGATGGTAGGTGGAGCGCGGCTTGCCTTGGTTATGCAGAACACGCTCGTACTTATCGAATTCACAGAGACAGTTTTGCAGGTCCTGCAAATGGAGCGTGCCCACGAAGGGCAGCAGCTTCGCCGCATCTTTGCGCAATTGAAGCAGCGCCTTCTGGAAGGAATCGTTGTTCCATTGCGCGTGCAATTCGTACCCAAGAATACGATTAAGGCCACGCTGGCTACCGGGTCCAGGTGCTACGAAATCCATCCAGTCTGGCGCCTTGCGCAGCATGTCCGTGTACTTCACATCAGCTACGACCTGTGCGGCCATAAAGCTTCCTATGCCATTCACAGAGCGTAGGGTCTCGTAGAACGCTTGGCAGGTCTTCTGCTTGTGAATCTTCTTGTGCAGGTCGTCCCACGAGCGTTCAAACAGGCGCAGCACGTGGTCTACCTTGCTGCCAGTGGCTCCGTTCGTACTAACGATGTACGCACCGGTAAAAATGCGGGAGCCACAGGATTCCATCTCCTTCAAGCGGTTGGAGAAGTTATCCGCGCGCATGGGCCATGGCTCTGGGTATTCACAGTATTTCAGTGTAGCCGGCCAATTGATAAAACGTGCGATGATCATGGCGTGCCACACGTAGGGGTCATCCACGCGCCGCCAGTTAGTAGCAACCCAGCGGGTCACGCGGTCATCTTCTCTTTTAACTGAGCAGAAACGGTATTTCCGCAAAATAGGGTCTTGTGTGAACGGTGTCTTCTTGGCTTCCTTGCGTTTGCGTATTCTTTCCCGTTCCGAGATCCAGTATACGAATCGTTCTATCGGCTTGCTGTCAGTGTGTGGGTAGGCAGTCATTTTGGTTTACGATAATGGTTTGGGTTCTTGCCATAGAAGAAATTACGTTTACCGAAACATGGATTTACACGCCCTTTTCGCACCATGTCCTGTGCGTTTTGCCAGTGTTCTCCTACCCATAAATGTGCAGGATTAACACACTTAGGGTTATCGCAAGAATGACAAATTAATTTGTTCTCAGGTATAGAACCTTTGTGGTATTGGTAGGACCAACGATGCGCTTTCCACATTTTCTTACCATCACGAAATTGTCCATACGGCAAACCATTTTGTAAAACGGAACCAAGCCACAACCAACAGTTATTCGTTTTCTTAACGAATGTGAAAAACCTAATCGGTGCAGGAGTTGGAGGTCTACCTGTTGGGCGTCCAGTCGGCACTTTACCCATCACAATTCCAGTGTACGGGTCGCGCCTTCGGTTGTCAAGCCAAAGTTCTGCATGCACAGGTCACGGGTATTGTTCCAGTCCAGTCCCATGATTGGTAGACCTGCTGCGCCTAGGTTCTCAAGCCAACCATCACAGCTTCGTTGTTTCTTGCGTAGATTGCCGGGGTCGTACTCTTTTTCGTTGCCTGCCAGCATGCGCCGTCGTAGCACGTTCTGTACCGCTTGGTAGAACCCGATGTCCAGCCGCACGAAGCGTACCGTGGCACCGAGCTTGCGGGCGCGATCGTGCAGCTTTTGACAAGTCTCCACACCGGGCGACATCAAGCCTTCGATGAGGACATCGTGCCCTTCCTTGAGTAAGGCAATGGCAGTGGTCGGGACCAAGGCATACGGTTGCACCCCGTCTGCTCCTCCCGTCAGCGCGCGGTACTTGCCCACGCAGGCGAGACGCCCGTAGCTGTACGTGCACATAGCTCCGGTGGCGGGGTGTTCCTTGATTGCTTTGATGCCGCCCGCACACATGAGCAGATAGCGGGCCAGCGTGCTCTTGCCCATGCCGTTGGACCCATGGACATAACAAACATGAAGTGGTCTGTTTTTCATTTGGTAGGCGAGAGTAGTCGGTGGATTGGCCAATTACTTTGACGTCGTTTTTGAAGCGTGCAGTATTTGATACCTAGAATCTCAGACCATTCAACCAAAGAATGCGTTTCACCATTATATGTAAGTTTCAAACTGGTGCTGCGATTACGTGCTTGATCTTTGGCTGACGACCACTCACAATTTTCTTTACAATAGTTGCCGTCATTGTCTATACGGTTTAGTGTCTTACCTACGGGCGGGTCACCCATGTCCCTGTAGAAATTCTCGAACACATGCCATCGTTTGCATACAACTATTCCTCTCGCGCCATATCTATAGTATTTCTTGTCTTTGAGATCGTAGCATCTACCGTGCATGTTACCGAAAGCATAGTACGCACGTGACTTACTTTTGCCGTGCGTTTTAGCTAGTTCATGTGCTAGACAGCCACATGATTTGCTTTCGTTATCTACCAAGCGTGAGCATCTGATGGTACTCATTGCGCCACAGGTACATACACAGTCACAAGACATGTGCGGTTTTTTCATGTATGGCCCGCGCACTACGCGCCAGCGGCCAAACATGTCACCGACTTCTATATTGTAATTACGTATAGTCACTTACCGATTTGCGCCATTTTCTCAGCCGCCCATTCTTTCATTTCCTTGCGTGGCACGTTGGTCATGGAGTGCAACGACGCCAGCATCTCCTCGCCGGTCTTGCTTGGCGTGGCCAGTAAACTATTCGTTGCTTTGGCGGTGCGGGTATATGGCATCCACTTGCCGTTGCGATATTGTTTGTAGACGCAACAAACAGTTTCGCTTTCTTGCATGAGCATGCCGCGATCGTACCACGGCGGCGACTTCATGCCAAGACTATTCAAGTGGCGGGCAATGCGGGTGTAAGTGTGCAACACAGTGGCTTCAGGTGCAATAAGTAAAGCACCCTGCTGAGGCACCTTGGGGCTCTTGGCGGCAGCGCCATCTGGGAACGCACACGGCACGCGGAACACGCGTTCCTGAACGTCGGCAAACTTCCAGAAGAAGTATTCGCCAATCAGCGGCACGCTCTTCCCGGCCTTGGCTACGTCAAAGTAGGTGTCGCCTTGCATGTGGTCGACCATGCGCTCCGGGAATGGGAACATCTGCTCCCAGCGCGCGAGTGCGTTCAGGCCCGCTGGACCCCGGAAGTGACGACGCTCACTGGCTCGCTTGGCCTTGGGGTACACGCTGCGCAAGTAGTCCCAGAACTTGCGCTCCTTGAATTCACTGGCCGCAGCCGCGATCCCAGGATTGTAGAAGGCGCACCACGCGGTCATGAACCGTTTCTTCTGGTTCTCGTGAATGTTGGCGCGAGCTAAGGTATAGTACATTGGGTCAGCCTCTTCGATCTCAAATAATACTATGCCAAATTTCATCCACGACATTGGGTTCTCGACTGTTCTCATACATCTCTCCAGCGTTTTTGATTTACCGCAAGGTCTATCGTTTTTCGTGAACAATTAAACTTAGCAGCTAGTTGAACACGATACCCGTAATGCTTACCATGCTCAGCTAGGTACAATCTAATAGCCTTGACTTTATCAACAGTCAAAGCTGCTTGTTTCAGCACATCACGTTGGTGATATCCGTTTTCTTGTCTAGATACCCACTCTAAATTCTTAGGGTGGTTGTGTCGTCTGTTACCATCTTTATGGTTGACAGTTGGATCAGCTATGGTCAAACTAGGTGGTCCAATAAAGGCTTCCGCAACAAGCCTATGAATATACAGCACTGAATGACGATAGTTGACTTGTAGATAGCTGTCTTTTCTAGATGAAACAAGACTTCGAAGTTTCCCGGATATACGCACGTTCCCAGCATCACTTATTTCTAAGTCAGGGTAACGAGATATACGCCGCCAACGCATTTCTACCCCCTTGTTGGGTAAGCGTCGTTCATGACCCGCTGAAGCAACGCTAGCGGGGGCATGCGCAAGCGTGGCCAATTCTTGATCGTGCCTTCTCGCAGCACCTGACCCTTTTTGCCTAGAATAGTGTAGACATAATTACCATGTGTACGAGTGCCAGCCCCATCGTTCACTATCCGCACACTGCCTAGGATCGATGCTTTACCTGTGACTGCACTTACTAAGGTCATAGGCACGATGATCATTTGCGCGCCTTGAACGAGCAGTCATAGATCGTGCCGTCTACGTCTCTCCATGCGCCTAGCGTCGTGCAGTCTCGGAAGATAGTAGTACGCTGCGCCGCGCTGCCAACGACATACACCCCAGAGACAATAGCAGCTATCGCTACAAGAATAAGAGCACCTACCACACCTGCAATCAAGAATCGTCTATCGAACATGATCTACCCTTTTATAAGCCAATCGAGTAACTTCTCCGGCCAGCCTTTGTGTTCCTTGGTTGACGGCGTCTTGCGGGGCGCGAAGTAACGCGCGTTAGGGCCGCAGGTGATGCGCCCATACATCGCGCCCTCTCTGCGTTCCAGTGTAGCCCGCACGAAGATGAGCTTGCCAGTGACACGGCTGCGTTCGAGCGATGGATGCATGCATTCATGAAACGTGGGGTCTTGCGTGTCAATATCATCTGGAACGAAATAGACACAATCACTGCATAGCTTCATGGCAATAACATCCTTATGTCTAAATTACATGACTCCAATTACGCCCAATTGATATTCTATGAATGCATGAAGGTGACACACCAAATTGCTTTGCTATTTCTTTTTGAGGGTAACTTAGAATTAATTTCAATTTGATTTCTTCGACTTCTTCCTCGTTTAACCTAGCACGGGGGTGATTTGATCCTTTAACGATACGATTTGCATCTACCGCATCTTTCATGTTTTGCAAATGTGTACCAACGTCAAGGTGCGCCGGATTACAACATTTACGATTATGACATTTGTGTCGTACTACACTAGTCGGTGGTATCCCCCCGATATACATTTTGTATGAGAAACGATGCGCCGCTCCTAGACCGAACATCCGACCATACCCAGATGCAGTAATCGGGCCAATCCATTCTACGCAACCGTTAAGACGGGCTCTTATTCTTTTTTCAAAATATGACCACGGGTCTTTGATAGGGAGCCTAGACTTAATACGGGGCTTGTACCCACATATGAGCGATATAGCGTATTTAGATACCTCGTAGCGTTTACCTATATAGCTTAATGGGAAACCTATTTCACGTAACTCACGTATGCATATTTTATCTACCGGAGATAATTTAGCTCCGTAATTACGAGATTTACTGCCCATATCCTGCGCGTTATCTTTAGCTGAACCTACTTTCAAATGTTCAGGAGCTATGCAGGCTCTTACATCACATACGTGGGTCACAAACATGCCTACCGGTATTTTACCTTTGAACACTTCGTAAGAAATTCTATGTGCTCTTTTCTTTTTTCCACGTATACGAATATACCCGTAGCCGCCTTCGTCGATGCCACTAGTCCATATCCAGCAACCATTCGATTTCTTGGATATTCTAGCTAAGAGAAAATCGGCATCGATCATGGCAATAATACCCTTATGTTCTTACCTTGTTTGCGAGCGTAGCGCACAGTGGACCATGTGCCTGATCTCAGCTCTTCCTCGGGCGTGTTGGGCGTGGCCACCAGCAGGTCACATTGGTCGACTATGCGCTTGTTGCGTTGCAGGGGCGGGGCGGGCAAATAGATGTATGTGCCGCGTCGGTATGCACGCAGGTTGCCCATGTTGGACGGATGGATGTACACGGCGCACTTAGGCGCGTAGCGGACGATCCAATCGTGAGCCCACGCATCCGCGCCTATGCAATCTCCGTGGTGGAACGCTTCCAGCGAGTGTTCGAGCGCAAGCTTCTTCATCGTGCGCACGAATTCTTGCATCTGGCGCTGTGACATGCCGTGGCGCGTGCCAGTGAAACCAATTACCATGTCAGTGCTCTGAGTCCAACCAACGTTGCATGTCGATAGCTTGGCCTCTAGCCGCCAAGATCATGCGACCGTCTGGCAGCATCTTCTCCCATAGCCAGAACGAACCCGGCGTGTTGCATGTGTGTTTCCAGCCGCGCTCTCGCAAAAATGCTTCTTCGGATACTTCGGCCGCGCGTCGGTTGAACCCTATGTCTTCGAATTTAATCTTCATGGTCAGCCTGCCGTCAACCATTTCTTGTTCTTTAGATACCGCCAGCACGCCAGCGCGCTTTCTTCGTTGGGCATGTAGACCACGGTCGGGTAGGCTAGCGGCTTGGCCTTGAGAATGTTCTCTTGGCCGAGCAAGTACGAACCGATTTGCAAGCGCCCGTTGCCACCTGCGTGGAACGCAAACTTGATTTGGAAGTTGATGGAGCGGTGCAGGATGCAGGCAAGGTCCGCCTCTGCCTTCGTCTTGAACATATTGCCGTGCTCAAGCGCATCTCGGTTGTGTTCGTTGTATTCAGAGCAGCATACGCAACCGTCTTCATCTACGTAGTAAAATTCTTCGCTTGAATCAGGTACCCAGAACTTCGGTTTATTTTTCTTTTCTCGTTGCGCACGGGCAAGCTCCGCCTTAGTCTCCTTGAGTTCTTCAATCAGTTCTTTCACGCGCTCTTGCAAATGTAGGACTTCCCTGTTCATGGTCTTACTCCTCGTAGTAACTACGTTGACGACGTCGGTACTCCCGTAGTGCATCTAGCAGGGCGGTCTGACCACGTAGACGCTGTTCGCGACTGGCTGCAATCACTTCGTCTACCGTGTGGCGCGCGGTAATGTAGTTTGAAATCACGTGTGGGCTGCGTTGGTCGGGGCGACGCAGGCGCGCGATGAGCTGATTGTGTTTGCCACCGGACCATATCTGACTGAACCATGTGATGATGTGCCCGCCAAACTGCATATTCAAGCCATGAGACACGTTCTGCGGATTCATGAACAGCAGCGGCAGCTTGCCCGAATTCCACAGGTCCTTGCACTCGACCACGTTCTTCTTGCTCATGAACATGGCGTCGGGGTAGGCTTTTCTCAAGCGCTCCCGATCATGCCGGAACCAGTATGCTACGATCATGGGGTTGCCGACCGCAGCCTCTACGATTTCTTTCAGCGCCTCCAGCTTGACCCGGTGTATCTCGGTCCAGCTATCCCGCAGTTCTGGGTCATCGTAGATCGCACCATTGGCTAGTTGCCAGCATTGACCGCTCAGCACCGCAGCATTCGCAGCTTCGACTTCCTTCAGGTTGTCTAGCCGGATAAACATTTCGCGCTCGTGCTTGCGGTACAGCGCCATGGCTCTCGGCGGCAGGTCCACGTACACGTTGTTCGGCACGACCTTGGGCAGTTCCAGCCAGTCGTCGCCATCCAGCCGGATGGCAATGCCGCTCAGCAACTCGTAGATAAGCCGCTCAGCTCCGGGTCGTGGTTCATAGCGGAAACCATTGTAGTCAGCTTGCTGGAAGAACCGGCTGCGGTAGTTCTCGAAGCTGGACCCCAACCGCACGCCCTTGTCCAGAAGGTAGATTTGCGGCCACAGGTCGAACAAGCTGTGAGCAGCCGGGGTGCCGGTCTGGATGACGATGTACGGACACCAGCGCATGATGCCGTAGCGGATGGCTCGGAACCACGCGCCACGACCCTTGACGTGCTCGCTCTCGTCCACCGCCAGCATGCTAGGTGCCCACTCGGGTCGGATCAGCTTGCGCCTGCCCTTGGTAGCCTTGCGCCTGCTACGCTTGCGCGGCAGTGCGCCGTACAGCCACGGCAGCAAGGTAAAGCTGATGATCTTGATGTCGGTAGGCTCCTTCAGCATCTCAAGTCGCTTGCTTGGGCGCTTGTGCTCTACCAAAGTAAAAGTCAAGTGCTTCAGGTGCTCCCACTGTTTAGCCTCGTCCTGCCACGTAGACTTGGTCACGGACAGGGGTGCGATTACCCACATCCCGTGCGGAACCTTGCCTTGTGCTTGCAAGTTTACGAACGAGGTGAGGGTAATCGCAGTTTTGCCGAGCGACATGTCAACGAACAAGCCAACGCGCTTCTTCGTGACGACATCCAATGCCGCCCGGACTTGGTACTTCCGCAGGTGCTTACGAGTGCGCACGAACTTCCGCAGGGTGACGGCTGAAGCTGAAGTGCTCTACTGCCGTGAACCAACGTGGCGAGAGCCTGTTGGTCCAGCGCATCTTCATCTTCGTGGCCTTATAGTGGTAGTAATTGCGGTAGGACTGGAGTACAGAACGCGAGTCAACGTGCTCGTCCGGCATAACGGCAACGTGCCCGGTCTTGGGGCGCTTCTGTTCCCGAAGCTTGAATGGTGCATGGGTCATGCGGACAATGTCACTTTCGTACACGTGGTATCGCCCGTAACGGTGGGTGTACTCGCGCAGCAGTGCTTTCGCGAGCATGTGCGTCCAGCGGTAATTGCCGAGACTAGCGCCAACCCACGCGGCGCAAGGATGGTGCAGGTGTCTTGTTCTTGGTCTGAGAGCACTCATCGGCGGAACACCTTCGCCGTTTATTACGTGTGCAATGGCGAGTAGCTCTGCTGTCTCGCCGATCTGGCTTATTACATGCTTATCACAAAGTGCGCGAGCAGCCGCACCCGGTTGTGTTTCCACAACGAAAATTTGCACTGGGAATTCCCCCTATGGCGTATGCGGCAAGCACTACGCATGCCGCGTGGCCATTATAGCCAGTCCGTGTAAATATGTAAATGTTTGATGCCAGTTGGTACCATCTACAATCATGACACGGTGGCCTCGCCGACGCAACCAAGCGTGCACTCTACGTTGCTCAGCTCTCGGTTTCTCGCCCGGCTTCTTCACTTCTGCCCAGACGGTAATGGCGTTGGGCAGCACGATGATGCGGTCCACTTCTCCTCGTACGCCAGTGTTCCGCAACTTGATGGCGCGTCCGTTCAGACGGCGAACCATCAAGCGCAGCTTACGTTCTACACTGGCCTCACGCATCTTACTTCTTGACTGTCTCTAGCTCGGGGACCTTGCTGAACAGCTTCTGGTCTTCCAGGCGTTGCCGCATCGCGGTGTAGCGCGAGCGCAGCCGGGTAATCATCTGGACGCGTCGGCCAGTATCCAGCTCGATCGTGATCAGCTTCTGTAGCTGGAGCAGGGAGTCCTCGCTGTCCTGCATGCCTCGGATGTAAGCATGGGTCTTCAGCCAATTGGAAAGCTGCGGTTGCAGCTTGCTGAGGTCCTGCTTGTTGTACTTCACTGTAATGTCAATACTCATTTTGTGACTCCTAGCGTTATCGGCCTGTACTCAGCCTTTAGTGTAGCGGATGCATGTGAAGCCTTCAGCTCCTAGGGGGATTTCTCGTGCCCAACTGGGCATCTTGCAAATTGCTTTCTCCAACTCCTCTGCGCTACCTTCGCCTTCCTTGCGCAACGTAACGATTTCGTCGTGGATGCTGGCTAGCACTGGGTACCCAGCATCCTCCGCCGCCAGCATGCCCTCCATCAAGACGTCACGAGCGATGCTTTGCACGGCATTCTCAACCAGCTTGCCACCATAAGTGGACGTACGAACGATGCGCCCATGATCCGTAGTGCTGTAGGACAATTGAAGCTTCGGCTTCCCGAACTTTACAACGGTGTCCACTTTAGGTGCATAATAGTGTAAACGCCTGCCGCTTGGCAATACCATTAACAGCCAGTCCCGCCACGGCTCAAAGTAATAGTCCTTGCCCTTCGTAACCTGGACTTGCTTGCCGGTTTGCATCGCACGGATCGCAGCATCTTCTGAGTCATACCACAGCTTGACCGTGTTGCGGCTGTCATCACGGAATGCCTTGATAGCTTTCTTGGCAAACTCCAACGTAATGAAAATTTCTTCTTTCTCACAATGCTCAACCAAGCGCGGCGGGCCTAGTTGATAACCCGCACCCAAGCGCAGGTTCTTGCCAATTCTTCGTTGTTCCGAATTAACTTGATCAACAGGTATGTCGTACAAGACGCTGGCCATCATCTTATAGGTATCGACCTTGTTCTTGAACGCGATCAGCAGCTTGCCTTCGTTGGCCAGCCACGCCAGGATACGCGCCTCAATGGCAGCGTAGTCAGCTACGACAAACCAGTAGCCTTTCGGTGCACGAATGAAACCCCGCATGCTCTGGGCCAGCATGCTCATGGGACCTTGCAGCGGTTGCGGCCCGCTAACCTTGGGCGGTGGTTCGTGCCACAATACCGCGTAGATTAGTTCCGCATCTCCGGTAGCGAACACATCCAGCACTCGCCCGGCCAGCAGCTTATTCTCTTTCTTGTCTGTGGACAACAGCCCCCGTGGGAAGTTGTGGGGCTGGATGAGTTTACCTGAATAGCGCCCCGTGTGCGCGCCGTAGTAGAGTAGCGTGCCGTGCGCGCGGCCTGACTTGCACGCCACTTGAAGCATCGCCTTGATCTTCTTGGTACTGGCGCGGCTAGCTTCTACGCGCAGTGCGAGCACTTCAGCTACCTTGGGGTTGAGGTTCCCCTCCCGTAACGTAGCTTCGATGGTGCCTAGCTGAAGGTTCGGCAACGGACAACCATTCTTCTCAAGCCAATCTCTGATCTTGGCAACCTGCGTCGGGTTAGCGCCAGTCAGCTTGACTGTGCGTTGCTTGGAGATGTCTTCCAGCTTGGCGGACGCCTTGGCCGCAGCGTTCAGCGTCTTGAGGTCTAGTGGCAATCCGCGGTCGTTGACGCGGGCGGTGTACTGGAAGTAACGCCATTCGCGACTGGTCAGGTCTGGTATCGCTTGATCGAGCGCGCGTTCAGCTACGATGTCTTGTGCGTTGTACTCCAGCAGCGTCTGCCAGTCTTCGGGAGCATCCTCGGGGAGCCAGCGAGTCTTGGGGTTGTTTTTGGATGGCTTGCGGGGGCGGCTAAACTTGCGCAGAACCGTGCCTCCACGAGGGTCCTTCCGGACCGTATGCCCTAGTGCTGCTAGTGCTCCGTCCAAACTGCGCGGTAGCCCTGCGGCGGCGGCCCTTGCGGCGGTGCAGCGGTACCGGGCGCGCGGCACGTTAACGTCAAGGCACTCAATAAGTATGCGTCTCTCAAACTCTGCGTTGTGCGCCACGATAAAAACATCATCGTTTGACAGAGCAGAAACAAGATCACGAGGCATGTTACGACTAAGACGCGGTTGCCACTGGCGGACGGGGCCGTCATCGAGAGAGTAGGCAGCCATGAGTACTTCGGTAGTCTCATCTTCAGCATAGCGGTACGCTCCTACGTCTGGCAGGCTAATGGTCGAAAAGGTTTCGAAGTCCAGGTGCAAGAAGTGGTGGCGATGGTTGGGCATGCGGTACATCTCTAGCCGTCCGTCATGGCGTCAATAATGGCAAAGGTAGGAAAATCATCGTGCTTGTACCGGTGCAGCCGTGCGCCATAGGCTTTGGCACACTTGTCTTTGTAATACTTGATCCATTCATCTAGTGGCCAATTCTCTACGCGCCCAGTGCATACGTCGTCACAGAGATCGGTACGGGCCAGCCACCACCATTCGTTTCGGTACCACATCTGAGGTTCAGCGTATGCACCCCAACCGTGGTCTGGCCTTTGGTGGAGACGATACGTAGTCGTCATAGCCTTTATGGCTTCTTCGTCTGAAATGTCATTGATCTTGTACATCTTTTGCCAGTATTTAGTCAGTGACATTTTATGCCTTGGGCTAAAAAATAGGGCAGGGGTGAGCCTGCCCTACTTGTTCCACGGGAACCAGTCTACTTCTTGGAGACCAGCCAGTGCGGACCCTTCTTCACCATCGCGACCCCGTTGGCCTTGTCCTTGGACAGGCGCTGGAGTTGCGCGCGGATCACGCGGCGGTGCACCCCCAGATCGGCGGCGAACTTGCTCGCCATCGTGGGTTCTTTCAGGCGCTCCACCGCCTTGAGGACCACCTTGTCCTCCGGTTGCTGCGTGCTCGGCGCCGGACCCGAGACCTTCTTGGGAGCGGGCTTGGCTGCGGCGTCCGCCTTCTTGGCGGGCTTCGCTGCCTTCGTGTCGGCCTTCTTCGCCGGCTTGGCATCGGCCTTCTTCGCGGCCGGCTTGGTCGTCACGGCCTTTCCCGGCTTCTTCCCTTCGGCCCCCACCTTCTTGGCCTTCTTCGGCTTGGTGGCGGGCGCACTCGTGGCGGTCGTGTCCAGCAGGTCGCTTGCGGTCGTTTCGTTCATTGCATTTTCCTTGGGTTATGAGAACGGGACTACATAACTACGATGTGGGTAGGCACCCCTAGCTGAGCGGGTCTTCTTCCTCGTCACCTACTGCGTCGAATTCCTCCTCCGCCGACTTGCGGCCATCCAGTCGGGTACCGTCCTTCACCTTCTGGAGATTGTTGAGCAGGAACGTAACGCCTTTGCTGCCCTTCTTATCGTACGCGAACGCGGTCACTGATGCCTTGCACTTGCAACCGGGGTAGAACTCCATCGGTTCCGTGATCGCGTTCAGGTCAGCGTCCACGATGCCCGGCTTGTTCTTACTCTTAGCCGTGATCATGAAGCCACCTTTGTACCCCGGAGGCACACTCTCCAGGTCGTCGGCGCTGCGGAACGGGCTCTTGAGCCCATTGGTCTTGGTGCCGAACTTTTCTTCCTGTGCCTTCTTGACAGCCAAACGCATCTTGGCCAAGTCGGCAAACTGGGACTTCTTGAACAAGAGGGAGATGGCGTACTGCGGTTCGCCTCCTTCGTTGATCGGCGCCCTCGGCTCCCACACATACACGAACATGGCAGTCGCTTCCGGCGTGATCAGTCTTTCACTTTTCTTTTGTTCCTTTACTGGCATAGTGACCTTTCTGGCTTAGTGACTTACGAGTCGGTTAACCCGACAACCCACATCGTACCCGAGGACTAACTCAAATACAAGGACTGTAAAGACCTGAGTTACACACCCCGCGTACCTGCTACTTCTTCTGCGTCATGTCAAGGCTAAGGTCGCGTGCGGTCTTGGCGGTCAGCATGTCTACCAAGGCTTGCGCACCGTTGCTGCCCGCCTGCTGGCCACCCATGACGACGCTAGGCACCCACGCTCCTTTGTAGTTGGCGACACCGCCGAAGATGTACGCGGTCCCGATTGGTACGATGGAATCGTCGCGCGTGCCGAACATTTCTAGCAGCCAGGTGTCGAAGTCGCGCCGGAAGTCATCGCCTACCGGCACCGATTCGCGCAGTTTGATCCGCGGCACGATGCGCGCGGGCGCCTCGATGACCCTCATGCCGCCGAACATGCCGGGCGAGAACAGGCTGAACAGATCGGGCGGCGCGGGCCATTTGCGGAGTTCATTCATAACGCAATGCAGGTCGGTCAGGAACGCGCTCATTCCCCGGCCCGGATGGCGGCGGCGCACTCGTCAGCGGGCCAGCGCTCGGTCGGCCATCCGATCTTTCGCGCCATGCCCTCGCACACCCGTGCCGCCCGCTCCCGCTCGGCGGCGATGCAGTGCCGCACAATGAGGCGTTCCAACTCGATGCGATTGGGCGGCGCATTCGACTTTGCGTACTCGCCGTACGCGGTCGCGATGATGTCGTCGCACTGCTCGTCCGTCGGCCCGCTCATCGCCCGCCCTCCGTTGATCTGTCGAAGCATTCCGGGTGCAGCACGCGGGCCGGTCCCTCTAGCCACGGCATGCGCCAAGTGATGCACAGTCGCCAAATGTAGAGCGTGGACGCATTAGCCATCCGCATCGGCCCCAAGACCACCGGCGGGCCGCTCCATCTGGCAACCCATCGCAACGAAATCAGCGGCGCGCGTTCAAGCGGCCTAACCTGTCCCGTGAAGGTCATTCGCTCGCTCCCTGTGCCTTCCCGCCCTCCGCGCGCGCTCGGTCGCGGTAATGGTCGATGCTCTCGTCCAGCGCGTTGCCGTACAGCGGGCTTCGCTCGTCGGCAGGGAACACCATCGGCGCCCACGAATCGCCAACGTCTAGCGACTTGTCGCGCAGCCACCGATACCGCTCCGCATCCACCTCCGCCTTCTCTGCCCGCTCGGTCGCGGCGGCGAGGTCGGCTTCGGCCCGCTTCGCCCGCTCGGCCCATTCCTCGCACGCCGTGCGAATGGCGTCGTGGTACTCGCATTCCTCCGACGGCTTGCTGCCGTCGTCGTCGCCGGGAAGCCACTTGCACGCGCATCGCTCATCGGTCAGCGCGCGGATGAGGGCGGCGGCATGCGCGTATGGCGTCCATGTCAGCGCCGGGTCGCAGATAGCCACGGCCTGCTGCTGGTACTCGCGCAGTTCCGCCTCCTGCGCATCCTCGCGCGGCTGCGGCGCGGGCGGGTCCGGCATGATGCCGCCGCACTTCTGCCAGCATTCGGTGATGGGTGCGGCGCCCTTGCAGCATGTTGCGCGGGTTTTCGGCGGCGGCTCGCCCTGCGGCGCGGGCGCGCGCGGTACATTGCGCTCTTCTAGCCGCCATACCTTCGTGCTCGGCTTTGGCTGCTGGTCAACCATGCGCTGTTCTTGCGCGAGGTCGTCGCTGTACGGATGCAGGCCGGCATCGCGTAGCGCGTGATAGATCGTTTCCATCACGAACGATTTGCCGCATCCCGTAGGGCCGCTCACGGTCACGCAGGCATCTTGCGGCTCGCCCTGCGGCGCGGCGGGCTTGGTCATCGCCCGGAAGAAGTCTTGGCCGGCCTTCTTGTCGCGCGGGAAATATTCCTTCGCATCGCGCGGCGTGAGTTGCGGCTCGCCCTGCGGCGCGGCGGGCGGGGCGGCGTAGAGGGGAACGCTGTACCGTTCGGCATCGGCGGCGGCAGACTCAAACTCACCTCCGCGCGTCCGACGGTCCGGGTTCGTGAGGTGATTCTTTTCGACCGCCGACAACGTAACCAGCAGGCTCGGCGTTGCCCACGCCACCGGCTGCGCTGCCGCGCGACGAGCCAATTCCTCAGCGATCTCTTTGCGTGTATCCGAGCACTTGTAGCACCCGTTGGGCGGCAACAGCAGCGCGATCATTTCATTCGTGTCCATCAGTCCCTCCCATCTCTGGTCGTCTCATGTCTCGTCCTTGTAGCGATCAACTACGGCGCGGGCCATGACCGACGCTTTGGCGAACCTTGCGGTAACCTGATCCATGCGACATTCGCTAATGGACTCAAGCAATTCCTTTAGCGCCTGACGTACAACCTCGACGGGGGCAATCGGGATCGCTTCGGGCTGCGGCTCGGCCTGCGCGGGCAACTCGTAAGAAACGCTTACATGTTGCG